>Ga0209636_10008013_pt1 | contig 10760 bp, 9 predicted proteins | sample DeeMarSWOR152_54_FD_187464 | JGI IMG/M metagenome (GOLD analysis project Ga0209636, IMG submission 187464) | Marine sediment microbial communities from White Oak River estuary, North Carolina - WOR-1-52-54 (SPAdes) (version 2) | ecosystem: Environmental > Aquatic > Marine > Intertidal zone >... | reverse complement strand
AAATTAACCATAGCCTATCCTCTAACTTATCGAAGTAATTCGAGCGTGCTTTCCACCATTCGCTGGTAGCGCTTCAAAACCGCTACGTTGGCTTGATATACTCGTGTTGCAATATTCAGATTTATCATCTCAACGGGCAAATTTACGTTGGGCATAGCAACGTATCCATCCTTATCTGCCCGAGGGCTGCCGGGGTCGTAAACCCTAAGAAAATCGCCCATATCCGGAAGTATTTCGCCCAGTTCAACACCGCCCAATTCACCCTCTGATTTGAACATCGCTTCGAGTCTGCGATAAGGCTCACCCTTGCCGGCATCGGTTGTGCGGGCATTGGCAACATTCGACGAAATTACTTCCATCTGTTTGCCCTGTGCTCGCAAACCCGAAATTGCTATATCTATAGGGCCGAAGAGATTGTCAACTTTCATTTGCTCTGTCCTCTTTTCAATTGTTTCCAAACCGTGAAAACACGGCCAAACCTGTCTTGAGCGGAGCCGAAGGGATGGCCGTGCCACGACAAACAACAATGGATTACTACTGTGCACTTACGCTCATTGCCAATTCAATCTGCCTGTATCTTTTGTTGAGCAGCCGAATATATGTCTGGTAGCGAAGACTATTTTTAATCATTGCACCCACTTCGTTTTCCAAAGTAACATCATTACCGTTTGACTTTACGGGTGTCTGTTTGGGCTGATAAATCTGCGGCTCAAGCTCAGTAAGGTCAACTGACCCGGATGAATCCAGGGACTTGGCAAGTAACTCTTCAAACTTGACATCAATCCTGCGGTATCCCTGAGTTTCAAGATTGGCAACATTATTGGCGATCGCTTTCTGGCGAAGGCCTTCAGCCTTTATACCGGCCTCGATAAGAGCTATTATGCTATTTGTCTTAGACATCTGAAGTTTCCCAATGTTTATGGCTTCCTGCAAAGCAAGATTTATACACAAGCCCTGCCTGACAAAATATATAAGGACTTCTGCAAAATTGCAGGTTAGGCATACTTTGCAAACAAAAAACCGCCTTTTGATTTTTTGTTTTCAAATAGCAAGTGCCTGCCTGATAAATAGTTAGGGTATTATTTAAGAAAATCAAAAAGACAGATTTTCTTAAATAATATATGCCTAACCTGTAATTTTGCAGAACTCTTAAGATACATAAGCAAGAATCGTGCCAAACGCTTGAAGCCGGTCATTTTCAGCATATTAACCCTTATGCTGTGTGAAAAACCGCCTTAAGCCCAAATAATCACTTATTTGGGCGGCAGCAGTGATGTCAGGATTTTATACAATGGCGTTCTTTTTTTACATGCTGATACTTCCGGCAAAGTCCTTCAACGAATCCTTAAACCAAACCGGAAATTCTTTCCTACACCCAGAATATTTATCCATGAATACAGCCAACAGCAAGGCATTATCGAACAATCGCCGTCCTTTTAGTATTCATAAGTTCAGTATCAGCAAAGTGTTATCATTTGGCAGGAGTCGCTTCACAAATTCTGGCACAACAGTTGCTATTATTATGTTGGTTTTATGGGTTAGAGTGTATGAATACGAACTTATTGGCAATCGATAATATGTTGTTCGCGGGATCAGCCGTCACGGCCCCTCCTGCATCCAGGCCTGATGCAATCAAAAAAGCCCCGCATTTTTCCCCGTCCGCAGATGACACTCCATCGCCTCCTAACACTCTTGAACCAAAAACGACCGATAATACGCCTTTTATCACCCGAAATGAGCCTGTAAACAAGCCTACGCAAGATTTTCGCCATACGCTTCGCGAAACAGTAATGAGTAAAACGACCCAGAAAGCACAGGATAGAACAAAATCAGAAAAACAAGACCCGGCTTCTGCGATACCTTCCAAGGCGGATCCTACCCAATCCCCTTCGGCTCCAGAAACCCCAATTACACCTGAGGCGCTCGTCAAAGAGGCCGCCACAAAAATGGAGCCGAAAACCGGGCGCCAACTTGCCCAATTGATAGTTAATCTGAAAGACGGCAAATCCCCTCCTGTTAATGGACAAGCAGCCAAATCATCCGAAATCAAACTGCTCGTAACCAATGACAAAGGTCAGCTTGGACTCAAAAACGTTTTGCCAGACACATCCAAGGGCCAACCCGGACCCAAAACCGTTTTATCTAATATATCCAAGATTACGCCTGCTGCCGATACGCAGCCCCTGCCGGCAACAAGCAGGGGTAAAAACATCGATAAGATACTGAAATCAAATAGCACTGTCATACCCATAAAAGGCCCAACCAATGGGGAAAACGTCAAAGAGCTGATGTCCGATGCTCTTGTTGATGACGACAGCAAAACAACCGCAGCCGAAGAAAAAACAGTTCCAGCGGACACTTCACTTATCGCTGGCAGCCCTAAAAGCTCTGTATTGAGCGGCAAAAAACTGGGAACTGATACTCTTGTTGATGATGACAGCAAAACGACCAACGAAGAAACAACCATGACAGATAAGTCAGCCATTCCCGGCAACGAAAAAACGCCGGCGTTGAATACCAACTTTCCACCTGTTAAGACCAAATTCACCGAGCCCCAGTCTCAGCCTGTCGGGATTGCTCCGGAAAAATCTACACCGGTCGTTTATAAACTATCTGATAATAAAGCAGCCTCCCCCGAAATACTCTCAGAATCTTCAGGTAGCAACGGCAAAGAGTCCCCACGTGCAGGGAATAAACTCTCAGATAATGCTACTATACAAGAGTTGAATGTAACAGACGTCCAGGTATCCACCGGCCAAACAAAAAACCGCAACAGCTCGACCTCTAACAATAGCTCTAATTCAGACCTCGAACAAATACTCTCTCACAACAACCCACAAACTCCCGTTACAGAGCAATCCACCAACTCTGCAGAGGGCGCAAAGAGCTACAATCCACTGGGACAAACTTCGCCCAGCGAGACTCATGCAGATATTGGCAAACAGATTCTTGAATCTATTCACAAACCTTTATCCCAGGAAGGACAGAACCAGCAGATTACAGTTCGCCTCAATCCACCGGAACTGGGGAAGGTTTTCATAAAATTCCAGGAGCATGACGACCAAATAATAGGCCTATTGGAAGTCAGCAAGACACAAACCAGAATAGAGATACAGCAGGCACTACCGCAGATAATCCAAAACCTTCAGGAATCGGGCATTCAGATAAGGCGGCTTGAAGTGGTGCTCTCCGAGGAGGAACAGCCGGAACAAGAGGCCCTTAAAGACCAATCTCCGCAAAACGGCTGGACCCAACAACATGACTCAACAAACTCACATTTGGGGGGAAATAATCCTGATACTAAGGGGATTAACGAATGGTTAATAAACAATAATAGCTACGAGAACATTTCCGAATTACAGGAGACGCTCATTAGTGATGGCATAAATATGTTAGCATAGATAAATCCTGAAGCCTCTGGCGAATGAAGCAGAGCATCAATTCGCAAATTCCCGTCGGTATTGTCCGATAACCTCATATAATTTTTACGATTTTTTTGCTGTTTTTATCAACTCCTCTGCGATATCAATCCCGATTCCATCTGGATTACCGGTCCAACGATTTTGCAGCTATTTGCATCCAAAAAATTCCTCAAGTCTCTTCTACTTTGGTCGATAATGGCCATTGGAAGCAGGTTTTTCCAGCGTGCTTGTTGCACGCTTAAAGTGGTATTTCGGGGGCTTTTGACAGGGCCAAAAAAACTTTGTATTTTTTAATTAGGGTATTTTTTTAAGGAGTCAAAAATATGTTAGCAATTAAGAACAATCTTATGTCGGCAAATGCTGCGCGTCACTTGGGTACCGCCTATGATGCTCTGGCCCGGTCAGTCGAAAGGCTCGCATCCGGCCTGCGCATCAACAGCGCGAAGGATGATGCAGCCGGCCTTGCTGTTCGAGAGTTAATTCGGGGAGAGGTCGCTGTACTGCAGCAGGGTTCACGTAATGCCCTGGACGGCATTAGTATGTTGCAGACGATGGAAGGTGCTTTGGCTGTCGTCGATGAGAACCTCATTCGTATGAAAGAGCTGGCCGAGCAGGCTGCATCAGGGTCATACTCTGACGCCCAGCGGGAGATTATGAACTCTGAGTTTGCAGAAATGGCCGCCGAAATCGAGCGTATTGCCGGATCAGCTGCCTTTAACGGCATAACGATGCTCAACACCTCCACTGGTGATGTCAAGATTCACGTCGGTACTGCCAGTACGATTGATGTTGACAAGGTCGATATGACTCAATCAGGTCTTAATATTGAGACCGGTGACGGCCAATGGTCAATCCTGTCCGCGGATAGCGGTACTAGCGGTTATGCCTTGACGGACACAGTTTTAGATGTGGATACGGATGGTGATCACAATACGACCTACGGAATTGACATACTATTTGCTGGTGAGGAAGTAATCGATGCTGTCTGGTCAGATACTGGCACAGATGGCCAATATACCCTCCAGGAAGTAGTAGATGCGATCAATTCAGCATCCATGAACCCGGATATAATGTATGATGCCCAGGGCAATCTACTCGCTTATCAGGCTGCGGAAATTGTAGAGAGCGATTTTGGTAAATATAAGCTACAAATTTCAGCAAGAGGTACTGAGGCAACTACACTTGCTATTACCGTTGCTACTACTAATACTAATGATGATGGTATAGAAGGTATATTCGGTACATTAACGACGGGCAACCTTATGGCTGCGAGTAATGGTCTGTTTGAGAAACAGGATACTAATGGTGACTGGGTAGTTGACAGCGAAGGTGGCGCGGGCGCGGGTCTGAACATCCTGACCGAAGCGGCTGCGATTACTGCATTAGCTACAGTTACCACTGCCATCAACACCAAAGTCGAAGCACGTGCGGCTTTCGGCTACAAGATGAACCGTCTGGAGAGCACGCTTTCGGTTCTGGACGTTCAGACCGAAAATCTGATGGCTGCAGAATCGCGAGTTTCGGATGTCGATGTGGCCACCGAAATGGCAGTGATGACCAGAAACCAGGTATTGAGCCAGGCCGGTGTCGCTATGTTGGCACAGGCCAACGCAATGCCTCAGATGGCACTGACACTGCTTAGATAAGCAAGCTTTTGATTATTGAACGACCCTCGGGGAGACGGCTGACTCCAGCCGTCTCCCCATAAGTTAAATTTTGTCCGTTTTTTATCATTGCGAAGGAGCGAAAAAAGCCTTTGCCCTGAGCGCAGCCGAAAGGGACTGTGGCAATCTTAGAATTCCGAACGTTCGAGATTGCTTCGCTGCGCTCGCAATGACATCAAGAATATATTAACGGAGTGATATTATGAAGGGCATCGAAACATATCAGGAAACCTCAGTTACCACACAAAGCAAAGGTAAACTCGTCGTTATGCTCTATGAGGGTGCCATCAAATTCTTAAAACAGGCAATCAAGGAAATCGAGGCTAAAAACCCCGAAGAAAAGGGCAAATACATAAGCAAAGCGCTGGATATACTCTTTGAATTGAATGCAGTTCTGGATATGGAAGCCGGCGGCGAAGTAGCGATGAATCTGCGCAACTTATACCTATTCATGGGCCGACATCTTACAGAAGCCAATACAAAACAAGACACTCAAAAAATCGAAGAAGTAATCAAGCTGTTAGAAGAGCTGAACAAGGGCTGGAAAGCAATTACCTGACGAAAAACAGTCAAGCCGTATAAAATCCTGACATTTCTGCCGTGTTAGTAAGGCGTAAAACCGTATTATCAATCAAAAACTGCATATTCCAGGCATTTGGCACAAGTATTGCCGCCTTTTTTAACGGCCTGGTGCAACAGATACTAACTATTTTGACAGTAATGGCTAAAAAGAAGAAAAAAATTAAATCCCGAAGAAGCACAAAGCCTAATCCTTCAGTAAAAAAGTCTAAGCAAACTAAGTTTCCCAGCTACTACGAGTGGCTACCGAGTATGCCGGACTGGCTTAAGAAGATTCGTGCTCTTGTAGATTGTGGCTGTGTTGTCCAAGCTCAAAAATTACTTATTGAAGATGAGATTCAAAAAAAACTGGTAAATATTAATGAGCCAAGAAATAAGTTTTTTGCCCGGTACACAGTTGCTATACTGCTTGACAAGACAGACCAGATTGAAAGAGCTGCGCAATATTACACTGATATACTTAATATCATCCCCGATACATCTAAGGCCAAAGAACTTTCCGTACTCTACGGTAAAGCGGGTATGCTGTGTGCTAAATGCGGCAAGTGCACACAGGCCATTGATAATTTGAGTAAAGCCGACCAATTAGACCCGGACAATATAAGTATATGGAACAGTCTTGCCGGGGCTATTATGAAGATTGGACGCCTTGAAGAATCTATGGATTTATTGAGAAAAGCGTTAGCTATAAACCCTCAATACAGAGAGGGTTATTCAAATCTTCTATTGGATTTTAATTATCTGCCGGATGCCAAATCCTCCGAGATTTTTGAAGAATCAAAAAAATGGGCGCAAATCCAGGCCCCCGTAAACCTTGCTTTCACCAATCACGACAATTCCCTTGAACCGCACAGAAGACTGCGTATAGGCTATATCTCGCCTGACTTTAGAAATCATTCCGTAACCTTTTATTTCGAGTCTCTCTTAGATGGGCATGACAGAAATAAATTTGAAATTTACGGTTACGGTAATATCCAAAAGCCTGACCAAACTACAGATAGGCTTATTGACAAATTTGATTTTTATCGAGACATAAATGGAGTTGATGATAAAGAGGTTGCCGAGCTTATCAGGTCTGATTCGATAGATATACTTGTCGATTTGGCCGGTCATACCGGTAGAAACAGACTTCACGTTCTTGCTTATAAGCCCGCACCGATTCAGGCTACTTATCTTGGCTATCCAAATACTACAGGTATGACACAGGTTGATTACAGGCTAACCGATGCTATCGTTGATAGGCCCGAGGAGCAGCAATATTACACTGAAAAACTTGTTTTTTTGCCAAACGGCTTTCTCTGTTACAATCCCGGCGAGCTAACGCTGACAGTCAAGGAATTGCCGATGTTACATACTGACTATATTACATTCGGCTGTTTTAACAATATTAACAAGCTGAGTCCTGTTATAATAAAAATCTGGGTTGTCATTCTCAACGCGGTGCTGAATTCAAGACTGATATTGAAATTTGCTGAAGGCAAAGATTCACAGGTTCGAGAATATTACTACAACCTGTTCGCAGAGCAAGGTCTTGAAAATCCGAAAGAGCGGTTAGTAATTTCCGGATGGTTAACAGCATCTCAACATCTTGAACTTTACAACAATGTCGATATCGCCCTTGATACATATCCCTATAACGGCACGACAACCACCTGTCAGGCACTTTTAATGGGCGTACCGGTTATAACCCTTGTTGGTTCCCGTCATGGCTCACGGGTTGGCCTTGATATCTTAAGCCGTCTTGACATGCAGTTTTTCGCTGCTCAATCTCCGGAGGAATATTTCAAAAAAGCCGTTGCCCTTGCTGCTAATCCTGAATCGCTTGCACAAATCCGCGCAACTATGCGTAAAAGGCTTGCTGCAAGCCCGTTATGTAGTTACGAGCTTATTACCAATGACATTGAAAATGCTTATCGCAAAATGTGGCACGATTACTGCCGTTCAAAAGGGATTGAAATAAAGCAAATCACATCCTGGCAGGATACTGATTATAAACCTCGAAGATATGCAGACCGTACTATCATTGACAATATCATCTCTGCCGACAAATTTTACCAGGCCGGACAACGCTTAAAAGCTGCAAAATACGCCAAGGAGGCATTCGACGAATTTTCTTCGGATAATAATGGAGAAAAACCTCCGCAGCAATTACTTGAAAGATACAATGCTGACGATTTGCAATCACTTATTCTTAATTTTTGTATAGAAATTATGGCATTCAGCAGTTATTTTTCGTATGATAATTACTGCCGGATTTATTGTAAGGCTAAAGAAATAAATCCCTCAAATCCTGAGATTGATCTTAGGGTCGGCTTGCTCATAGCTCTTCAGGCGAGATTAAAAAATGAAAAAACACAGGATAAGTGCATTAAACTTCTCGAAATCTCGGATAGAAAACTGAATACCGAGCGCTCCAAAGCTGCCCTTGCCCTTGCCAAGGGCGAGCTTAAAGAATTATCACTGCCGTACGATTTGGCGAGAATTCATCTTTATCCTGATTTAAGTAATATCACTACTTATGTGCTTTTGGAGCAGGGCGACTGGTTCGAAAAAAGCGATCTGAATCTTTTCCGTTCGATCATTCGCCAGAATGATATTGTTTTCGATCTCGGTGCCAATGTCGGTCCATATTCCATCAGTGCCGCCGCAAGAACCGATGGTAAGGTCATTGCTGTCGAACCTGCGTTGCAGACTTTCGAGCTGCTTAACAGGTCTGCTTCGCAATTTTCCAACATGACAGCTATTCATACTGCCATAAGCGACAAGCCCGGTACTGCTTTTTTGTCTCATGGCGGCTCTTCTGAAAACTTCAAGCTTTCCGACAACAACGAAACTCACGATGAGAAAGTACCTTTGGTTACTGTTGATGATATCGCCGCCGAGCATGGCATTAAAAGTGTCGATATAATCAAGATGGATGTTGAAGGCCATGAACTAAAAGCTCTCGCTGGTGCAGAAAAGATTATTGCAAACGGCTCTCCAATTATCTTTTATGAAGTAAAGCATGGCAGTGACTTGCATCCTGAGTTGATCGATGCCTTCAAAAACCTTGGCTATGATTCTTATTTCACTCTACCTGATGCAAAAACTCTTGTTAAATACAACAAGGATATTCCGATTGACGGATATCTGCTCAATATGATAGCCATTCGTCCGGAATCACTGGAGCGTCTGGAGGGATTGGTTAATATAGAACAATCACAAGCCGATGTGCTGAAAAACAGGTGAGAAAATATGTTCAGTTTATGGGATGTCCTTGAACACAAGAGTGAACCGATAAAGATTATAGATGTTGGCGCTATGATGATTGGTAACAAACCTCCTGATTATTATGCATTGCTAAAACCTGGTGTTGGTAAAGTAGTCGGTTTCGAGCCTGATGAAAAAGAATGTCAGAAACTTAATCAATCACACAACGATGGCTGTTCGTTTCTTCCCTATGTTATTGGTGATGGCAGTGAACGAACTTTCAACTTGTGCAACTATAATATGACATCTTCGCTCTATGAACCAAATACGAACTTGCTGGAAAAGTTTCAGAATTTATCAGAATTAGTCCAGGTTGTTGAACGTACTACTGTCTCCACTAAACGGCTGGATGACATCGATGAGGTACAGAATGCTGATTACTTAAAAATTGATGTTCAAGGTGCCGAGGTTGATGTTTTCAATGGAGCGGAAAATTTGCTGGCTGATATTATGATTGTCCATACCGAGGTGGAGTTTGTCCCACTCTATATTGATCAGCCGCTGTTTGCAGAAGTGGACCAAACTCTGCGAAAGCATGGATTTCTCTTTCATAAGTTTCATCGTAACGGACTGGCAGGACGAACTTTCAAGCCGTTAATCATTAATAATAATACGAATCAAGCACTCAGCCAGGTTCTTTGGTCAGATGTGATTTACGTTAAGAATTTTTTGCACTATGACCAGATGCCGCCCGGAAAACTTCTGAAATTGGCTGTTATTCTGCACGATGTCTATGGCTCTTATGATATTGTTCATCACATACTACAGCATTATGACAAACGTACATCGAGCAAATGTGCCGAACAGTACTTACGCTTATTGTGTAAAAATGTAAATCTTTGATATAGCACTCTTGCGTCAAAACCGGATGCTCTTAAGAAAATTCATACTTAAATGAGAGCCCGAATGGCAGTCAGCCCCCTTTGCAACAGAGACAAATTCACAGCAAATATCAAACAGGCATATTGAAAAATGTGGCATAAATGGTGCAAATCCAAGGGCGTGGACGTTCCGAGTGAAGAACTCAGGCCGGATGCACAACACCTAAGCGCCGAGGCAGCCGCCTGCTCTTCTAAATCAGCTCAGGCAACGACCAATCCATTAGGCCAAACGTAAATGACATGAAGGCTGCACACCGGTGGTAGGCAGCCTCAACCAAATTGGGATATCTTCAATAAAAAAAAATGTTAAAAATAGGGAACGCAATGCTCGAAGCAAAAGACATTATGACAAAGCAAGTAGTTTGCATAAAAAAGGACATCCCTGTAGTTGATGCCATAAGACTTATGGCGAAAAACAACATTACCGGCATCCCTGTGGTTGAAGATGATATGATTCTGGTAGGGATTCTTTCAGAACAAGATGTGCTAAGATTATTCCACACCTATGAAGATGAAAAAAACCGGACAGTAAATGATTTTATGACACAACCTGCTATCCACTTTGAAGAGGATGAACCTTTGCTGGATGTTTGCTATTGTTTGAGGGACAACAATATCAGAAGAGTCCCGGTTACATCAAATGGCAAAGTGGTAGGCGTTATCAGCAGGTCAGATATCCTTAAATGCATTCTTCAACTTTGGGATGAAGAAGCTGTACCGGCCAGCCGTGCCACGAATAATACAGAACGATAAATAAGCCCCAAATAAACCCGGTTATGTGTTTAGCCTGACAAACGGATGCTTTCAGACGTCTGTCGAGCTTTTTTAATCCTCTGAACAGCTTGCCTTGTACGTGCCGTTGTTTAACCAAATATCCACCCGCTGGTGTTCCTGGAAGTCTTTTTGGAGTATGTCTAAATCGCCGTCGCCGTCCATGTCACCGATTCGACCTTCGTGTGTTCCCA
>Ga0209636_10008012_pt1 | contig 10760 bp, 5 predicted proteins | sample DeeMarSWOR152_54_FD_187464 | JGI IMG/M metagenome (GOLD analysis project Ga0209636, IMG submission 187464) | Marine sediment microbial communities from White Oak River estuary, North Carolina - WOR-1-52-54 (SPAdes) (version 2) | ecosystem: Environmental > Aquatic > Marine > Intertidal zone >... | reverse complement strand
TTATTAATTTCCGCTTTTCTTCGTTTTCTACTTTAGCGCGTGCTACAAGCTTATCCATTATTGCAGTGAGCTCCTCAATTTTTATTTCTTTTTGAATATCTTCTATAAGTTTTATGGCAATGTGCCATGCCCGATCTTTTGGAATCTTTACTTCTTGTGCTAATTTGTAGTATTCTTCGATTAATGCCTTTTCCCTTCCAGCTTTGATAGCTTTGAAGATATTCTCTACAACAGCATCAAACTTGGCTTTCTTTCTGCTGAAACTTTTCTTCGTTTCATCAGGGTAGAGTCCTATTCTTGCGGCAAGTACGGCGCAGGCCAATTTCATATATTCGTCGTCAAAAATGTTTTGGAGCGTAACTTGAGTTTCTTTGGTAGCATAATCTTCTATTATCTCCGCTATTCTTTTGAAAATTTTGGCATTACTGCCCCCAGCCTTGGCGTTTTCTTCCATGAGTCGTTTAAGTGCTTTGGCGCATGTTCTATCTCCTGCTTCATCGCCGTGCTTGTTAAAGAGTTTATTGCTTTTTTCTGAAGGCCAGGAGCCCTTGTAGGCTGAGTTGATTGCATGATCAAACTCATGTGTTGCATCCCATAGATTTTCCTTCAAGAATAGACGAAGAAGGATTACCTTTGACATCCGATCTAAATTATCAATCTCCGGTATTTCGGATATAAACATTTTATTGATAGCATATACCTTAGCCTCAAGGATTTTCGCGTTTGCCACTGCACCCGCAGCCTCTGGGTAGTACAGATTTTTAGCATCTTCGCCTATGAATATCTTTACTCTATAGCCTGTGAAGATAGCGTTAATAATGTCTCGCACTAGGAAGATTGGCACTTTTCCTTCTCGGCCAAGCCCTCTGAGTGATAGACGAATTAGTTTTGTCCTTGGGATTAGTCTTATATCATCAGGATCGAGATCGCCGTAGCGTAATGGTTCGCTTAGCTCTCCTACTTCTAGAAGGTCCATAAATCTTATTCCTGTGGGGCCATAAATCATTTGTGCGACCCAGAATGCTGTGAACACCATGGCAATCTCTGGGCTGTAGCCTCTGCTTAAGAAGAGAGCACAAAGAGGAAAGTAAAACAGAACAGAATAAATTCTAGATGCTTTGAAAAGAGCTATTAGACTAAAACTTGGGAAGCGATATCCTGGGACTTCCCTCACTAAATATGCTAACTGCTGTTTAAGTGTCTTCTCGATTTCCTCGGGGTTATTGGTCTTAAGTAAACGCTTAAGTATTGAATTTTTGATGTATTTGTTTTGTTCGATGTACTCGGCTTCTTGTTTCTCAGGCTTTAGGACTTTTATCTTTTGTTTGAGGGTATCAATGTCCCACCCTTCCCATTTGGCTCGATAAAACACCTCGAGGAAATTCCTCACCTCACTCATCTGCGCAATCTGATCAGGTCGTATGGAATTTAGGGCTTCGTGTCTTTTTGATTCTCTATATCTCCTGAATAAGCCATGAAGCATAAACGAGCCCAGAATGATGCCAAGCGTTACAGCTGACCCTGCCCACTCTACGTTGTTACGGTCGATAAACAAGAATCTGGTGAGTAATGCGCCGGCAGTAACTAGGACACTTGGTAAAGCTCTCTTTGCTCTGTATATGGATTTTGGGTTTCTTAAGAGGAGTCCAAGTATGGCTGTTGCGGAGAAAAGTCCACCTGCAAAATAAAGAGCAGGTGCGTGACTCTTGGCAACATATGCCAGCGATAGACCTCCAGCGAGCATTGCCAAAAAGATTGCTGTCTTTGGTTTTGCAAATCCTTCTTCATTTCCAATAAGAGAAAGCACGTAACCTCTAGCTGTTAATAACTCACGGTTTAGTTTAGCGATTATACCTTGATCTCCAAGGTAATCTCCTGACGGTTTAAAATCGGATATTCTTCCAACGACTTCTAATGAGTACTCAATACCGAAGATAACATCTGTTACCTTTTGGATTGCTCCCTTTATTCTCCCTACATTCTGGAGTTCTAAGATCATCGACTCGAATCCGAGTTGGGCTTCAAGCTCGTTTTGCAATCCCAGAAGCCTTTCCGGCGTTACACATCTTCGGATATCAGTAGCTTGTATTGGTCTCTCAACAGGTTCATGTAATATTCCATGTCGAAGAAGAGAATCTCTGTGTGCCTCTATTTGTGCTGGATTAAGTGATCCTGCATTGAGTCTCTCTGCCACTAGAGAACGGTCAGCAAAGCCGACTTTCCTTAATATGTAATCCATTAATCGGTTAGTGGATCTTGCGTTATTTATATTTGCAAATCCCAATCTTTGCATTAATGATATATTAGTTTTCATTTCAGATCCTGCCATAATCCTTAACTCCTACAAAATGAATTGCCCAACCGCAGTCGCTGCGGATTTTCCATCTACACTCATTCTCCGAAGTTCCCCGATAAATCGGGGAACGAAGGAGAATAAAGCTTTAGCCCCCTCCAAGGCAGGGATGGAGGTCGATGCCCCTTTGGGGGCTAAAAGCATCTTGGTTACGTCATTCTGAGGTCCAACGTAAGTCGGACCGAAGAATCTTCCCTTCGTTTTACTCAGGGTCGGAACTCGCTCAGAATGACAGAACAAACAAAGAAAAGAATGTATTACAAAAACAAAAGCGGTTTTCGAACTGAAAGATATTTCTTGATGTTTATGTGAGACTAAAATGGAAGGTGAAATTGCAGTTTTTCCCTTGATTTTACACGCGGCATTCCCCATCGTGGCTTTTGGTTCTCTATCTAAAACTCTTAAGCTCTTTTTGGATCTTTTTGATCCTGTCATGAGAATCACTTCCCTTTCTTGACAGGGAAAGAGTTCTTCTAAAAACAGCTGTGATCCCAGACACCGGGATCACAGGGTCCTCCATCCCTCTCTATATATATATCGACAAAAATCGACTGAAATTTCAGAAAAAATGCTGAAAAATTTGCTGAAATTTAAGGGGGGGTTCTGAAAAATAAAGCTCCTATCTAAATCTTCTAGATAGGAGCTAAAATTTACCGAGAAAAAAGGATATTTTATATCTCCTCTGTAACTACTCCTCCAAGAGGTTCAACAATTACTTGTCTATAATACTTTTTGTCGGGCTCGATATCCGCTCCAACAACTATTGAATCTGTAATTTCTGCTCCATCTCCAATTATTACCTGACCTTTCTCTTCCCTTTTTTTGAAATGAGGGGACATAACTACAGAATTTTTTATTTTTACATTTTTACCGATTTCCACAAAAGAGCCAATTACCGAACCTTCTACTCTTGCACCTTTTTCTATAACCACATCATGACCAACTATTGAACTTATCTCATGTTCGTTTGCCCCTTCGCGCAACGGGACAATTTGTGCTCCTTCAGCAATATATGTATTGTAACCTGTCCATGCCTTATTTTTATTATCTCTTTCAAATCTAGTATCAACACCAAGGCCAACATATATTAATCCTCTTAATACATCCTGATTTACCTTAAGAAGTTGAGAAGTAACCCCTGCATCTACCCAGTAGCTTTGTTTGTCATGATTATTTTTGTCAGGCATTATGTAAGCATAAAATGGAAATTCCCCTGCCAATATTTCTCGACGAAGCTCTTGTGAAAGAGGAAAGCCCATAATGTCTTCCTCCTTCTGTGCTGTAAGTGCAGGAAAGATGTGGCCTCCAAAATCACTAAATGGATTTGGAGTTTCCTTGAACGTTATAAAAGGAAGAAATGTGTGCCAGAGATGGGAAGATGTGATATATATTGAAGAATTGTTAAGTGTACTTAGAGCTAAATGGAACTTCCGAATTTCCTTTTCTATTGATTGACGCCTGTTCTCTTTCTTCTCGTCTTTATATTTTTTTTCCAAATTTCTATAAATTTCATTCAGAGCTACAGCTTCTTTTAAATTTGTATCCTTTAAGCTCATAAATTCTTCAAAAGATGATGGCCTTTTCTCTCTGAATTGTACAATTTTCTTCATACTTCCAAGATTTTTAGTGACCCATTCAGAAACCCTCTCTTTAAATTCTTCGTCAGTTTTAAATTCTTCTCTCCCCGGCATCCCTTCAAGTCTTACAGAACCAAATCTGTACATATCTGCCCATGGCACAGGATTTACAACAATCGTCGCTGAAGCATTCTTCTCAAGGTGACATTGAAACGGATTTATTAAGTCTAAATTATGAATTATATCTGCACTTAAAATAATTATTTGGTTGTCGCCTTTATACCATCCTTTGTTCTCAATTATAAATTTACAAGCACCTGCTGTATCTCTTGGCTCCGTTTCTTCAACACATTCAGTGGAAATCTCCAATTCCCTGGCGCGGTTCTTAGCCAAAAATTCTATTGACTCTTTGAGGTAATACGTAGCAAAAACCATTTTCCTTATGCCCATTTCATTAGCAGCACCTATGGAAAAGTCTATTATTCTTCTTGAACCAACTGTTAGCGAGGGCTTAGGATAAGCCCATCTATTTATTTTATCATCACAGGCTATTCCTAACCTCTTGCCAAAGCCACCCGCAAGCACGATAGTTTTTACTGCCCCTTTGTCTATATATTGGCTAACCTTTGTAGATACTGCACTGCTTTTTGAAAAAACCATTAATATCCCCCTTTTTTAGTTTGACCCTATAAGGCCTTTCATCTATATATCGGTAATTTCTCTTAAAAATTTCAGTTTTTTTTAATTGGGATACGAATGAGCAACCCTTTTCTTTCTTCATCAAAGTTTATTCTGAGAAAAGACTCAATATTTTCTAATGCTTGGCTTTGCAATAAATCAGTTAGATATCTCACCTCTTTGGCAAAAACATCTCTATTAAATCTCGTTATGCAGAATTCACACCATGTGTAGCCATTTTCCTTATATTTCTTCATTAAACTCACCAACCACACAAGAAGTCTTGCCCTGAGTTTGGGATTATCGATTTCCCTTCTTAAGTCATAGATGAGCCCCACAAGTTCTATTTCTCCAAGTTTTTCGAAAAAACTATTTCTTACCAGTTCATCCGGATATATGCGTATGAGCTCTTCTTTCCCTTCTCTTTCTTCAATCTCAGGGGTTTTTGAGCCTTCCTTTATAGTCCATGCCCTAAAGCGTATTTTCCCCCACTCTATGTTATTCATCTCTTCATCCATTAGGTTATCTATAGGTCTTTCTTCTTCTATAAGTTTTAAAGCTTTTTGATAAATATCGAACATATCTCTTATTCTCTGATCGCTCATTCTGTTATAAGCTTCAACATCGCAGATACTTATTATCAATAAAGCCTTTAAGAGTTTCTTTTTTGTTTCCTTGCTACCTGGAGCAGATACTACCCGCTCAAATACGTAAAAAATATCTCTTTCCTTTAGTATAGCTGTATCCGATATTATGGAATGATTTTCAGCTAAAAATGTTATCCATTCCAGTTCTTCTTCATTAAACATTGAAAGAAGCTTTTTCTTAATATCATCATTTGTTCTAAGTATTTTCCCTGACAACAAAAAATGGTATTCATCAGCGATTAACTTGCCAATATCATGAAGCCAAAGAGAGGCAAGAAGAACTCTATAAAGCCGTGGATAAAACTTAAGTTCATCTACAATATCATTAAATTTGAAAAAGTAACTAATTGATTCCGAAATGCCCTTTTCATCAATTTCTGCCGGATTTCCCCTTGTCCTAAGGTAAGCCTTGACCTTTTTTTCTCCATAATCTTTTATTTTGCAAAGTAACTCCAAAGTTCTCATCGTTTTCATAACGTGCGGAAGAATTCTTATGTTTTCTAATGCCTCAATAAGATGAATCTTGGCATCCTTAGGATAAGTTTCTTTTAATTCTTCACACTCACTTTTTGAATTATCGATTTCAATTATAATAAGGCGAACTAATTCATCTAAAGAAAAATAGTGAGAAAATTCAGAAATACCTTCGGATTTTAACCAATGTCCTATAGAATTCCTCCTTATAGCTTGTGCTTGAGTCTTCCAAACCCAAGCGAGTCCTTTATCAATTTTAATCCTCAAATCACCCAAAGAATATGTTCTCCCCTCCTTAATTCTTTCTCTGCTTAAAAATCTAATACAAAGATTCAGGTCTCTTTGAGACATGTCCTCCGGATGCAGCCCACAAATCTCAATGGCGGGAAGGTTCCTAATAGAAATATTTGAAAAAAATCTACCCTCCTTAGAAAGTCTAATTCTTTCATTTCCTTTGCCCTTTTCGGCTAAAATATGCTGTTGGGATTGTCTGGTATAACTGTTCAATCCCCACAATATGAGTCTGCCAAATCTATAACCTAAATATGGATTTATCTTAGTTGCGATTTTGTTAAACTTGCTCATATTAATCCTCTCAATCTTTTTCGAAAAAATGAAAACGAAATTTCAGTTGTTTTTAAAATTTTTCAAGAAACATATTGTAAATTAAAATAAATTACACAAGACGAGAAACAAAAAAGTTCATGCGCCCTGGCAATAAAGAATTTTTAATGAGTCCATTTATACCGTTCTCTTCATAGTAGGCTCTAAAAGCTTTGACAAAGCCATCAAAATTTCTCTCCAAGATTTTTCCAAGATCAAGATCTGGCCACAGCAAAACATCTTTTCTCTGCATTGGGAATTGATTGGCCAAAGCAAAAATCTCTGCTAAAAATACTCCCATTTTTTCTGGTTCCTTCAATCCGGGGAAAAGCAAAACATCCAAAAAATAGCATCGAAAAGTGTTTCCATAGAAATGAATCAACGTTTCAGGAGTCGTTTTTGGCACTAATTTTGATGCTGTCTCAAAGAAGACAGTCTTTGCTTCTGCAGGCAGACTTCGATTAAAACCCGCTGACGCAAAGCCATATTTACAGCGTAATTCAAAAGATTCCTCCGGGCGCTCAAGCATACGCAGTTCCGAAGGTTGCGAGAACCTTAAGTAATAATCTAACGCCGTAAGCCCAATTGGGTTAACATGATTCCCTTCTTTGGAAGTTCTGCCAATTCCATCACAAAAATCCAAGATAAAAAGCGAATGGTGTAATCTTGAAGACAGTCTATATATATCACGAGCAAAAGCAGAGGACGCTAAGTTAGAAAATTGGCCGTGGTGTTCTACAAGTGCTGAAATAGGCTCCCTATATTTTGAATCCTTAATGAGTCTACGTACTATTTTAGCGCCATTAACATGATGTTCCCAATCTATTCCGACTGGAAATCCTAGATCATGTGCTAAAACGGTAAATTCTAATTCTGTTTTCGCCTCAGCAGGCAAATTGGCATAAAGTTGAAAAATTTTTGTTAATCCAGATTCATATCTTTTTTTATATTCTGTATCAGTAATACCAAATTGCATTTTCTCAGATTCTATTCTTTCAGGTGGAATAGCGCTAATAAAAAATTCAACGTTTCTATGCTTAACTGCTTTTAACGACTTCTCCACCATAAGAATATGCTGCATGCGCTGCGGATCAACTTTGCTCAATTCATTTAATGCCTGCATCAAAATGTGGCGTGTATCTGCAGCCTTCGCCTGGCTTACCATATGTAAGGTTTGAGAATAAACTCTTTTTAAGTTTAGATTTACTCTGAATCCCATGTCTACATAATATATCGTTAAAATGAAAGCGAAATTTCACTTCTGTTTGGGATTTCATTCTCGCAGAAACTTTGGGGCAGCTTCTAGTAACTCTTTGTTTTGAGAAATAAGATAATAAATGTGATTATCCGATCGTGTATCTTACTGCTATTTCTTCATCTTCGCGTTCAATGAAAAAGAATAAATCTGTCATTTTTTTTGCGCTTCTTTCACAAAGTGGGCGGCCCGTTGGCGTCGTTGTTAATACCTGGAAGTGGCCGTTTTTGGTAACTAAGAGTCTGATTCCGCCATCTGTTGGAAGCATGTTATTGTAAATATCAGCATATAGGCCAACAATCCTATCGTTTGGTCTAAGACTAGTTTCGAGTAAGTTGAAATGGAACTTACGTAATCTTGGGTCGGCTTCAAGTAGTTCATCTAATACCTTACTTTCATTGCAAGTTTCTTGTCCAATACCTTCAATGTCTTTAACTACGTCATGATGAAAGTCAATAAGAGGGAAATGTTGCTCTTGTTGTTGTGATCTAAATATTTCCCAAGAAAGATTATTTGCTAATTTAGAGTCATATAGAATAAATGAGGGGCAAATGCCTTTTTGGACCGAAGAGGGAGGGTCAATCGTTGGGAAATGAGAAATCTTTGAGAATAAAGGCTCTTTCCATCTGGTGCTTCGTTCTGTTAAAACAAAGAGTTCCCCGAAATTATTATAATTTCTATGCTGAGATGATTCACCATCATTATAAACAATTCTGGTTATTTTGCCTTTTCTTTCAATAAATAGTATTTTTATAATTTCAAAAAGAATTGATTTTTCAACATAGGTGTCGTTACCAGTTTGTATATAACTATCTCTCGTAATTGACTGTACAGGAAGAAAACAATGATTAACTATGGACAGAAGCTTGTCTCCTTCACGCAAATGCCTTCGAATTTTATTAAAATGTGAAAGCCATGGAAATTTTTGTCTTCTATTTATAAAATTTAAACGATATGTCTTTTCCCAATTATTGTAATTTCTCCAGAAAGCTGCATTCATTCCTGGAGAAACCCATGATTTGTCTCGGGTAACAAAAACAGGGAGAGACCTTAGATCTGTTTGAGTAAGAGATCCTCTAAATTCAATATAGTCTTTATGAAGGATTGAAGGCTTAAACGTTAATGCGGCTGGGCGAGGAATTCTAAAAACTTTAGTTCCTTGATGTGATATGTGAACATTTGAAGTTTCCATGTTTATTATCTCTCTATATATATATATCGAAAATTTTTAAGTTAAATTTCAAAATTATCAGAAATTATTAAGTTAAAAACTATCACTAAAATCTAATCTGTAACAATATCGACAACATATTTAAGGGGTTTCACAAAAATAGAGGCTTTTTAGCGTAATTTTAGTAAAAATAAAATAGCAATAAATACACGATGATTAACCAAGCCAATCGTTGACTATCCTCTTCCCCCTCTGCTATAATCGCAAACTGTGTAATTTGAACAAGGGAGGAGAAATTTTTATATGAAATTCGGCTATTTTGATAAAGAGAAAAGGGAGTATGTTATAACTCAGCCCAATACACCACTTCCATGGATCAACTACTTAGGATGCGAAGAATACTGCGCTCTTTTCTCAAATACTGCTGGAGGTTATAGTTTTTATATTGATCCACGGGACCAGAGAATTTTGCGTTACCGATACGACAATGTTCCTTTTGACAGAGGTGGTCGCTACATCTACTTAAGAGACAACAAAACCAAGAATTTCTGGTCGCCAACATGGCAGCCCACTATGAAGAATCTCAATAGTTACGAATGCAGACACGGGCTTGGATATTCAATTATAACTTCAAGTTTTGCCGACATAAAAACAAAGATCACTTATTTTGTTCCTTTACACGTAAATCTTGAGATTTGGATGATGGAAATAAAAAATGAAGGGAGAAAACTTCGAGACTTATCTATTTTTTCGTATGTCGAATTTTGTCTATGGAATGCTATGAATGACATGACCGATTTTCAGCGGACATGGAATGTCGGCGAGGCTCACTGCGAGGGGAGCACGATTTACCATTTGACAGAATATAGAGAAGAAAGAAATATCTTGGCCTTTTTCTCTGTAAATCAAAAAATATCTTCCTTTGACTGTCAGAGGAAACACTTTCTTGGTAATTTTGGCTATAACTCCCTTGAGCAGCCAGAGGCAGTAGTCAAAGGTAAATGTTCAAACTCTATCGCCATTGGCTGGGCTCCAATTGGATCACACTGCATACCCTTGAAACTTAAACCGGGCGAGTCAAAAATCATAATATTTACTCTTGGTGTTGCTGAAAGAAAAGAAGAAGCCGAGAAACTCATCTCTAAATATAAGAATAAAGCACATGTCGAAAAAGAACTGAAAAATCTAGCAATACACTGGGATGAAAATCTATCAAAGTTCTATGCCGAAACACCCGATGAAGACATGAATTTAATGGTGTCGGTGTGGAACCAGTACCAGTGTCGACAAACATTCAACTGGTCTCGATATGCATCCTATTATGAAGCCGGCATTGGCAGGGGTATGGGATTCAGGGACTCAAATCAGGATACCCTTGGCTTTGTCCATCAGCTGCCAAACAAAGTTAAAGATAGAATCGTCGATCTTTCTTCCACCCAGCACGAAGCAGGAAACGCTTTCCATCAGTACTCTCCTCTAACAAAGAAGGGTACCGGAGGTGGGGCATCTGATGACCATCTCTGGCTTATATTTTCAGTTGCATCTTACATAAAGGAAACTGGCAACATTAAGTTTTTAGAAAAGAAAGTTCCCTACGAAACAGGAAAATTTGAAACGATTTTTGATCACCTCGACAGGGCAATTAAATTTACCTGGAAGCATACCGGAGCCAACGGGCTTCCGCTTATAGGATACTGTGACTGGAATGACTGCTTGAACTTAAGAGGAAAAAGGGGCAAGGCAGAGTCAGTTATGGTTTCAGAAATGTTTGTTTTAGCTGCAACGGAAATGGCAAGACTCTGTGATGCTTCAAAAAGAACTGAACTTTCAAAGAAATATCAAGACATGGCAGACAAAATGAAAGACAGGATTAACTCTATTGCCTGGGATGGTGAATGGTATTTAAGAGCTTTTGACGATTCAGGAAAAGCGGTGGGAACAAGAAAAGATCGCGACGGCAAGATTCACCTTGAGTCACAGCCGTGGGCTGTTATGTCTGGAG
>Ga0209636_10008011_pt1 | contig 10761 bp, 10 predicted proteins | sample DeeMarSWOR152_54_FD_187464 | JGI IMG/M metagenome (GOLD analysis project Ga0209636, IMG submission 187464) | Marine sediment microbial communities from White Oak River estuary, North Carolina - WOR-1-52-54 (SPAdes) (version 2) | ecosystem: Environmental > Aquatic > Marine > Intertidal zone >... | reverse complement strand
CCACCGATACCGAGCCCTCCGTTACCTCAACCGCAGCTACCGATATATGACCGAAATAGTGCGATATATGTCCGATTTCTTCTTCTGCCATATCTACTTCTCCTTTACTTTGTCCTGTTATTGTGAATCTTACAGCCTTTTAGCCCCCTGCATCACAGGGGGGTTTTTGCCCGCTTGCCTCGCCGTAGTTTTAACGAAGGCGGGCCTGCCCTGAGTTTATTGGCGGCAGTTTAATCGAACGATAATAAATATTCAACAGTAAATAATCAATCAAAATTGGGTTTGATTGGGTTTGATTGGGTTTGTTTTGACCAAGTGTCCACTGTGTATTTTTCGTTGTAATTCGTTGTAAAACCTACGGTTATAAACATTTGACTTTTTCGCAAATTGGCTTTGTTTCGCATAATTCATTGTTCGTGGATCGTGATTTGTGGATCGTGGTTCGTGGTTCATAGTTTCCGCTGAAGGCGGACGAAGGCGGAAAATTCGAAAACCGAATATCGAAATACGAAACAATTTCAAAATCCAAATTACCTAAATTCAAAACAAGTTAGAAAATCAACTACGCCGGACAAGACGGCGAGGTCTCACCTTACGGTGGACTTGCGCGATTTTGTCGAAAAAAATAGGTCATTTGTGGGAGGGGAAATGGGTAAGTTGTTTGGCTACAAGGGATAAAAAAATTTTATAAATAAAAGATTTTATTGCATATATACATTCAAATTTGATTGAAAGTTCCTCGATGCTCGATGCTGGATACTCGTAACTCGATGTGAGAAAAGGAGTAAAAAATTTTACAAATTAGCCGTTTTGGGTGAGCAGGTAGGTGCGCTTTTGGTCGAAGTTATCGCCGCAAAAAGACACAAAAAGTGGGTCCCCTGTTCCTAACAAGGAAGCATCTCTCGGGGATCTGCGCTTCGCTCCGAGGTGAGGTTTTGGCCAAGTCGTTGAGGCTAAAAGAATAGAAAAAATTCAGAAAAAACCATTTTAGGGGTCGAACTACCAACGTTTTTGATTGATTTTTAACCAAGGGAAGGTGTTGTTTATAGTGATTGGCCCTGCACCGAATAGTCGTGAGCTAAGCTCAATTGGTGCGGGGTCTTCGCTCCTTCGATTGTACTCAGGACAGGTGCGCTACGATAAAAAAAATTTTGAAATTAGCCGTTTTTGGTGTGGAGGTAGATGCGCTTTTGATTGATTTTTGGTTTGACGAAGTTGTAAAACCTGCTATAATCATCCCAGCAACTTTGCAGAGGAACCATCTCGGGGCAAGCCGTTTGTATTTGTTTTGATTGGAATTGCAGCTTTGGGTATTCGTATGTAGTAAAGAAATAATAACTGTACTTAATCTAGTGTTTTGTAACAGTTAAATTGTAGGGTAAAGCTTCTTCAGTTTTATCCGAGCATCAGCCGTGGTGAATCTCCAATCAACTTTCGAGTCCTTATCATTTCGATTAGCAACCCAGGCTAGCACTTCGTCTTCCAGCCGCTCTATGTTGTCCATACGAGCTGCCAGGCATTGACGGCTCATCACGCTCATCTCAATCTCAGCCATGTTCAGCCAGCTACCATGTTTTGGTGTATAGTGTATCTCAAGCTTGTCAGCTATGCGTTTGGCCTCAACTGGAACAAACACCTCATACAAAGATGCTTTTTTATGAGTATTCAGGTTATCCATTACCAGAACAACAGTCTCTGCTTGTGGATAAATTTCATCGACCATTTCACGAATGCACTCGGCCCAGTCTTTTTTAGTTCGCCTTTCGGTGACTCTTACATGCCTTTTAGCTGCTAAAGGCTCAAACATCATAAATATATTTGCCACACCGTTACGCTTATATTCATAATCGCAACGCAAAGGCTTACCTGGCTTCATAGAGATAGGAGATCTTATCTCTCCAACCAATTGTTTCGGCCTTTCATCAAAACAAACTATCGGCTTTTTGGGGTCAAACGGCCTTTTATAAACGTCTAATACCTCTTCCATATTGCAGACAAACTCGGCATTGGCTTTCGGCGGAATACACCATTGTTCTATCCGCCAGGGCTTAAGTTCGTTTTTTTAAGCGTCCGGCTAATAGTCATGTGCGAAACAGAATCTACCACAGACAGTTCTACCACACGATCTGCCAGGAGGCGTAAAGTCCATCTGTTACGGCCTTTTGGTGGCTGACTGCATGCAATGGCAATAAGATGGACCTCAGCGTCTCCATCGAGCTTACGAGTGTAGTTCTGACGTTTCTTACGCTGTAGAGCTTTATCTAATCCCTCTTCGACAAAGCGTTCTCGCAACCTTCTGACAGTAGCCTCATGAGTGCCGAATACCTCAGCGATCTGTTCATCCGGCCATGCGGGGCCGTGTCGGCCTTGGTCTGCCTTTAATAGCATCTGGGCATGACGGATTTTATAGCCGGCAACTTTACCTTTACCGACCAGATGCTGCAGATACTTACGCTCTTTACTTGTCAAATCAACTATATACTTCTTTTCCATTCTCGGTCTCCTTGCCAATGTTTTTAATGCTCTTTACTATTACATCGGCAAGAAGACCATAAACCATGCATATCATCTGTTACAAAACACTAGTAAATTGGAAAAAATGCTGAAACTTCGGAGAGGAAAAACAAAAAGGATTCTCAATGGTTCCGTAGATGCTGCCCTATTAGGCGTAGAAATATACAATAAGCCGAGAACCACATTTCGCAGCGAAGGATATATTGCACTGATGATAATTGCATGGACTCGGCTATTTCATGCTTACTTCCGTAAGACAATTGGTGAAAAGTTTTATTACAAAAAAAAGAACGGTAGGTATGAAATTGTTGATGGCGAAAGGAAAGCATGGGAACTTAAGACCTGTATAAGAAAATATAACGAGCTAAACGAAGCTGTTGAATCTAATCTGTATTTCTTCATCGGTCTGCGAAATAAGATTGAGCATAGGGGTGTAATAGGGAATGAGATTGACAATCTTATTTTTGGCGAATGTCAGTCGCTACTCTACAACTACGAAAATACACTTGTTCATTTATTTGGACTAAGATACGCGTTACATGAGAACTTGGTATATTCCTTGCAATTTTCACACTTGCGTACAGAAGAGCAAGAACGAGCGTATAAGAAGGCATTATCTAAAGAAATTAGGGAAGTATGGAATTATGTCGAGAGATATAGAACAAATCTTAGAGACGAAGTATTTAACTCACAAGAGTATAGTATAAAGCTGATTCAAATTCCCAAGATTTCTAATACTAATCGTAGTGACCTTGCAATAGAGTTCGTAAAATGGAGCGAGTTGAGCGAAGAAGACAAAGAAAGGTACGATAAGCTACATACTATAATCAAAGATAAGGTAGTTGAACGAGAGACAGCAAAGATAGTAAGGATTAAACCCAGCGAGAAGTCATCGCAAATGGCGAGAATATCCCGTGATGCAAAAGAAAGCGAAGGGGTGCTCTTACATGAGGAGTTATCCGAGGATTTACTTGATGAGATTAATAATATTGTAGGTTTGAATGTACTTGTTGCGAAGGGAAACAAAAAATTTGTTTTCACACAAGAAGTTTATTATCAAATCTACAGTAAGAGGGAAAATGTAAGTGTTGCTGACGAGCAAATTGAGCTTCTTGCGCTCACAGGGTTTAAATTTTATGCACCTGTTTTGTATTGGCTGCTGCAGCTTCCGCTTGAGCGTTGTGCTAGAGTAATTAGAGAGGTTTCCAATGACCCGAAGCAACCCAGTGTGTACAATGTCATGAAGTTAGCTATTTTGCTGGGGGATCCTGTGGAGGAGTGGTTGGACCATAGGTTGATGAGAAAGTGGCGTAAAAAGGAACTTGCTCCACAGGCTTATTCTGCCTTTGAAAAAATGCGAAAGGGTGCCAGAACAAAAGATAGAAGACTAGCTGCGCTTCGGACTGAAGCAGATAAGCAGATTCAATTTTTTGCCGAGAAGGACGTGTCTACTAGCATACTTTTGAAATATCCAGAAAGAGCAAAGAAATTATTGTCTAAATATTGTATGTATGCTTCGCTAGGGGAGAAGGACAGGAGAGGTATTTGTCGTTTTATCGATGTTTTAGCGTACGGAAACGAAATTCAGGCACAGGGTTATAAGATCACAAAGCTTTTGACAGCAAGTGGTTAAGAAGGGAGCAAACAGCGACAGTGCGGCTCTTGAAAAAGTTGATTTTGTCTGTCTATCTCAACCTCAAAAACTTCAGTTTTTTTAACTATGTTGTCGAAAAATATGATATACTTTAGTATCAACTTTATTTTTCGGGTTCGATATTATGCCAAGGAAACTATTCACAATCGGATACGAGGGTACCTGCATCGATAGTTTTATTGGCTGTTTGCTTTCCAACAATATCGATTGCCTCATCGACGTAAGGCAAGCTCCTCTCTCAAGAAAACCCGGCTTTTCTAAAACTGAGCTATCTCGAAGACTTAACCATGCAAAAATACGCTATGTCCATCTTGGCGACCTCGGAACTCCTAAAGCCCTGAGAGAAAAACTAAAGTTGACCAGTGATTACTCGACTTTCTTCAAAAAAATGGACAAATACCTGAACCAAAAGAAAGATTCTATAGAAATGGCATACGATTACGCTATGGGTAGCACGTGTTGTCTTATGTGTTTCGAAAAACTTTCAGACCAGTGTCACCGTAAAATAGTTGCAAGAAAAATCAAAGAACGAGACGGGAATGGACTTCAAGTAAAGAATATATGATTATCCACATAGGGGGAACAGTTTGACCTTTCAGACTAAAAAAGTTCTAATAACAATTAAAGCTCCACCAAATCCGTCTAAAAAATACCAAGAAGCAAACTGTTGCGCAGGAATCGACTTAGACACGGGACAATGGGTAAGACTTTACCCAATACCATTTAGGCTTCTCGATTACAGTAAACGGTTCCCCAAATACAGTATTGTCTCGGTTGATTGCCAAAGACCTACCAGAGATAAACGAATCGAGAGTTATAAAGTTGATCAAGATTCGATTAAAATACTGGGCCACTTAGATACAAAAAATAAGTGGTCGGAAAGAAAAAAGATTGTTTTACCTGTTCTTTCTCCTTCTTTTTGTAAAATATCAAAAGATATAAGTACCAACAAATCTCTGGGCCTCTTCAAGCCCGCTGATATAGAGTTTGATATCACTAAATCTGTCCACAAAAATGAAAAGAAACTCGAAGCCGCATATAAGCAATATTATCTTTTTGATAAGAAATTAGAACCAATCGAACAGATTCCTTTTAACTTCTACTATAAATTCAAATGCCATAAAACTCCTGATTGTCCCGCACATATTTTAAAAATCCATGATTGGGAAATTGTTCAATCTTACAGATCTTGGCGCTATAGATACGCAGACCAAGATATTTTGCTTGAGAAAATCAAAGAGAAATGGCTGGATATTGCTGGTCCTGAAAAAGATGTATATTTTTACGTTGGTAATATGTGGCAGCATCCAAAACAATTTATGGTCTTAGGTGTTTTCTATCCCCCAAAATAAAAGATCGCCTCCTGTCAAATTCAGAACGTACAAACCCAGACTCTGGGATAAAATTGTTGAGTATTTTTGAATATTTTTAAACGTTTCATCACTTCTTTTGCAAATTCTCAAACATTTTCGAATATTTTTGAATGTTTTTGAACGTTTTCAATCGTTTTTCACCCCTTCCTGCCTTACCTATTTTACCTAATAATTACAGATTAACTTTACCACCCTCGTTTTTACCCGCCTAAGGCGGGTTTACCTCAAAAATCCACCCTTTTTTTCCTCGTCCGACAGTGCTTCGTTCAGTGAGCCGGTGCGGAAGCCCTGCAGGTCAATGGTTACGAACTTGAAGCCTAAGGACTTTAATTTTTCGACTATTTTCGAGCGGGTCGGCTCTTTTGTAATTTTTTCAATATCTTCGGGGTGAACCTCGATTCTGGCTAAGCAATCGTGATGGCGGACGCGAAATTCGACCAGACCAAATTCTCTTAAGAATTTCTCGGCTTCTTCAATTTGCTTTAATCGCTTTTCTGTGACTTCGAGGCCATAGCTGATTCTCGATGCCAGGCAGGGAGAAGCGGGAATCCGGGCCGTCGGCAAATTCAGTCTCTCGCTCAATCGGCGAATATCCTGTTTAGTCAATTCCGCCTCCATTAACGGGCAGCGAACACCGAAAACTTCAGCAACTCGATTGCCCGGGCGAAAATCATCCTTATCATCGAAATTGCAGCCGCAAATCACGTATTTGAAATCCCTTTGCCTGGCAATATCGGTAAGCACCTGATAAAGATGGGACTTGCAGTGGAAGCAGCGGTCGGCCTTATTGGCAACGAAATTCGGGTCTTTAAGCTCATCGGTGTCGATGGTCTGCAGCCGAACGCCGAAATCCTTTGCGATTCTTTTGGCCCTTTGTAAAACGTGCTTTGTCTCAACAATGCCTGTACTTATGCACGCAAGGACGTTTTTAGCGCCAATTGTATCGACAGCTACCTTCAAAAGAAAGGTGCTGTCGACTCCGCCTGAGTATGCGACGACGACTTTGGCAAGGTCGGAGAGGATTTTTTGCAGCGTATTATATTTCTCTTTCAGTTTCACGAATTTTTATACTTCCGACTCCCCTAAAAAATGAACCAACGATGCTTCGGTATAATCTCCCGAACGTATTAATCTGATTAGCTTCCGCATTTCTTTGTTTTGCATCTTTTTATAACGTTCATCTCGGTCTCGAATATCACCATCATCAAGAAAATGAGCTAAACGGCACATAACATGGTCAAACTCATCACTAACTTCCTGATGGAAGTACTTTTCCTTGACAAACTCTGAGGAGACACTACCCTCCAAAAGACTTGCCAAATCGTCAGCTAATTCCAACCAAATATTTTTCTGTGGCTTTTCCAACTTAATGAATACGAAGAAACTATTAACGAAGTTTTCTTGGTAAACTTACACAGCCGATGGTGGGATTCGGACCCACAACCCCGGCTTTACGAAAGCCGTGCTCTACCGTTGAGCTACATCGGCGTTTTTAAACGAAAAACGTAAAACCAAAGCGTAAATTTCAAAATTAGTGGCAAAACAACAACCAAAAGATGCATAATAACGATTATTGGCAGATTTGTAAATAACCGGCGGGCTGCGGGGAGAATTTTTCTTGCAAAACCTGCTGACAAATTGTAAATTTCTTTTTACGAGATACGAGCGACAAGCGACGAATAAGGGTCGGTGCCCGAGTGGTCAAAGGGGATGGGCTGTAAACCCATTGGCGTAAGCCTACGTTGGTTCGACTCCAACCCGGCCCAATGGAAATCACGCTGCCGTTTTGCAATAACATAGATTCCCCTCCGGTTCAAAAAGACTGGATTCCCGCCTTCGCGGGAATGACAAAATGTGACAACTGACGCAGCTAATCCAGCAGCCATTAACGGCTTGGGCGGCCTCCCCCACAGCTACGCTTATCTGGTTTTGGTGTAATTATTTCTTTTAATCTTGCCCGTTGAGGTTTTATGGAACTCACTAATTTCAATTTCGAGGAGGTTCTTCGACGGCACTTTCTCAAAGTCGGCCAGGTCCCGATTTTTCTGCTGGCAGCTATTAATACTCTGCCAGAGAAGGTCTTTTAGCAACTCAGGCTGATTTAACAAATCCCTGCGACAAAGTTTGGTGTCCGCTCGTATCTTTCTCCAGTTAGGCCGGACAATTACACCAACGGCTTGCTGCCCAAGGCCGGCAGAGTCTTTCCGATAGCCGGGCACCACTATAAGCTCATCGACATACTGCGCCTTTGAAAGCACCTGCTCTACAAGCTCAGGGTTGACATTTTTTCCGCTGGGCAGAACTATCAGGTGCTTCTTTCTGCCCGTAATGAAAAGATATCCATCTTTATCGAGGTATCCTAAATCGCCGGTATATAACCAGCGGACACCGTCAGCATCGGTCTTTATAACGGCGTCGGTAGCCTGCGAATTTTTATAGTAGCCTTTTACAATACAGGGACCACCAAGAACGATTTCCCCCTCTCGGCCCGGGGTTAGAACGTTGCCATTTTCCTTTACAATTTTCACCGACAGCGTTGGAATCGGCCTGCCTACAGAACCCAATTTCCTTCGCTCACTGTTAAAGCCGTAAACCGGAGAGTTCTCCGTAGTGCCGTAACCTTCCCACAACTGCAAGCCCCTTCTCCAGAATACATCGAGGACCCATTTTGGCACTGCCGCTGCGCCTGACACAAAAAACCGAAGCTTTTCCCATCCCATTTTTTTGACAATCATCCTGCCTACCAACTTTGGACAATAACGGTCGGCTAATCCAATAAGCCGGTTCTTTTCTTTTTGCCTTTTGAGTCTATCTTCGATTTTTTTGGCAAACATATCGAAAAGAGCAGGAACACCTATAAAGATTGTTATCCTCTTATCCTTTATTAAGCTGGATATTTGACGATATTTGTCGGTATAAAGATTTGTTGCACCAACGCAAAGAGGCAAAAGTTTTCCAACGGTAAGTCCGAAGGCGTGATGCGGAGGCATAATATGGCCGAGTTTATCCACATCAGTTATCGCAACTACCTCCAGGGCACCCTGTATATTGGCAATAAGGTTGGAATGCGTTATCTCGACTTCCTGCGGCTCGCCGGTGGTGCCGGAGGTGCACAGAATCACCGCTGTATCGTCGGCTTTAATTTGACTTCGGATTTTAGCCGACAGCATAGCAAAGCTAACATCCTCTAAGTCTGCCTTTTCGTAAACGGTCATCTCAACAAATCCAATCCCCTCCCGGCTGAGAACTTCTTTTAGCTGTGTTCTGGAGTTTTCATCCTGATAGTCATCAGCCAGAACCAGCAGTTTGGCATCGGTATGAATCAGGTGCTTTTTGACGCCTTCGATGCGTCTTTGCGGGTCGATAAGAACAGGCACCGCTCCTGCGAGGATAATCCCCCAAAAAGCGATGTCCCAATCAGCACGGTTCTTACCTAAAACAGCAATCTTATCTCCGATTCGGACGTCTTTGTTTTGAATAAGGTAAACGGCAAATTCACGTGCGTTGTTTTGCAGTTGTCCGAACGTTAGTGTTTCCTGCCGCTCCGTTCTTACAATCTCAAGACAATTTTTCTGAGCTAACTGCGCCCGATTTAAAGATTGCTCAAACAGGTCAATTAATGTCCGGAATGTACCCTGGATTCTCATACCCTACTCGCAATTGCTTATACTTTGCTCTATATCTCTCTACTTTTCTTCTTGCTTTTTGGGTTTCAACAGGCCTTTGAAGCCTTCGCCTATTTCCTTTATTCCTTCGCCCACATCCTTCGCTCGTTCCACAACATCCTTGCCTAAGTCTTCTCCTTCCTTAAAAACTTTTTCACTTTCTTTAAGCAAGGTCTTTGACAGCTCAGTAATTTTCTGCAGCTCGGATTTCAGCGGGCCGATAACATCATCCGGCAGCAGGCCCGCCCCCTGCTCTGCCACACCAGTTGCAATTGCCAATAAGATTCTGCCGGATAATTCAGCGGTATCTAACTTATTGTCGCTGCCTAAATCGGTCATCCTGATAGGTTTAAGTTTCAATGTAACGGTATCACTCTTGCCGGGTGTAGGCAGCAGCTTTGCATTGACTGTTACATCTGTAATTTCAAGATTATCGATATGCAGTTTTTTGCCGGGCTTTTTCGCTTCAGCTTCGGCTTTTGGTTCGCCGCGGGGGATTGCTTTTATTATATCCTGCAGGTTGTTGCCGGTAATGCCCTTTTGCTCAAGAACGAGATTAACACCATCAAGTTTTATTTCTCTTATATTAACGGTATCACTTAGAAGCGACTTTACATTAACACCGATTCGGGCGTCCTTCAGCTCGAGCAGTCTATCGTGCTGGTAACCCGGCGGATTATTAATCAAGAGATTATTTAAGCCGAGTTTGCCTGCTAAAATTGCAAGGTCAACATCCGCCACGCTTACTCCGACGTTTAAGGTTTTAGTCGCTGCGGTCTCAATACCTAATTTTAAGGCGTGGTCGGCAAAAATATCAACCGCCAGGACAGCAACAATCAAAATCAGAATTGCACCGAAAACAATATACAGAATTTTAGGCATCTTTTTCATTTTGTCAGCCCTTTCAAATTATTTTGTCAGTAAAAGTTTAAGGACGATTACCGAAACTTTAAAAACACACGAGTATAAAAAATTTGGTTTCTAAATCCTCTTTGTTATCGGTTAAACACTTACGCGGCTGATTTTTGCGCCTACGGGATTTAGTCTTTCTTCAATTTTTTCATAGCCACGGTCGATGTGATAAACTCTATTTACGGTTGTGGTTCCGTGTGCGGCTAAACCGGCCAAGACCAATGCAGCCGAGGCTCGCAGGTCGGAAGCCATCACCGGAGCAGCCACAAGCTTCTTTACGCCTTTTATAATTACGGCAGGCCCTTCTTTATGCAAATTCGCCGCCATTCGACTTAACTCTGCGACGTGCATAAATCTGTCGGGAAAAATCTTTTCGATTATGATGCTATTTCCCTGTCCGAGCGCCAGAAGAGCCATAAACTGGGCCTGCAAATCGGTGGGGAAACCCGGATAAGGCTGAGTGACAATATCAGATGGTTTAATCTGGCCGTTGCATGCAACAACCACCCCCGCCCCTGCGGTAGGGGCGGGGTCGACCGTTACACCGATATTTCTTAACTTATCAACTACAGCCATCATATCTTCAAGCCGACAGTTCTGCAGGTGCAGCTCTCCCGCGGTTATAGCGGCGGCTGCCATAAAA
>Ga0209636_10008010_pt1 | contig 10761 bp, 10 predicted proteins | sample DeeMarSWOR152_54_FD_187464 | JGI IMG/M metagenome (GOLD analysis project Ga0209636, IMG submission 187464) | Marine sediment microbial communities from White Oak River estuary, North Carolina - WOR-1-52-54 (SPAdes) (version 2) | ecosystem: Environmental > Aquatic > Marine > Intertidal zone >... | reverse complement strand
GTCGAAGGACTAAAGTTCTAGTTTGTGCTTTTCGAGGTTAAGTTATCTGATTTGTGATTTTACTTTAACTTATCTCTCCGTGGTTTGGTAGTGTCGTTTTGGCAATGGTTTTTTATGGGTTTGATTTGTATTTGGGTCAACATGCCTAAGTCATATTATTGGACTCGTGCGGAAGAGGCTAAACTTGTTGACTTGTGGAAGAAAGGCATACATGACTTTCAAGTGCTGAGCAAAGAGTTAGGGCGTAAGCCTAGAGCCATAGAGATGAAGTTGAAACGGTTGGGAGTTGTGGTGTTGAAGCAGAAAAACAGTCGCACAACCACAACTGCAATTGCGAGTAAGGATATTTTGACGCATGAGGAGGCTGTGAAGATTTTAGCCGGTGCTATTGAGGCTCTTCGTAAGGCTGGTCAGGATAAGTTGGAGTTGCAGCGTCTTCGAATTTTGGTTGATGCTGTTCAAACTTATGATAGTGTATTAGAAAAATTTGAGAGGTGGGTGGAAATTGAGGCGCGGCTTTTGGAGATGGATAAAAAGATTGTTGAGCTTCAAAAAGCCAACGACCATGCGTCCTAAGAATCGTTCTTCTCGTCTAGACATTTTTGAGGAGAAGCTTAGTGGAGTTTGGGCTGAGGTTGAAAAAGAACGAAAGAGGCTCAGTGAAGATCCTGTTACGTTTTTTGAGCAGGTAGTGGGTTTTAAGCTAACAGCTTATCAGATGGATCTGGCGGAAAAGTTTGAGAATAATCAGTTTACGGCTATGCGATGGAATCGCCAGAGTGGAAAAAGTTTTACAGCTTCTGGTCTCTTGTTGAATTATGCTCTAACTCATCCAGGAGCTTACATTGGTGTTGTGGCTCCGGGCTGGCGTCAATGAAAATTGGTGATAAGGCGAATACGATTTTTCTTGAGGAAGCTTCCAAAACAGATTTGTCCTAAACCGCAACGCACAGTGTTATATTTTTATAATGGCAGCGTAATTGAGGCTTTTCCAAACAACCCGGAAACAATCAGAGGCCCTACGTTAGACTGCATTTTTTGGGATGAAGCTAATCATACGCCTAGAGATGAGGATTTGTACACTGCTATTTTGTTCACGATCAGCACGACTAAAGGCAAGGTTTTGATCAGTAGCACGCCTTGGAATACGGATTCGGTTTTTTATAAAATTTTTAATCATAAAGATTATGGAGATTTTGCTCGGAGTCATGTTACTTGGCGGGAGAGCATGAAGCCTAACGGACCATTAGATGAGGGTACACTTGAGAAGATTCGCCGTCAGTTTGGTGAGGATCCTTGGCGTTGGAAGCGTGAGATGGAGGCGGAATGGGCTGAAGATGAAGCAGCGTGGTTAAGTCAATCGCTTATAACTAAATGTATTGCCTCTCAGAAAACTGTGGGTTTTGAAATTGAGCTTTTTCCTTGGGAGAGTTATCATGAGGGTGAATTTTTTGCAGGCTTAGATTTGGGCAAGCATCATGATTATAGCGCTTTGGTTGTTATCGAAAATGTTGATGGTAAGTTTTTGTTGCGCCATTTGAAAATCTGGCCTTTGGAAACAAGTTATGCTGCTGTGATCGGTTATGTTAAGGCTCTGCAGGACCGTTGGGGCGGCTTCAACAAAATCCGCGTGGACATGACTGGTGTAGGCGATTATATTGTTGAAGATATGATTAATGCTGAAATTGATAATGTGGAAGGTGTGACTTTCACTTTGCCCCGTAAGCAGGAGATGGCTAGTTTGCTTAAGCAGCGTATGATTGATGGTCGATTTTGGTTTCCATATTTTAAGTGGAACAAGCCTTACCAAGGTGAGTATGTGACTGAGCTTAATGTGGAAAGGTTTGAGCTGCGAAAAGACGGGAACATAACCTTCTCACATCCGAAAGGAACACATGATGATGTCTGGTGGGCTACTGCACTGAGCCTTTACGCTACAGTTGAAATGAAACCGGAGCCAGAAGTATGGGTTGTGCCACGATAATAAAGCGCGCGCATACACCTGATTTGGATACTATTCTATAGATAGGAAGGGGGAAGGAAGAGGAAGAAATTAAAATTCCACTCCAAACCAAGTTGGTTGCTTAAACACAGTCCGTGTTGGTTGGTTGGGGGTAAAGTTTAATCCTTCCACTTTTTCCTAAAAGTCACCAATTGATTTTACGATTTCTTTTGCCCACTTTCGCGCGTTACTTAGGTCTTCGGCAGTTGGATGACCATTTGCATTACGGAAAATTACTCGTGCAATTATTGAGGGTCCTTGGAATAAGCAACTATAGTAGTTTTCCATTAATCTTTGCCCTTTTTCCTCAACAGCCGCTTTTATTATATCATAAACAGCTTTATCGGTTGTTCCGCGACCAAGCCATGTCATAAAAAGAGCGAAAATTCGATTATTATTTGGATTTATTTCTTTTAGGTAATTAAGAATGTCAGCATTAGGTTTCGCACCGTAGTTTCCAGTTCCAAGAAACACAAGGTCAAAATCATCCAAGTCTATGAGGGATGAATCAAAATTCTCGCTTATTTTCTCGCAACGGCAGTTGAGTTCAGAAGAGATTTCTTTCGCAATCTTCTCTGTGTTACCGCTTTTGGAAGAGTATAAAACAATCGGTCTCAAGTAACAACCACGCTGTTCTATTTTACTCATCAGCTTAAGAGAGCTGTGGTGCTCGCATTGAATGCGCGCGCACGCAAAACGCACCACGACAACGACGACGCAAACACAACTCAAAGAACTCCAGAAATTTCTTTCAATCATACTCCTAAGGATAGAATCTTGAATATCCTCAGACCGCAATTTCTTGAAATTTTCAGAGAAATGAATGGCATCATCAAAAAAAAAGAGAGACTTTAGAACTTAGAAACAACTATATGATTATTATAATACAAAAAGGATGAAGAAAAATTGCCAAGCCGTAAGCGAGCTAATACCTCATTGGAGAAAGAGAAAAGAGAGAAACAAAAATTCTCAAAAATGAAAAAAAGTGTTATGGGAAAGACCATGAAAAAAGAGAATAAAAAAGATGTAAGCCTTAAGGCGGGTTACAACCAACACGCCAGCCTTTTCAGCAGCACGCCTACTTTCTCTTCAGGAAAACCTGAACCTTTAATCTCGGTAAAGCATTCACTCGCGCGGTAGGTAAGATAGAGAGAGCCCTCTGTTCCGACTTTTCGAAGATAAACGTCTGACATGATACATTCTTCATGTTTTTGAAGTGGACAAGTTTTTGTTCCGCAGCCTTGTCCTGAGCCTAAAGCACGCGCGTCACACTCTTTCGCGCGTATATTTGGTATGTCCGTTTTTAGATGCTGTTCCTTGCTAAGCCCTGCACGGAACAGTGTTCCTTGCGGGCGTTCAACAGACAAAAGAAAAACAGCATCACTCTGTTCAGAAAGCCGAAAAGATTTAATGGTAGCATGATACCTTAGCAACATCATAAAGGGGTATGTTAAACAGAAAATGACCGTTGTTAAGACTGTAACATGTCCGGTCTGCGGATGCCTATGCGACGACATAGAATTAACAATCAAAAACGGAAAAATCGTCAAGGTCAAAAACGGCTGCGCAATTTGCGAATCAAAATTTCTAAGCCATAACAGCAAGCATAGAGTTTTGAAGCCACTAATAAGAAAGAATGGGAAACTCGTCGAAACGTCACTTGAAGGCGCTTTCAAAAAGGCTGCTGAAATTCTGGCTGAAGCAAACTATCCGATATTGTATGGTTGGAGTTCAACAAGCTGCGAAGCCATACGCGTGGGCCTTGAATTAGCAGAGGAAGTTGGAGGAGTAATTGACAATACAGCGGTGGTTTGTCACGGACCCTCAGTTTTAGGCATCCAAGACGTAGGCATTTCATCATGTACGCTCGGGCAGATTAGGCACAGAGCAGATCTTATCATTTACTGGGGTAGCAATCCATGGAGCGCCCACCCGAGACACATTGAAAGATACACAGCCTTTACAGAGGGAAGGTTCCAGGAAAGCGCTTGGAAAGGATACTTAGCAAAGATTAAAGCTTCAACAGTTAAGAAAAAAATTGAAATCGCTCTCAGAAGAGTTTTCTCAAGGAAAAAACCTGTTCCGCCGCGGCTTAAAAAAGGTCTTCCTGCCAATATGTTTAGGAAAGGGAGAAAACTGGTAGTCGTTGACGTGAGGAAAACGAAATCTGCCGAAGTAGCTGACCTGTTTATACAGGTTGAACCAAACAAGGATTATGAACTCCTCCAAGCTTTGAGAGCCTTGATTAGAGACCAAGAAATTGACGTTGACGAGGTTGCTGGGGTTCCAGTGGAGTATCTTGAAGAAGTTGCAGATTTGATGATTGGAAGCAACTTTGGAATATTGTTTTTTGGCGTAGGATTAACAATGAGCAAAGGTAAGCTCAGAAATATTGATGCTGCGCTTTCTTTCGTTCGCGATTTGAATATGCGGACAAAATTTGTGATAATGCCCATGAGGGGACACTTCAACGTCACCGGAGCAGACACTGTTTTCACTTGGCAGACAGGCTATCCTTATGCCGTGGACTTTTCACTGGGCTATCCGCGGTATAATCCTGGAGAAACATCCGTTATAGACATTCTTTTGCGGAGAGAATCAGATGCAGCCCTAATAGTTGCCTCAGACCCCGTCGCAAACTTTCCCCAAAAAGCTGCAGAACATCTCGTTAGAAACCCGCTTATAGTCATCGACCCCCACATGAACCCTACCGCTCAAATGGCTGACGTGGTTTTTCCCTCAGCCTTTGTCGGAATAGAAGAAAGCGGAACAGCCTACCGCATGGACCATGTACCCCTACCCCTCAAAAAAATCGTTGACCCACCAAATGGCGTTCTTCCAGACCAAGAAATCTTGAAGAGAATTCTTTCAAAAGTCAAAAAACTTAAAGAGAAAAAACCGACGGAGGCAGCATAAATGGAGCTTCTGATAAAGAACGGCTTCGTCTATGACCCTATCAACGATGTTAACGGCGTAAAAATGGACATTGCCATCAGAGACGGAAAAATCGTCGAAACAGTGGATGAAAATAGTGCAAGGATAATTGATGCATCTGGGATGGTTGTCATGCCAGGCGGAGTGGACATTCACTGCCACATTGCAGGTTCTGAAGTTAACACAGGCAGACTGCTGAGACCAGAAGACCATTTTAGAGATTTTGAACGGAAGACCTCGAATACAAGGTCTGGTGTTGGACGTTCGATTCCTTCCACCTTCACAACGGGTTATCGCTATGCCAGAATGGGATATACTACAATAATGAACCCATCTATGCCACCGTTGGAAGCTAAACACACGCACGAAGAGTTGAACGACACTCCAATGGTTGACAAGGCAACTTACCCGCTTCTGGGCGACTGGTGGTTTGTACTCGAATATCTAAAAGACGGAAAAATCGAAGAGTGCGCTAGATATGTTGCTTGGATGATGACCACAACAAAGGGCTACGCCATAAAAATCGTCAACCCAGGAGGCCTAGAAGCTTGGGGCTCCGGTCGCAATGTCAGTAGCATAGACGACCAGGTTCCCTACTTCGGCATAACACCGCGCGAGATTATACGGGGACTGTGTAAAGTCAACAAGCTTCTGAACTTGCCGCACACAATTCACGTTCACACAAACAACCTTGGAAAACCCGGAAATTACCTCACAGCTTTGGATACAATGAAATGCGTTGAGGACTTGGCCTCGGAGGACAATCCTGCAATCCATATAACTCATTGCCAGTTCTGTGCCTTCAAAGGTTCAGACTGGAGAACAGTTGAATCTGGAGCAGAGGAAATCGCGAAATACGTCAACAACCATTCGCACGTAACTTTAGACATGGGTCAAGTAATATTTACGGACACAACAACTATGACTGCTGACGGCCCATTCCAATACAATCTTTACGAACTAACTGGAAACAAGTGGGTAAACCATGACGTTGAAACTGAAACAAGTTCAGGAATAGTGCCTTTCCATTATCGCCGTAAGAGCTACGTTCATGCAATCCAGTGGTCTATAGGGCTGGAGCTAGCCTTACTAACCAGGGATGCATGGAAAATCTTTATGACAACGGACCATCCAAACGGGGGGCCTTTCACTTCTTATCCAAGAATCATAGCTTGGCTTATGAGTAGAAAAGCCAGAGAAGCAACCCTGAAAAGAATCAATCCACGCGCAAGAAGCAAAAGCCTTCTTCCCTCAATAGACCGCGAATTAGATCTTAACGAAATCGCAATAGTAACAAGAGCGGGACAAGCCAAGGCTTTAGGGCTAAGAGAGAAAGGTCATTTAGGCATAGGCGCAGACGCAGACGTAGCCATATACGACATAAACCCGGAAACAAAAGATCCCTCCAAAAAGTATAAGACTGTGAGAAGAGCGTTCAGAAAAGCTGCCTGTACAATCAAAGGTGGGAAAATCGTTGTCAAGAACGGAGAAATACTGGCACATGTTGAAGGCGCCACCATGTGGCTCGACGTGCAAGTCTCTGACCCCGTAGAAATAACTGACGAAATGAAAAGGAGATTCAGGGAATACTGGACTGTTGAATATGAGAATTACCCGGTAACAGAAAACTATCTTGAAGTTTCCCATCCAATAACTGTAAAAGCAGACGTCTAGAATGATAGATCTTCATCCCTTAAGAAAATTCAGGGTTCCAATAATAGCTGAATGCATAAGCCCAGACATTTTTCTAGGCAAAAACCGCGAAGAAATAGAAGAGCTGAAAATTTGGGAAGGAAACAAACAGAAAAGACTTGGAGAACTCTTCAAGGTTGAGGAAAACAGAAAAGAACAACAGCAAGAAAAGACAACCATAACAATCCGTGGAGATGTAAGCAAAGCCAGAAGAATAGGAGCATACATGACACATGGAGAACTATCGATTAATGGAAGCGTAGGCATGCACGTTGGCGAGGAAATGAAAGGCGGAAAAATAACTGTACACGGGAACGTTGGAGGATGGGCTGGCTCAACGATGAAAGGTGGAACAATCGAAATCCACGGCAATGTCAGTCATTATCTGGCTGCACCTTACCGTGGAAGCAGCAAGGGCATGCATGGAGGAAGAATAATCGTTTACGGAAACGTTGGGAACGAAGCCGGCGCGTACATGCGGAAGGGTTTGATCAAAATCTACGGCGATGCAGGTCAGTTTGCCGGCTTAAGAATGCACGGCGGAACATTTTACATTCAAAAAGATTGTGAAGGAAGAGTTGGAGCATGTATGACTGGAGGGAAGATAATCGTGGGGGGATTCGTAGAATCTGTTCTGCCAACATTCACAATTGAAAGCATCAAAGAGAAGGTCAAGATTGAGGAAAACGAGGTTGTTAAAGGTCCGTTGTACCTTTTTCTTGGAGACCTAACTGAAAATGGAAAGGGCAGGCTTTTTGTCTCAAGAGAGAAAAATCCACAATTAAGCAATTATGAAAGGCTCCTCTGAGCACGAGTCGGAGAGAAAATCAGTTGAAAAGTGGACTAAGCGTAAACAGCTTAGCGTGGAAACTCCTGGAAAGACTACTCGAAAATCCAGAATTTTATAGGATTAAGATTGAGAAAGCAAGTTCTGGAGCAACCATCGTGGATGCTGGAATAAAGGCTAAAGGCGGTTTTCAATGTGGAAAAATCATAACAGAAATTTGCATGGGCGGATGTGGAAAAGCAGAAATAACCTCTAGAAAATACGGAAGACTTCAACTCCCATCGATTTTCGTTTACACAGATCATCCAGCGATTGCAACACTAGGTTCGCAGTACGCAGGATGGCAATTGAAAGACGGAGACTATTTCGCAATAGGTTCTGGACCAGCAAGAGCCCTAGCGTTGAAGCCCAAGAAAGTCTACGACAGAATCGAATACAAAGACGATTTTCACAAGGCGATTGTGGTTCTGGAAACCGCTAAATATGCTCCAGCAAAAGTGCTGGAAAGTTTGATTCAGGAGAGTGGAGTTTCCCCGGAAAACTTGGCGGCGATTTTGACTCCCACAGCCAGCATTGCAGGTGCAACACAAGTTTCAGGTAGAATAGTTGAAACTGGCATTCACAAACTTGACAGACTTGGCTTAGACCCAAAGGTGATCTTGTATGCTTGGGGATCTGCCCCAATCCCTCCCATTCATCCGAAGTTCACACAGGCAATGGCGAGAACAAACGACGCAATTCTCTATGGAGGAGTAGCCTACTATGTTGTCGAATGTGAAGATGAACAAGAACTAAAGCAAATAGTCAGTAAAGCACCATCTAGGACCTCTAAAGCCTACGGAAAACCCTTCATAGAGATCTTTAAAGAGGCAGACTATAACTTCTACAAAATAGACCCAAACCTCTTTGCACCAGCCGTTTTGATTGTGAACAATGTGAAAACTGGCATGGTCTTCAGGGCTGGAGAAATTAATGTTGAAGCACTAGAGAGAAATCTTTAGGTCTTTAATTTAGATTCGCTTGCTTCAAGCTTTGGGATTACGTAAGGTTTTGTGAAAAATCTGCCTATAAAGTCACTGAAACCATGATTTCCAATCAAAGCAGCCATCAGAAAGCTTATTATGGCAACTTCACCGATGGCTTTGGGCAATATATAAACGAGGAATGTGGAGGCGCCTCCACTTCCCAGGAAAAACGGCATTAGATAGGCAAAATAAGCATAAGTAAAGAGGCATTCCGGAAGATAAGCCAAAAGAGTTGCTGGAATCGCAAAAAGGGATGAATACTGTCTCCTTCCCAAACCCAAACTTCTCGAGATAATTCCAGCAGTCAACCCTGTCAATCCTTTTCCCAGCGGCAAACCAAGCAAGCCCAGCCATGAACCCATACCCATAGGACCAAACATTATTCCAGGTATTATTCCTACGAAAAGTCCTGAAATGAAGCCAGTTAAGGGACCACCGTAGAATCCTGCAATGCAAGCGGCTACGAGAGAGAAATCAAGGGCTATTCCGTAACCAAGATTTCCAGTATAATAGGAGATCGTAAACAGCACGTTTCCAAGAACACCCATCATCACTATGAATGAAACTGCTTTTGCGTCCATGTTTTTCATCTCGATCTGCAGTATGAAAAGGTCTCATCGGTCATTATTTAAGAGTAACTACTCAAAAAAGAGTATGATTATTCCATGAAAAACTTGAAAAATAAATATATCCCACATGTATTTCTTTATTGGGAAGTTCATTGTCGGAACCTAGGAAGATCTTTTTAAGGGAATCTAGAGAGTGGCTTGAAAAAGAAACTGGTTCGATTTTTATTCCGGTTCATGAGAAGGCTCAAGAATTTCTTCATGAAATGAAAGGGATTCTTGATAGCGTCTCAGATGTTTGCAGTACATTGTCAGAGAATAGCAGAAAAGAGATCGAAAAGAGAAGCAGGAAGACCTATGGTAAAGCTAGAGCGTTGAACAAGCTGGCACGGCTATTCTCCAAAAGAATAGGGCAGATTAAAGTTCCAGACGAAGTTTCCTACGACAGTTTCCACGATTTCGTCCAAGAAACTCGAAAGGCGTTCACAGTAACCGAAGTAGACATTAGAAACTGGTTTCCAAGGATATCACCTTTCTTTATCATGGACAGAAGAAAATTCCTAGGGGCCTTCGAAAAGGCAAGCGAGTTCTTGAAAAAACTTGAGAGTTTTCAAGCAAAGGAGTATGTCAAAACTAAAAAATTAGAGGAAACGTTCCAGATCATCGACAATCTTCTAGTCCTTCAAGGGCAACTGGCGGACTTAGAAGCCCGCAAGAAGAAGAACGAAATGGAAAAGGCTTCCATTGAAAGGAAAATAGCTGAAACACAGCAAAAAATGACAGATCTTAGAAATAGAGAAAACTTGAGCCAACTGAATCAACTCAGCATGCAGATGGAAAAGCTACGGAAAGAAGTTAAACACAATTTCCGGCATTTTCGAAAGCCATTCATAAAGTTTCAGTCACAAGTGTTCCGTAAAGGCGGTTTGACACCTGAAGAACTCGAGAAGCTCAACCGCTACATTGAGGATCCCTTCGATGCTTTTTCGTTAGAAAAAGCCGAGTATCCGATCTTGCGGCAAATTCTCAGAAAACTAGCCAGCTCCATGTCTGAGGGGAAGCTGAAACTGAAGAGTGATAGAAAACGGAAAGCAGAGCAAGACATGGAGAGAATCTTTAGAAACAACTCCTTGGACGATCTTCACCAAAGATGCCATGAGACAATTATTCAAAGGAGGCAACTTTCGACTTCAGAAGAAACTGCAAACATTAAAGAAAACCTCTCAAAGCTTCATGAGGAGTTCAAAGGGTTGAAAAGGACCAGGAAACGGTTCGAATCGGAGGAAGACACCATGGAACGAAAATTGACGGAAACACAAGAGAGAATTCGCAATCAGAAAGACGAAATAGAGAAGAACGTTTCTGACTTTGTAGGCGAAAATATTCTTATCGAAGTTTAGGGTGCAATGGTTGCGGACGAACCTCTCACGAATCACAAAAGAGGCTCTAGAAGCTCGATGCGAAGATTTCATTGAATTGATTGAAGAAACTGGGGAGCTACTTGCAAAGGAAGATGGACAAGTTGGAAATTTCAGTGTCATGGGTAGACTTGCGAAAATCAAACCCTCGGGCGGAGCAGTGATAGTCAGCGATTTGCATGGAGACTTGGAAAGCTTAATCCAAATCCTCAAAGAAACAAATTCCATACAGAAAATGAACCAGAGCAAAACAGGCTTTCTGATCTTTCTCGGGGATTATGGCGATAGAGGCATTTACTCGGCTGAAGTCTATTATATCGTCTTAAAGCTGAAACTC
>Ga0209636_10008009_pt1 | contig 10761 bp, 7 predicted proteins | sample DeeMarSWOR152_54_FD_187464 | JGI IMG/M metagenome (GOLD analysis project Ga0209636, IMG submission 187464) | Marine sediment microbial communities from White Oak River estuary, North Carolina - WOR-1-52-54 (SPAdes) (version 2) | ecosystem: Environmental > Aquatic > Marine > Intertidal zone >... | reverse complement strand
CGAGAGCCTTTTTAAGCGGGTTTATAGATTCCTTGAACTTTCCCTGGCGTCGCCAAATATAGGAAGTCGATTCAAATATTCTTGTGTCATTGGGCAGACCTCGCTCAGCGATAGCAAATTCCTCAAGGGCCTGATCGTAATCTTTATGGACATAATAGTAATAGTTGCCGAGGTGCATATGGACTTCAGGAAGCTCGGATTGAAGTTTTAAAGCCTGGTCTATCGCTGCTTTCGCCTTTGAAATGCATTCTTCAGAGCGGTCATATCCAAAATGGTATAATTGAGAATAAGCAAGTGAGAGCTCCGCGTAAGCCAGAGTAAAGTTGGGATCGAGCTCTACTGCCCGGTCGAGCATTTCCACTGCCAATCGGTAATTCTCCTCTGAGTAATCAGGCCGGTACGAGTAGTCAAGGCCGCGGAGATAAGCTTGATAGGCTTCGATATTCCCGGTCGGTTTAGTATTTAAGCTTCGACGTTCTTGTTCCATCAAGGTGATGTCCAATTGGCTGATAACCTGCTCAGCGATCTCTGATTGAACGGCGAAAATATCATCTATCACCCGGTCATAGCTGGCTGACCAGAGATGAGTGTCGTCTGCTGCCCTGATGAGCTGAGGAGTGACCCGCACCCGGTTTTTTCCCTCAAGACCATGATCCCAGCGGACTGTTCCTTCAAGTACATAGGCCACCCCAAAATCTTCGCCGATCTGCTTCATCATCTTGCCTTTCCTGTCGTACTGGACAGCGCTGGAGCGGGAGATCACTCCCAAACTGCTGACAGCAGCCAGGCGGCTGGTGATCTCTTCAGTCATCCCAGCAGCGAAGTATTCATCCTCGGGCAAACCTAAGTTTTCGAAGGGTAGGACTACGATTTTCTTTTTTAAGTCAGGTTGAGCGAGCGCTTCTGCCTCAGGTTTTTCCTTCCGCAGAATTCCACCGAAAAATAAAAAGCTGATAATTGCGATTATAGCCACAAAAGCAATTATTGCTGGAATCAGAAATGCCTGATAAGGCTTTCTGGGGATTTCTGCTTTTGGTTTCTTCCCGACTACAATCCTTTCTGTAGTAGAAATGCCTTTCTCAATCTTGCTCAATTCCGAGAGAAGTTCTTCCGCCTTCTGGTATCTTTTCTCCTTATCCTTCTCCATGCATTTGAGGATCAGGAGGTTTAAATCCTCTGGAATCTGAGCATTGATTTCTCTAGGAGGCTTAGGCTTCTCGCTCTTGTGCTTCATGGCGATGCTGAGAGCCGTATCTCCTTCAAAAGGCACTTTTCCAGTTGCCATTTCATAGAGAATCACTCCCAGGGAATAGATATCAGAACGCTCGTCAATATCTTTCACTTCTGCCTGTTCAGGGGACATGTATTCAGGTGTCCCGATCATCACTCCTGCATCGGTTATTCCTTTCGCTTTAAGGGATCGGGCTATGCCAAAATCCATGATCCGGGCATTCCCTTCCTCATCGACCATGACATTCTGAGGCTTTAAGTCTCGGTGCATAACTCCCAATTTGTGAGCCTCAACCAGCCCCTCGCAGACTTGTTTAGCGATGGAAATTGACTTTCCTACCGGCAATTGACCAATCCTTCGGATGGTGTTCTTTAAATTCTCTCCCGGCACAAATTCCATGGTGATGTTAAAGCACCTTCCTCTCTGCTGAGGTCATACATCCGGCAGACATTCTTGTGGGTAATCTTGCGGGCGAATTTTAACTCGTTCCGGAAGCGCTCGATGGTCTCCTTATCAGCGGCGATTTCTGGACTCAATAGCTTCAAAGCGACTTTTTCGTTCAGCTCTGTATCGAGCACCTTGTAGACTCTTCCCATCCCGCCTTTACCGATCTCTTCGATGACCTGGTACCTTCGAGCAAAAGTAGAGCCAGTGGTTAATTCCTTCTTAGCGGCCTGGATAGTCTCGGTGGGTGCAGAGGTGATTTCTTCTGTAGGAAAGAGCTGGGCCCCGCAGTGGCCACAAAAACGGGTACCGTCGGGATTCTCTGAATTGCATTTCGAGCATTTCATATGTTAAGGCCTTTGCTTATTTGGCAAAAGAATAACAATTAAAGGAAAAAGTGTCAAATCGAATAGCTTGATGATCCCCCTCAACAATACTATTTCATAAAACGGTATATTTTCGATCAGGTCGCGTGGCATAAAGTTAGAAATGTAGGTGTAGGGTGAGTTTGTTTTTAGAATTTATAAAAGTTATAAAGGCCTGATCCTATTTAATGTGATCCTATTGAACAAAAAAATACTAAAATTATTGAAGGCCTGACCCCGATGGGTTAGAAAATGTAGCCGAGCATGAATGTGAATGCCCTGGTCTTTATGTCCTTTTCTGTGTTAATTTTCGTTAATCCTAGATTATACCGAACATCAGCCTTGAATTTTCCTTTCCGGAAAAAACCTAGAGTAAATTCAGCTCCTGCCCCAAAGATAATCCCGAAGTCATAAGATTCAAGGCCTCCAACACTCTTATCCACGACTCCTTCAGTGAATTCACTCTTTGCTTTGCCGCTCAGCTTCAAGGCAATGGAAGGCCCTCCAAAAACCGTGGGTTTAATACTACTTTTAACAGGAATGGCAACTTTAACTAATACAGGGATTTCCAAATACCATAAATCCAGTTTATACGTCCAGGTTCCGCCCTCTATATCACTTGTCGAATTTGCCTTTTTCTGGGTTACTAGGACTTCTGGTTGAATGCTGATCAGTCTGTTTATTCTGTAGGTTAAGAAACCTCCAACAGAAAATCCCATCTTCGAATCCGTATCCCTCACATCGCCTCCGCCCAGGCTGGCCAAATTCAAACCGAGCTTAATTCCTTTTCCTGTTATTCCCCTTTCTTCAGCTCCTATTGCTTCCTTTCTCACTTTAGCTTCGGCAGAAACTTTCGTCAAATCCACCAAAACTTTGACTGTACTTTGATGAATATAAGCGGTAACTTCTCTTTTACCTTTCTTGGGGGCTATTTTGATCTTAAACCAATTTCCTATCTGTTCTTCTGATTCTAACTTTGTGCCGCGTGATACTTGGGCAATGACTGCACTTTCCAGGTTTGGCTTCGATCTGACGTTGGCCTTCCTGACTTTTACTTCAAGTTGGAATTTTGCGGCTTCTCCTACGCCTACTAAAAACACTAAAGATAGGATTAATAAGGCAGATAAAACAGCCTGCTTTTTGAATTTTTTTCCCCTAATCATTGGACTTCTCCTTTGTGATTTCAATTTTTGACATCTTTTGGTCAGTCTCACCTCCCCTTATTTAGTCGTGTCAACCCTACTTTTTTATAATTAAATCAAGACGTTAGATAAGTAAATCGCCTTTAGGGATGATTTTTTCTCCCCTACAAAGATGTCCCTTTTTCACAATCTCAACTGAATCAGCAAGAGTAAAATTTATTTAAGAGAGAATAAATCAGGGATAATGATTTCCGAAGGATAAGCCTTATCTGGATCTATTCAGGTTTGGAGAGGGCTTCGTATTTGAATTTTCGGTATTGGTCAAGGATATCTTTGATGAGGTCCTCGAGTTTCAGCTTGAGAACCTCCGATGAGTCAATGTCTTTCATGAACTGCATTTCTTTTTCAATCAGAGGACTCTTCTTGTTGGGCCTTCCTCTAATCGTAAGTTTCAATTTAAGCTCAATGGAGTTTTTGGGAAGAGAGATGATGTAATGGAAATCGTCTACGTTTGAGCGGTAGAAATTCATCCAGAAATGAATAGAATCTCTTTTTCTTTTGAATCTCGCTTTAATTTTATATTTCTTTAGCTCCTCTTCAAGGTTCTCAAAGGCAGGCTCAGCGATGAATTCACAGAACTGATCGAAGTTATCAAGGCTTTCCTTTTTGGATACTTCGATTATGGAGAGATCTTCAAAAAGATCCTTGGTATCATCCCTCCAGTCTCTATTTTCCATTCTAATCTCTTCGAGACCTTTCGCCAGCTATCTTACCACATTTCCTTCTGGCTTTGAAAGTGAGCTCATGCTCTTATGAATCGTCTTAGTTTAGGATAAATCCCCAAAAAAACCTTCACTATAATAAGCATTTCATTTAAAATGAATTTTCTTGAAAAATTCCATCACAGGAGATTGAAATGAAGAAAACAGGATTTTTAATTCTCTGTTTGACTCTCATTTTTTCCCTTGTTCCTCTCCCGGGGCAAGAAATGTTCGTGGACACTGGAACGAAAGAAAAAGTGAAGAAATCGCTTCTTGAAAAATGTGGAGAAACACAAAAATTCCGGGTCGAAAAAGGAGTGGACCAGGCCGCCTCCTTCTGGAGAGAAGGAGACGGGAGTATAGAGGATTTTGAGCGTTTCTGCGAGAACCATTTTATCGATTCTCCTGAACAGCTTGATTTGGTCTTTAAAAGAGTCGAAACAAACCTCGAAGTGCTGGCTGGGCATTTCAACAAGATATCTTTAGATCTCAAGCGCTTCCTTGATCTTGACTGGGGCGAAGTGCTTCCTATAGACATGATATTCGGCCAGTACAATCCCGCTGCCCACCTCTCTGATGATTTTTTCAAGAATAAGATAGCTTTCATTTTCTTGCTGAATTTTCCCTATTATTCCCTCTCTGAAAAAACTGAATTGGGGCCCGAATGGAGCCGAAAAGAATGGGCCTATGCAAGAGCGGGAGATGTATTCACCTCGAGAGTGCCGGCCGAAGTTTACCAGAAAATCTCTGAGATTATGACTGCTGCGGATACCTATATCTCAGAATACAATATCTATATGGGAAAATTGATCGACAAGGAACACAAGACTTATTTCCCCGAGAAATTAAAGCTCATAACCCACTGGAATTTAAGGGACGAGCTCAAAGCAAGATACAAGGACCCCGAAGGTTTCTTCAAGCAGCAGATGATATACCAAGTCATGCTGAGGATAATCGATCAGTCAATCCCAGAAATGGTGATAAACAATCCTGAATACCTCTGGAATCCCTTTGCGAATAAAGTCTATAAAGAAGATAAAGAAATCAAGTTTAATCCTGAACCTCTCACCCGGTACAAGCATTTTCTTGGCTCATTCCAGGCCATGAAAAAGCTTGACCCCTACTACCCGGCTCTTCCTACCCATATTAAGAGAAGGTTCGATGTCTCCAGAGAGATACCGGAAGAGGAAGTCGAAGCGCTTTTTATAAGCTTTATCTCCTCAGAGCAGGTGAGAAAAGTCGGAAAACTCATCAGAAAGAGGCTGGGGAGAAAACTTCAGCCCTTTGATATCTGGTATCCGGGATTTGAGTCAGGAGGCGGAATCCCGGAAGAGGAATTGGATGAAATCGTTGCCAAGAAGTATCCGACTGTAGAGAGCTTTGAGAAGAACCTCAAAAATATCCTGTTAAAATTAGGATTCTCCCAGCAGCAGGCTGAGTTTATTGCTCCAAAAATCGCTGTTGATCCGGCAAGAGGAATAGGCCATGCGTGGGGAGCGGACATGAAATCTGATAAAGCTCATCTCCGAACCAGGGTGCCCAAGGAGGGATTGAACTATAAAGGATACAACATTGCCATGCACGAATTTGGTCACTGTGTCGAACAGACATTGACCCTCCATAAAGTTGATTACTATATGCTGCGTGGAGTTCCCAATACTGCTTTTACCGAGGCTTTTGCCTATTTCTTCCAGGAAAGAGACCTTGATGTCCTGGGCATAAAACGAGAAGAAGACCCGAACCGAAAACACCTGAAAGCTCTCGAAGAGCTCTGGAATACCTATGAGATAATGGGAGTCTCCCTGGTTGATATGAAAGCTTGGAACTGGCTCTATGAAAATCCGGAGGCCACGCCAGCAGAACTGAAAGATGCTGTCATCTCGATCGCCAAAGAGATCTGGAACACGTATTTCGCCGATGTCTTCGGAATCAAAGATCAACCCATTCTGGCCATTTATTCTCACATGATTGACGGAGCACTCTATCTCCCGGATTACCCTCTGGGGCATGTCATAGCCTTCCAGGTAAGAAACCACCTTGAAGGGAAAAATCTCGGAGATGAAATGGAAAGAATGTGTGCGTTAGGGAATATTATTCCTCAAGAATGGATGAAAAACGCCGTAGGCGCTAAGATCTCCTCCCAGCCATTGCTTGATGCTGCGGATGAAGCTCTAAAATACATAAAGAAATAATTGCATTAATTACGCAGAATCGGAAAAAGGATTTCTATCCGAGAATCTGAGAGATAGCTTCCCTAACTGAATGAAGAGATATATCAGAAACTGATTCTCCGCTAAGGATAATAGTCTGCCCGTAGGGTCTCCAGGCAGCTTCAGGGTCATTCCGGAAATGGGCCACGACTTTTGTTCCGCAGGCTGCTGCCAGATGGGTTATCCCAGAGTCATTCCCGAGATAAAGAGCGGAGACTGTAAGCAGACCTGAAAGTTTTAATAAAGGAGGATTATGGAGCCATACCCAATTCTTGGGAAGTGTATGCCTCTTTAACTTATTTTCTAAGTCAGTCTCTGCATATCCCGTGACTAAAACGCCTCTGTATCTCTCCTGGTCCAATTCATTGATGATTGCTATAAAATTATCCAGGGGCCAGCATTTGCTCTTGTTTCCGCTTCCTGGATGAACAACCACAATCTTATGCGTTCCCAATTCTAGCTCGTCTTTGTGCATTGAAAATTCTTCTCCGAGAAGCTTCAGCCCCTCTTCCCGCTGGCTCGGACTGAGAGGCATTAGGGTGCAATCGTTAAAGGAAGGACTTGGACCTTCTTCCTGTGACAGAAATTCACGAGTTCTCTCGAAAAAATGCCTACTGATTTGGCCTGGAATGTCAGGGCTGACAACAAAAAAACGGCATTTTTTCTTGTCTAAGAAAGTGCAGAATTCCTTCTGATTCAGACTGCTCTCTTTCTGAAGCCAGCCCAGAATCAAGGAAAATTCCCCCAACCACTGGGTCAGCTCCTGGGGATAAGGTTGAGATTCAAAAAGAGGAGCAAGACTCGCTTGGCTTGAAGACACAAGATTATCCACTACTCCTGTCTCCTTGAGAATCTCCCCGTACTCTTCACGGCAGACTAACGAAAGTGAGCAGGGAAAAAGCTTCTTTCGCAAAAGATGGATAGAAGGGAAGGCAACCAGTAGGTCACCCAGACCACCGAGGCGAAACAATAGCACAGATTTCATTTCATTTTCATTATACTTATTAAGGCAGAATAATACCCTTTACCTGAAACGCACTATACTATATTCGGTTGGTCTTTTAGATGTAATCTTGTTGAAATGAATTCCTTTAATTTCTTTCTAACGACTTCAACGCCCACCCTTGATCAACTCGGCAAATTTGTTGCCGAATTCTTCTCCCTTTTTGAGCTCTTCTCTGGTCGGGCTTCCCATGAACTCGAAGTAGTCCATCATCTCCCATTTCAACGGCTCTATGATCTTTTGGAAATGTCTTTGAGCTCCCCCGCTCCATCCATAGCTTCCAAAGCAGGCAACTTTCCTATTCAGGATTCGTTTGTGGACGGCCATCTGCAACACATCGGCAACTGGAGGAAAAAGAGAGACTTCGTAGGTAGGAGCTCCGATCATAACTCCGTCCTTTGTCCACAGAGAAGGGAGGATGTAACTGACGTGCGTCCTGGCGGCATCAAAGATTTCAAAGGGAACTCCTGCTCGAGAAATTCCCTGGGCTACTGCGTTCATCATCATCTCCGTATTACCGTACATGGATCCGTAGATAAAGGTTATCCCTGGCTCTGTCTTTCCGGTGGCGTATTCCGCCCATTTTTTATAGAGGTCAACAATCGTAGAAATATTCTTGCGCCAGATAAGTCCATGGGAGGGGGCAATGACATCTAGAGGAACATCAGAAAGCTTCTCGATAGCCGAGAGGACTCTCTGGCTGTAATTAGCCACGATATTGACATAATAGCGAAGGGCTTCCTGCTCGTAAAAATCGAAATCTTCGCATTCATCAGCAAAGATAGCACCTCTAATGGCCCCATAGCTGCCGAAGGCATCACAGGGAAAAAGAATCTGCTGGGATGTCTCATAGGTCATCATGGTCTCCGGCCAGTGGAGAAAAGGAGTAGAAAAGAACTTCAAGGTCATCTTGCCCAAAGAGAGAGTCTCTCCATCTTTGACGACCTGGATGTTCTCTTTGATATCGAAGAAGCTCGCCAGCATCTCCTGGGTCTTGGCTGAGCAGAGGATGGTCGATTGGGGATTAATTCTTCTGAAGGTTCTGATCAAGCCTGAGTGGTCTGGTTCCATGTGGTTCATCACGATGTAGTCAATCTTTGAAATATCAATTATCTCGTTGATTTGGGTAAAGAATTCATCGGCCTTGAATGATTTGGTCAAGTCAATGATAGCCTTTTTCTCGTCATTGATGAGATAGGAATTGTAGGAGACACCTTCTTTGGTAATAGGCCATAATCCTTCGAAGAGGTCAGTGGTTCTATCATTAACTCCAACCCAGTAAACACTGGGCTTTATTTCTACTGCCGGCATTCGTGTTACCTCCTATTTTATAATGAACTACCCATTTTAAAAAGGAAGGATGGAATATGCAATGCTTTTTTATCAAAGAGGGGTCAGGTCTTAACTTTCAACATTCGGGAGGTAACTTTTGATATAAGGAGAGAAATATAGTAAGGATTTAATTTTCTTTATTTTCGTATGCGGATATTGAGTGTGGGAATAGACTTTATCATTTCCGAGATGTGAGGAGTGGAGATCGGACTATATTTCCTATAAACGGGATGTTGAAAGTTAAGACCTGACCCCTTTCTTTTATTGACTGTTTGTGGTAAAAAAAACGGAAAAATGAGTTTTTATTGGCACTATCCTCAAAAAGGAGACTGAAATGGAGGGCCAGGAAACAAGCGCAAGAGGAACCTGGGGCTCAAAGATCGCTTTCATCTTCGCAGCTGCTGGCTCAGCCATAGGTCTAGGCAACATCTGGCGGTTTCCGACTCAGGTCAGTCAAAACGGAGGAGCCATCTTTGTCCTGGTCTATATCATAGCTGTGGCTTTGATCGGGTTCACGGTGATGCTGGCCGAGCTGACCATCGGACGTCACGCCCAAAAAAACCCGGTAGGCGCCATCGAGCATATCAAACCCCGGACACCTTGGAAACTCATCGGCTATCTGGGAGTCATAACAGGAGTCTGTATCCTCTCTTTCTATTCGGTGGCGGCCGGCTGGGCCGTGGGTTACATGGTCAAGACTGTATCAGGTGCATTCAAGGGAGAAGTAACAGGCCAAATGACGGATAGAATATTCACTCAATTCAGCGCCGATCCTCTCCAAGTCATCTTCTTGCTTCTTATCATCATCGGCCTGACTACCTTTATCATCTCGAGAGGCGTCAAGAAGGGAATAGAAAGATGGACCAAGGTCCTCATGCCTATTCTCTTTGTTCTGATAATTTTCCTGGCTATAAGAGCCTTGAGCCTTCCCGGAGCTGGAAAGGGGGTGGCCTTTTATCTTAAACCCGATTTTTCCAAGTTCAACGGTACGGTCGTGCTTTTTGCTCTAGGGCAGGCTTTTTTTTCTCTGAGTTTGGGGATGGGAACCATGATCACCTACGGTAGCTATATCTCCAAGTCTGACAATCTCGTTTCTTCGGCCGGATGGGTGACTTTCTCGGATACTCTTATCGCCATCCTCGCTGGGATGATCATCTTCCCTACCCTTGCTTTTTCCGGCCAGCCAGGAGATGTGGGGGGAGTTGGTTTGATCTACAAGATCTTTCCCATCATCTTTTCCCAAATCCCAGGAGGCCATATCTTTGGTTCTCTCTTCTTTGCTCTTTTATGTGTGGCTGCTTTGACATCGACCATATCTCTGCTTGAAGTTCCGGTGGCTTATTTGGTTGACGAGAAGAACTGGTCGAGGACCAAGGCTGCTCTGGGTATTGGCTTTTTAGCATTTGTTCTAGGAGTCCCTTCTGCTCTCTCCTGGGGAGGAATGCAAATTTTTACTAAATTGAAAATCTTTTACTGGGTTGATTTCATCTTCGGCAATATCTCTTTAGCAGTCGGCGCCCTTTTAATCTGCGTGTTCGTTGCTTATGTCTGGGGTGTAAAAAAAGCCATCCAGGAAGTCTTCTCCGGAAATCCACGGTTCAAGTTCAAGCCATTCTGGGTCTTCTCGTTAAAATTCCTCTCTCCAATAGCCATAATTATTATTCTCATTTTCATAAAAACCATTGCTGGATAAAGGAGGCTCATGAAGAGAAAGACTCTAGCTATTATTTTCGTGTTGACTTTCATATGTTTTTCATCTCTTGAAGCGGCTGATATAAAAGGCAAAGTCATCCTGTCTCACACTGAGAAACCCTATTCTCGCGGTGCAATTCTTCTTACCTTAATCGGAGCTGAGGAATACACTAAAGCAGAAATCGAAGAAGACGGAAGCTTCGTCTACCGGGATATCGGACCGGGCAGATACCTCCTCAAATTGGACCTTTACAGTGTAACTCCCGAGGGAGGGGAAAGAGAGATCGAAATCAAAGAAAAAGATGAAACCTTAGAGCTCACTCTGCCCTTATCTCTTTCTCTTCTGGATAAAGTACTTGTTTTCACCAAGGAAACGAGCGATTTTATATGGTTTCCTTTGATGGTAGTTCTTCTCTTTACGATTGGAGTGATGCTCACTATTCTCACCCGATTGATTCAGGCTAGAAGATTTTTTCTTTCCCTGAAGATGGTGCTCCGAGGTGCTCTGAGAAAGGATAAACTGGACAAAGAAGAGGGAGATATTTCTCCCTATGCAGCCTTGATGACGGCCCTGGCAGCTA
>Ga0209636_10008007_pt1 | contig 10764 bp, 6 predicted proteins | sample DeeMarSWOR152_54_FD_187464 | JGI IMG/M metagenome (GOLD analysis project Ga0209636, IMG submission 187464) | Marine sediment microbial communities from White Oak River estuary, North Carolina - WOR-1-52-54 (SPAdes) (version 2) | ecosystem: Environmental > Aquatic > Marine > Intertidal zone >... | reverse complement strand
CGCAAAGATGACAATAGGCAGGACTCATAAGTAAAAAAGGAGGCAAGAATGCACGAACCATAATAGAGTTTGATACTTGACGAGCGGCCCCTACAGAGGACCAGTTGTAGGTTTCGGCGGACGAAAATGGGGCCGTTTTGGAGGCATCCGCGGACAGTACATTGCGCCTTGGTTGGCTGGTGGGATCAGTCCTAAAAATTCTGAAAAGTCATAGCAACAACGGGCTGTATTTCTTGGGCAGATTTGATATCCTAACCAAACGAAACTACTGCAATACAGTTGAGTTACCGCACCCAAAAAGAATCTCAGTTCAACTCGTAGGCAAGTAAGGAAGTAGAAATGAAGAAACTGTCTGATGTCTTTCTGAGTCTAATCCTCTGTTTGTTGCCAGCCCGTAGTAGTCAATCAATGGCCGGTTCGCATGCTCCTTATCCACCAAGTAAGATCATCACGAAACTGACATGGGCCCCGGAAGTGATCAAAATGAAAGGTTGCGTCAGCGGAGACAACTGGCCCATTGCCTGGGTCAGTGACAACCTTCAGGTTACAGCCTTCTGCGATGGACAAGGCTTTGCCAGGGATGACGCAGATCTGTCACTAGGATTTGCTATGGTTTTTGGAGATCCTCCCGACTTTCGTGCACAGAACTTCAAGAGCGACGCCGACACCCCGAAGGGTGGAGGGCCGAAAGGCATCAAGGCTAGTGATATGATCATGGTGGATGGTATCCTCTATATGTTTGTTAGGAACTACAAGCCTCCAGGATCCGAGGACTTCACGAATTCTCGATTGGCCTGTTCGGCCGACCTTGGTGCCGCCTGGACATGGGCTGACTGGTACTTCTGTGACACTTTTGGCTGTCCGGCGTTTGTGCAGTTTGGCAAGAATTATGAAGGAGCCCGAGACGATTACATCTACGTTGCCTCACAGGCTAATGATAGTGCATACAGCTATTCACCGGACATCGTGATGGCCCGGGTCAAGAAGGATAGCGTTATGGAACGGAGTAGCTACGTCTTTTTCGCCGGCCTCGATGAAAGCGGCAATCCCCTCTGGTCACGCGATATCTCAGAACGAAAATCTATCTTTACTGATCCCAACGGGACACAACGTATAGCGATTACTTATAATACCGCGCTTGGCCGATATATCCTGACTACTTCTCACCTTACTGGTAAGGTTGCTACACATACGGCAGCTCTGGGTATTTTCGAAGCTTCGGAGCCGTGGGGACCCTGGTCAACGGTCTATTATGACGATCACTGGTCTGTTAAGGATAGGAAAGACTGCCGCACGTATCATCATAGATTTCCTCCAAAGTGGATTGGTGAGGATGGCAAAACACTGTGGCTGCTCTATTCGGGGCTTGACTGTGGCTTGTACTCTTTTTGCGTTAAGCAGGTTAGGCTTCAGCTCACCCCATTGAAATAGGCGGATTTCCCTCTGTCATTACCCTGAAATACGAGTCTGCTGCCTACCTTTATTTGAGGGATTCTGAGACTTTTGGTAGAATAGTGTGTCCCTATCAGCACGTCCATATTCTCGTGGGCGTATCTGTGGAGACCAAGTCACGTTTCGTGTGTTCGTTATCAGTGGTTTGTAAGCAGAAAAGAAGGCAACACAAGACCACATTTTTATTTTGAACTTTGGAGATTGAACCATGAGCCCTATTATCAACTTAAAACACTCTGTGTTGGCCTGTCTACTATTTGTAAACATACCCATCGGCATTTGTATCGGCAAAGTCGCACCGATCGGTATCGTCTTTCACAAAGACACATTGTACCGATCTGACAACCGCGGTGACAATTGGTGCATCACATGGGCGGCAGACGATTCCCAGATCACATCTATGGATGATGGAGACTGGTTGGGCATTAAACACTACTACCATAACCACCTCTACCGCATCATCGGTGATCCTGACAATTTCTCACGCCACGATTTACCAAATTACCCAGATCTATCCGGCAAACCCGGGAGCTGGTTCGGATACGGCATTGTGAGTGTTGACGGTGTTCTATACTCAGTCATCTCGAAGACTCCCGGTACATCCTGGTCGGGACCTTTTAGAGGAATCAAATTGTTGAGGTCGCCCGACAATGGACAGACGTGGTATCGCATGAACCGTCGGGGTGAGGAACGCAAACTCGGGCCCCGCGACGATGCTCGTAATAAGGTGAATGCCGATGAAATGTTCTTCCTTGAAGAATACGGGCTTCCTCATCAAAAGCAAAAGGCGTATCCGTTTTCCTACGTCGACTTTGTCAAATGTGGCAAGGACAATCAAGCGGCAAAAGATAACTACCTGTACATCTACTCCCCTGAGGGCGCCCACGCCCATAAACTACTGCTGGCACGTGCCCCCAAGAACAAATTAGGCAATCGAAGCGCGTGGGAGTATTTTAAAAAATACCATAATAACCTGCCGACTTGGACATCCGACATCACAAAGCGAGGCCATGTTTATGTGTTTCCTGAGAAAAGCAAAGACGGCAACTATTTCGGATGGTACTCGTGGCTGCCCTCGGTAGTCTGGAACGAAGGGCTCGGACTTTTCATCATGGTCAACGGCGGGACCTATGCCGGGCACGGTATGACATCTTCTGACAAAGACTATTACGACAGATGGATGCATACCCGGACCGGTAGCCTTGGTTTCTGGTATTCGACAAAGCCCTATGGTCCCTGGCATCAGTTTTACTACACCGATTATTGGACAGCGGATGATCCGAAAAACCTGACCTACCAGCCGAAGCTGTCGCCTAAGTGGATAAGCAAAGAGGGAAGAGACATGATATTGATTTGGTCTGATGCCATGAAGAACCAGAAAGGTAAGTCACATACGGTCAACTATAAGTGGAATCATATGAAAGTAACCATAGAAACCAAGTGAGCGATGGTCGTATGGAAAGCGAGGGTGGAGTTTATCGCGGTCTCAGGGTAATATTGGTTCATAATAGAAGTAGCTATATCCTACTTTTCAACGTCTTCCAGCAATATTACGGCATCTTGCCATCCACGTGGTTTGTTGAAAGCATAAATGCCGCAATTCATCACTGCATTCGGCCCTTCCTGGTACGTTCCCGATGAGGTTCGATACCATGTCGCTTTCATGGGGGATGAGAACCCACTCATATCTATCTCTATTCTTTGATTATCAGGTAAGTACGCGACTGCCAGGCGGTTGTCATCCGATTTGGCTAATAGCATTTTCTGCCGGTAGTTATCAACCTGGTTCTGTATCAGATGCTCATGGTTTGGTTCGAGCTTCCACCACTCTATACGGTTGAAAAAATCGGCCATGTACGTCAGGTAAGTTGCATAAACGTAATCCAATCCATCCGAAACGGGAGGACATTTGATCGGTGGCTTAACCCATCCAATATTTATCCTGCCCCAGCCCCAGATAGCATGACAGGATGACGCATAGCCATAGGCGCCATTCAGGAAAGACCAATAGCCCTGACGTCGGACCATTGCTCGGCTATTCCCGACGCTTTCGGTTCCTTCATTCAACTCATACATGCCTTCTAATATGATCACCGGTTTGTGCGGCTCCTCTGCATACACTTGATCGATCCATTGAATATGGTCCTTGGCAGCCAGATTCATCTTATGATCGTCATTAAGGGGCTCACCATCTGCAAGTGAGGCCCCATGAGCTGTTTGTATCCCGGAAAAATCCAGATAGTCATCATGATGGAAGTGCAATGTCCATTTCGCTCCTGTCGTTAAACCGCGATGCGTATTGGGATTCTTACGATCGCTGCTTCTTCGCAGATGCTGCGTGATTAAATGAAATGGCAGAACCTCCCTGATGGTAGTGCCGACAATATGGTGCCTCTCCCAATGAAACGTTCCCCAATCCTGCATCGGTGAAAGTATCACATGATTGCCTGCGAGCCGCGCAGAGAGCATCTTCACGAAAGCATCGACCTCATGCGCTTCTGCGTTTCCCACGACCCGGCCATTTAACAAACCCGTAACGACCATAAGGATACCATGATCATTGGCATACTGGACCTTCTGTTCGAAATGTCTCCAGGCTGCTGGATTCATTCTTAATGGCGAACTACTTGGAAAGAAAATTTCTCCTTCTGCATCTTTAGAGCGTTCATCCCTAGTTACACAGCAACTGCTCATCAGGACAGTGTTGATTTTCTTACGGCTTCTGTCATCGATGTACTGTCTCCACTCAGAATCGTTGGCATAGATGTAGGCTGTCCAAGCCGTATCAGCCACCAATAGGAAAGGCGTGCCGTTTGAGTGTACCAGATAGCGTTTGTTATCACTTACTTTGAGATAGCCATGCTCGTAGAGAGGATTGTCGCCACTATAGGTCGTTACCTGGACGCTTCCGCTTCGATGATGCAATCCGCTGTTATTCGTGTCTGAAAAGGCTGTCTGCCAATCCCAACGTCCTGGTTCATTGAACATAAAGCGGATCTTAAAGACCGTTGCTCCATCCCAAAAACCATAGGAGGTGTATGTTTTTCCCGTAGGGCTGGTGTACTTTACCTTCAGGTCATGATTGAGAAAGGGATTTGCATAGGATTTTGAACTGGTGAGAGTGGTATCCCAACGGTTCCAGGTTTCTGCACCCATTGATGGACAACAACTGAATATAAATAGGGCGCCTGTCAAAAAAAGTATTCGTTTCATAAAAACGATCCCTTGCTTGAGTATAACTTAACACTACGATTCATCTGCGGGATCAAACCTACAGTGAATCGTGGCTGCGGGTGTTTCTTCGAATCGATCCGCTGCTTACAAGCAGCGAGTCGGCTTTCGACTGCCAGCAGTTTGGCAGCCAGTACCGCCCTGGAACAGAGGATAGCCTGCAGGAAAATCAGACCATATCGAAACGCCTCGCAAGCACAAACAAGAAGGTTACAGAGGTTTGTCAGAAGGTTCTTTGTGGCATTCATGCTGCCAAGATAATACAATTAGTTGCACGAAGCAAGTTTACGTAAGTTCTTTAGTGACAAGGTGGACGAGGTTATTCGGGTGGACACCATCAGATGGAGAGGATCATGACAAGACTCTACATGACGCGACGTGATTTGATCAAGCGATCTGGCCTGATTGCAGCGGGCACAGTCTGTTCGCCCTTGGTGGCGCTCGTTGCGGGCATGGAAGAGCGTAAGGAAGACTGGGCAGCGATGCGTGAAGATCCGGTCCACAAGATGATTTCGGGGAAGCCTGATCTGGACAGAATACTCCGCTTGTTCCCTCGCACGACCGGGAAGGCTGCCTTCGATTGCGCATTGATCGCTGAGAACATCAGAAGACTGGAGACGGAGCCTGCAATCGAAACAGGTCATTCCTTCCTGGACTTATCGGTGAAGACGGGCCTGGCACATATCGACGCAACGTTCCGGGGTGATCATCCTAAGTACGGCGTGGGCGCCTATGAAGCCGACAGGCATGATGGATTTCCACCCACCATCATTGCCGCGGTAGATGCCCTGTCGGCTTGGGGCATGAGTGTCCGGGCAGCACAGCTATTGCGCTATTGGCTCTCGTCCTTCGTACGAGAAGATGGAACTATCAAGTACTACGGTCCATCGATCAGTGAGTACGGTCAGCTTCTGCATACGGCAGGACTGCTGGAAGAAAGAGCTGGTACGGCGGATTGGTTGCACGACGGATTTGACGCACTCGATCGAATCGCAGAGTATCTTCTGCGGCTTCGGGCCGCCGCGGTCAAGGATGACGGCCTAATCTCGGGATCACCGGAGGCGGACACCAGGAAGAACGTGGGAAAGTACTTTCACAACAACGCATGGGTCGCAAAGGGTCTTCGGCGGTGGGCGGATCTCTGCGAACGTCAAAAGGCTTCTCCTTCAACCACCATACCCGCCATGCGAAGAACAGCTGCGGCATTGGCAGAAGATACCCTTCGTGCCATTCGCAAGACCTGGCCCAAGGACCCTTCCGATTGGTGGCTGCCTCCGCAGGTCGGATCTCTGGCAAGGCCAAGTTGCCTCACCGGAAGCGGAAAGGCATCCTATACGAATTACCGCTACTGGCCTGAACTGCTTTCCAGCGGCCTTCTGCCGAGTGATATGGCCAACAGGATTGTCGACGCACGCCTCACTGCGGGAGGGCAGTTCTGCGGGATGACCCGGTTCTCTGATCACTTGGACGATTGGCCCCTGGCCGACTATCTGTACGGACTGTGGTTGCTTGGGCGCAAGAGTGATTTCCTGCTGAGCCTGTATGGACACATCGCCTACCACCAGGCTGAACGTCATCTGACAGCGTATGAACAGGTGTCGTTCCCGCCGGGGAAACGGGTGGCAGACTACTGCCTGCCGTGTCAATTGGTAGCGGCCCGAGCCGCTCGTCTGCTCGTTAAGTGACCCGAAGAACCCGAAGGAGGAACCACGATGAAAGATGAACAGTACCAATCGCAGAAAAAGAACGAGCCTCGTACTCGCGCAGCTCGCAGAATGCAAGGAGAGATCGCATGAGAATGAAATGGCCAGCGGGAACCGGCTTCCTGTTTATGGCAATCGTCCTCCCAGCTCAAATGGGCAGCCGGGCTGCCGAACCGGCCCGCACGGGCCTTACCATCGCCAATCGGGGGACCGAGAATCCAACCTTACTCTACAACGGAAAGCCGATGCTGCGAGTCGGTTCGGTCAGTGAACAGGCCTTCTTTGCCTTTCCTTGGAATTCATCGCGCAGCGTTCTCAAAGAAGTAATCCTGAACCACGAGCAATGGGCCGATTGGCAAAGGAATAACGGCATGGGCTTCGCGCGAGCATATCCGGAATCCGGATACGTGTGGACGGAAGAAGACCCAGAATCCGAGAAGATCTATCCGTGGAGGGTTGTCCGCTGGCAAGACGATCATCCTGTCGTTGATCTGACGAAGTTCGATCCGACCTACTGGAATGAGTTCGCCAACACGATCCGGAAATGCCGAGAGAAGGACATCGTTCTTCTCATTCAGCTTTACCAAGCGTGCTATTTCCTGGGCTATTACTCCGGCGGCTACGGAGCGAAGGGAAGCGAGGGTGAACTCACCTGGTGGCAAACGTGCTACTTTCACCCACGCAACAACGTCAATAGGTGGCCCATTGGAACAACTTGGCCCCCAACGGGATTACCATGTGGCATGGACTATCCACAAAGGGTGGTGGATGACTATCCCAATGGCCCCTGGTGGGTGCTGCACCAGAAGTATGTACGGAAGATCTTGGACGCCATCGGAAACCAGGGGCATGTGATCATCGACCTGGGCAATGAGGTCGGATACCGCCGTGAGGGACTTCATTGTTATGGATGGGTGGAGAAGACTCTTGACATCATCGAGCAGTGGGAAAAGCAGAACGGCGCAGATATCCTCGTCGGCATGGACGAACACTTCTGGTTCCGAGTTCCGGGAAAGCGTGATTGGATCAGAAAGCACCCGAGACTGGAAACCCTGATCATCCATGGCGCTAAGGACGTGCTTCATGAAGAGGGATACGATTTCAAGCAGGGGAATACGCCGCGCCATCCAGAAAAACTTCGTATGGAATGCAAGAAACCGTGCGTATCGATACACAACCAAAGCGAACGAGTCAAAGCAGCAAATCGTCACGCCGGTTTCCAACGGCTGTATCAGTGGCTGGGAATGATGCAGAAAGTCCAGGGTATGGCCAGTTATGGATATGGCGCCTTCGTCAACGGTGCGCCCTCCGAGAGGCGAAGATATTTAAACGATACGAAGTACCTGATGGAGGTGTTTGACTCGCTGAGAGACTGCTATGTGGGCGCCATCGTATGTGATTATACGAGCGGTAGAATCGTAGCAGCACCCGGATATGACAGGTATCAGCACCTACTATCTTCGGACCAGGGAGTGTTGTTCTATACGCATACAGAGCAATTCGATGTGAAGGTGCCTGCCGGGAGCGTTTTGAAGCTGCGTGATCTGGATATGCCCGACGGAAACGTCAGGGTACGAATTATGAACCTTCACAGCAGAAAGGAGACAAGCAGGTTGGGGACGATTGTTGACGGTAAAGTGAATATGAGGTTGCCATCATTCTTTGAGGATATCGCCGTCCAAATTACAGGGGAATAGCGACGCGAAGCGTATCCGTGTAGGCGTGACCGGTTCTTCCAACGGCCTATTCGAGAAGGAACGAGAGAACACGAACCATGAATAAGAGGAAACGAGAGCTACTACTTGGTAGGAAACTTTTCACATAGGAGAAATGATGGACAAGCAGTCGATGAAAAATCTAATTCCATATATAGTTGGAGTACTGATTTTTGGCGGAACTAACCCGCCAGCCAGTGCGGCCAAACGAGGCATCCCTCGACTTGACCTCGGCGAACTCTCCAAACTGTTGACGAATGCCACGTTCGACTTTCCGGACGAAGCGAGAAGATTGTGGCAACACGGCGACGGTTTGCCCGATCCGAACGACGCACAGTTTGCTGGCAGCGCGGCTCGCTTCATCAATAAGAATCCGGTCACAGCGGCCCATAAACACGGACCGACACTGTGGGACGCCGACAAGACTGCGTCGAGGCAACTCAAGTGCCTGGCCTATCTCGCCACCGGCAAGCAAGAGCGCCGGCCGGACGTGGCCTCCTTGTGCGCCGTGCAGGCAATGCGACTTCAGTGGACCTTGCCGATCCGCACCGCACAACGGCACCCTCCGGATCCAGCGTTTTATGCGGCGACGAGTTCCTTGGTACTGACCGGTTCGGTCGTGCGGGACAGCGCGGCGGATGATTCCGGTGCGCGCCATGTTGCCGCGCAGTGGTTGCGGACCGGAATGGGGCAATTCGTGACTTCGGGAAGCAAGGGCCGTGACGAGCTGCGAGGGGTCGCTGAGGCAGTGATCAAGGCATCACGCGCCAGCTCGGAATCCCAGGAGATACAGTGTACCGAGCAAGAGTTCTTCGCAGAGCTCGACCTTTCACAGCCCGACATGCGCGACGTGGCACGTCACGTGACTGCCGGCAAGTGGCGGCAGGCCAAAGATACGTACGTCGAGATGCTGGCTCGGCGGTTTTCGTGGGACCGCGGCTGGCCCGACATCAATTATCAGAAAGCCGTCGATCTGGTCGAAGCCAACGACATCTGTCAAAATGTTTTTGTCATTCGTGCTCACATGCACCGCCGGTATGACTATGGCAAGGAAGTCGACTGGGCCAAGGTAATCGATCGCGACATCGAAAGCCGCGTGTGGATGAATCACCATCCGTGGACAACGGCGCTCGTCAACGCCTGGCAGGAAACCGGCGATGACAAGTATGTCAAGCATCTTTGCCGGCTATTCAACTCCTGGTATGAAACCAGCCCGCCAACTTTCAAACGCTCCAGCGCACAGTGGCGAACGCTCGAGGTAGGCGGCCGGCCCGGTCAGCGATGGGGCGTGGTGCTGCTGGCACTGGCCAAACATCCGGTATTCCGGCGCGAGTGCCTGCTGAACATGGCGAGGTCGCTGCTCGATCACGGTAAGTATCTCTCGATGTACGCAGCCCGCGGCGGCAATTGGCTGCAGGTCGAGTCGTCCGGACTAGCGTGCGTGGCGCTGCTGTTTCCCGAGTTCAAGCTCTCGCCGTTGTTCTACGAGACCGCTATGAACCGCCTCGCCTGGGTCAACGCCACGGCGTTCCTGCCGGACGGGTTTCAGTCGGAAGGTTCTCCCGGTTATCATTACTTTCCGCTCCGTGGCATTGCCAGTGCAATGCGGCTGGCAAACTTCCTGAATGCCCCGGTTCCGCAAAGCTTGCGGCGTCAGTACGAAGCCGGCGTGGAAGTGCTGCAGTATATTTCGTACCCCGACCAGACGCTTCCGATGCTGAGCGACTGGAACCCGCATCGCAGTTCCGTGACGGAGGTCCTGGCAACGGGGGCCGAGGTTTTTGATCGAGAAGACTTCCGTTGGTTTGCCACCGCCGGCCGAGAGGGGAAGCTGCCGGCACAGGCCTCTCATGATTTCACACACGCCGGCTATTGCGTGATGCGCGACCGTTGGGGACCTCAAGGTCAAATGCTCATCTTCGACGCGGGTTACTTCGGCGCAGGACACCAGCACGAGGACAAGCTCAACTTTGTCTTCTACGCCGGTGGACGCGAGCTTATCGGCGATCCCGGCATCTATTCTTACAAGCACGATGAGTTCGAACCCTATTGGCGAGGGACGTGGAGCCACAACACGATTGTGGTCGACGGCCTGAGCCAGCATCGCGCGCTCGGGCCTCTGGAGGAAATCCCCGATCCGGACCGCCGTTTCGTCATCGGCGACGGTTTCGATTTCGCGGTCGGTTGGTACCGTCGCGCGTATTCACCAAGAAACAGCGGTCTCTGGGGCGGCAGGACGGCAAACGACGCTGACGCGGCGATTCGAGATGTCCAGCATCAGCGGTGCATCTTCTACCTCAAAGGAAAGTATGCCATCATCTGCGATCGCCTGCTCGGGGAAGGAACGCATCAGGTGGACATACTCTTCCACCCGGCCCCTGTGATCATGGGCAAAGGAGCCGCTAGGAAGTCACGGGCGGTTGATCTCAAAGTACGCGCCGACGGCGTTGTGATCACGAAGGAAACGCAGCACGCCAACGTCGCGATCATTCCGGCACAGGGAGAGCATCTGGAAGTCCTTGATCTAATCGAGCAGAAAGACCCGGTCCGCGGCTGGTTCGCGTTGTACGCCATCGAGCCATCACACGACATCGTCTATCGCTGCAAGACGGAGCTTCCAAGACATTTCGAGACTGTTGTTCAGCCGCTGCCGCCGGGAGAGG
>Ga0209636_10008005_pt1 | contig 10764 bp, 5 predicted proteins | sample DeeMarSWOR152_54_FD_187464 | JGI IMG/M metagenome (GOLD analysis project Ga0209636, IMG submission 187464) | Marine sediment microbial communities from White Oak River estuary, North Carolina - WOR-1-52-54 (SPAdes) (version 2) | ecosystem: Environmental > Aquatic > Marine > Intertidal zone >... | reverse complement strand
CCTGCTCAATCTTTCCGGAAAAAAAATGGAGCTGACCGATAGGGGGAGGCTTTCTGACATCCCTGAGAACCACATTGTGTTTTTTGGCCAGAGCTAAGACCTCTGGATCCTCCGAGATGTAGTCATGAAGTCCTGAGTCGATGTTCAGGCCAGCACATATGGCTTCTTTGACAGCCTCTCTGTGCTCTGGGCTGAACCTTCCTCCGTCAGGAGCCAGGCCTATCACAAAATGGGTGGGTCTATTCCCCATCTTTCGGGCAGAAGCGACAGCTTCGTCAAGGTTGGGGTATATGGGAATATGATTGGATTTCCCATCCAGAATCTCTCCGGAATCTTTGCCTGCAGAGGTAGAATCTATGACCGATAGGACACGATATCTTTTCGTCCTCCGCACCAATCCGTGAGCTGTTTTTCCGTTGGGCGTTCCAAATGCACCTTCGGAATAGATGATGGCTGTTCCCTCTGGGAGAGGTTCCATTATCTTCTCCCGGTCAAAATGACCACATAGCGGTCATTCGGAAAAGGCTCTTTGCTATGACGGTCGAGCAAGGAGATGAGACTTGCGGTGGAAGCAGGAAGGACACTGAGACCCTCTCGTTCCCGGATAAAGCGCGAAAAATACATCATGTTTTTGTCGCTTGCATAAGAAGCCCATCCCGCAGTCTCACGGATGGCCTGGAGAGCATGATCCCCGTCTATGGACTGCCAGTTGATCAGGGGTTCGTTCACTGCTGTCTCCCTGATCTTTTCGGGTTCCAGGTCATGACAGTGAATGGTTTTTTTTAGAAAAGCATGGATGATCGGATTCTTTCCGAATGACGATCCTGCGATCATCTTGGGAATCCGGGAGGTTTTACCGCGTCGATAGAGGCTCAGAAAGCCCTTGTACACTCCTGCCAATGTGGTGCCGTTGGAAACTGGAAGAGCGACTGCAAATGGGGCATCTCTAAGTTCATCATAGATCTCGTTGGCGATCTCTCCGTATGTTTTCATTTGTAAGGCTGTGTTGGCTCCTCCTGGATTTGCATCATAGATTTCATCGGCTTCAGCTCGTTCACGGGAAACTTGGACAGCTTCCTCATAGTCGCCGGGAACGCGAATAATTTCAGCCCCATAGTCCACCATTTCCTGGGCACGTTTGGTGTGATAAGACTCTGGAATATAGATGATGCACTTGAGTCCGGATACGGATGCTGCAAAGGCCATGGCGACACCATAGTTTCCGCAGGTGGCCATGGTGATAGAGTCGAATCCACGGCGCATAGCGTCCAACACCTGGGCAAATGCAATACGGTCCTTCTGTGTTCCTGTTGGATTGCCCCCTTCGAACTTGAGATAGATTTGCCTGAGGCCGATTTCTCGTTCGATATTGCGGGCCCGGGAGAAGTGGGTATCTCCGATTTCCGAGTCAAAAATATCTTCGTAAGCTTCGAGTCTGCTCTCAAGGGGAAGAGCTCTATTTGCAGCAACGATCTTTTGGGTTTCAAGTTCGGGCGGCAGAGATGTTAGAAAAGCGCTTGCTTCATCCAGTAAAAAAAAACTGGGTTGAATGGAGGCTGCATCCCGGACTTCGTTTGAGGAAAGTTTCGATTGCTTTGGCAGAGAAGTCTGGTTTTTGTCTTTCTGGTTTGTATTGTTCATTTCTCATTTTGACTTATAGCACAGGCCTGCTTTAGAGTCAATTTGAATTGACTTCCAAAAATTCATTTGATATAAATTGGATGTATGAGGAAGGACTCTATAAAGTAAGAGAAATTTTCTTTCTATTGACGGGTTGGCAGTTTCAAATTGGGTAAGGAATTGATTTCGTGATCGGCAAGAAGGTCTCTCATTACAAAATTCTTGAAGAAATCGGCTCTGGAGGTATGGGGATTGTCTATAAAGCTGAAGACTTCAAACTCAACCGGACGGTTGCCTTAAAATTTGTGGTGCCGAGAATAGTCAGGAGAGAAGAGGATCGAACACGTTTTGTACGGGAGGCACAAACAGCTGCCTCACTCAATCATCCCAATATTTGCACCGTCTATGAGATCGATGAGGAGGACGAGAACCTGTTCATCGCCATGGAATATGTCGAAGGGCAAAGTCTTAAAGATATTATTGATAAAGGCCCATTAAAAATAGAATCGGCTCTGGACAAAGCCATACAGATTGCTGACGGTCTCAAGGAAGCTCATGATGTGGGCGTTGTACACAGAGATATCAAGTCCTCCAACATCCTCATCACCAAAAAAGGTCAGGCTAAGATCATGGATTTTGGACTGGCCAGGCCGGTTAAAGATTCAAGCCTTACGGAAACAGCTACTATCATGGGAACTGTTGCATACATGTCACCTGAACAGGCTTCGGGAGAACCTTATGACCACCGCACAGACATCTGGTCCTTTGGAGTGGTGCTGTATGAAATGCTTTCAGGCCAGCTTCCCTTTGGAGGAGAATATCAACAGTTGATCCTGTATTCAATACTGAACCAGAATCCTCAACCTCTAAAGAATTTGCCTTATGCTCTTCCCATTGAACTGGAGAGAATCATTCATAGATGTTTGGAAAAAGAACCCAATGAGCGTTATCAGCGAGCAGATGAACTCCTCGGAGACTTGCGGCGATTGAAAAGGGAGACAGAGACCGGAATTGTCCTGCCTCGGAAAAAAATAACAGAGAAAACCCGCAAAGTTCCCTCCCAAGCAATTGCTATCCCTGCAATTCTCCTATTTGTCGCTGCTGTGCTTTTTATGGGTTATATTCTGTTTGATTGGTTCAAGCCTCCAATGAAATGGAGAACCTCGATCGCTGTTTTGCCCATCGAGAACATCAATCCTCTGGAAGATTCCGAGTCTTTTTGTCGAAGTGTAACCCTCGCTTTGATAGACAGACTGGCTTCAGTATGTACTGATTTGAGAGTTGTTCCCTATAATTCTATTGCAAAATACAAAGGACAAAGTACAGACCTTCGAACCATTGGACGAGAATTGGAAGTCGAATTCATCCTTTCGTCGACAGTACAAAAAGCAGAACAGAACGTACTCATTACAACTCGTTTGAATTCTGCAAAGGATAATCGCCTCATCAAACCATACCGGGGCGAATCTGAAGAAAAGGATTTGTTTACTTTAATAGGAAAACTTTCCAGTGAAATTGTGAGGGATTTAGACCTACCCTTAAGTATGGGCGGCTTAAGGCTGGCTAGAAAAGAGGAACCTTCTGATTTTCAGGCATATGAATATTATCAAAAGGGAATGAATTTGGTGGATGAAAGTGATAGATACTCTGGCTCTGAAGATTGGTTTTTCGAGGCATTAAACTTGTTTCATCAAGCGCTGGACATCGATCCGAATTATGCTCGGGCTTATTGGGGAATAGGTGCAGCTCATGAAGCGTACTACGTCATAACAAAAAAGAAAGAAAATCTGAGATTGATGCTGGAGAATATGGAGAAAGCATACAGTTTGAATCCTGAGCTTCCGGAAACAAATGTCTCCTTAGGATGGGCATATTTTTATAAGAAAGACTTGGACAATGCGAACAAATGCTTCAAAAAAGCTCTTGAGTTGGGATCTGATAGGGCGCTCGTCAATTGCGATGTAGGTGCTTACCTTTATAGCATTGGGTTATTCCATTCAGCCAATAAATATTTTTCCAAAGTCATTCAACTGGAGCCCTCTTATCTTAGAGCTTATCTACTAAGTGCTGACAACCACTGGAGTATCGGTGAATTTGACGAGGGTGTTAAGGATATTGAGCGAGCTTTAAATTTTGAAAAGAATGACATTCAAATTTATTTGATATATGCGGGATTACTCATCATGATGAAAAAGTATGCTGAGGCTGAAGAAGCAATAGAGAGAGCTGAACGATTAGGTGCTGATTTATTGATCGTTAAAAGTTATCGGGCCTTTTTATCGGCTTCGAAGGGGGAAAAAGACAAAGCACTCAGCCTTATCGAGGATGTTGACGGAGCATTCGATTACAATATTACTTGTGCCTATTCTCTATTGGGCATGAGAGATGGGGCAATTGAAAACATCAAAAAAGGAATAGAAGTTGGTTTCGAAAAAAGACAATTCTATCTTTATCCGTACCTTTTTCTGAAGGAAAATCTCTGTTTCGAAAACTTGCGTGATGATGCAAGCTTTCAAGAGGTTTTAAAGAAACAAGCGGAAATTTATCATCAAAAGATGAGGATAAACAGGGCTTTATTATGAGTTGGTGGGGTAATCTTCAGGCATTTGTTTTTCTTTAGTAAAATTTGGCAAGCAAATTATATTATGGTGCTAGCATTTAAAAAAGGAATGATATAACAGCGAAAGGAGGCGTAGTGGAGGCTCTTCCTCATTGATCGGAGATAACTATCATCTCTTGATTTTTTTATCCTGAGAGATGATAGATTAAAATAGACTCTGCCAATTTTTAAAAGGAGGGAATTATGAAATTCATGAAATTTACGATTTTGCTGGTCTTTGTGGTTAGTTTGTTCCTTGTTGTGTTTTGTCTCTCTAAGCCAGTCGATGGAATCTTGAAAGCGGAAAATTCTATAGAATGGAATAGGCCGGAAGGTCCTAGAGTTCAAGTTGAGGAAAAGGAGTTGCAACTCAAAGCAGCACATGTTTTCGGTGAGATTAAAGAATTGCTAAATTTTAATTTCAGACATCAAGCGTGGGATAGAATGGGATTACTACTCGCAGAGCAAGGTGCGGTTCTTTACGTAGATAAAGGCCCAATATCGGGAAAAGAAGCTATTGCTAATTTTTTTAGGGATAACAACCAGGAGCGAAGTTTAGAGATCGAACTCAAAAAAGTGGGTCCATATCGCATGATCGAAGCGGTCATAAATGGATATGAAGTTGATAAGTTGTGTAGCGTTGAATTTGAGTTTCATTTGAGTAACAAAGAAGGAAATAAGACACTCAGAAATCAGACTATTCCGGCTGATATGTTTCTTTTCCACAGGCACATCTGTTGGCCTGATGGATGAGGTAAAGAAGATATCATTCGTCAAACCAAAATAATCCTCACATAATCTTTAGAATTCAGGATGTTGAGAGAGGAGAACTGTATTTTTTCCAGAAAGTTAAAGAACATCTTAAATATATTATATGACTTTGATGTCGACAAAAATCATGATTTGACTTTTTGGACAGTCTAGTAAAAATTATTCAGAAAAAATGAGCAGCGTACAATGAAAAAATATGATGTGATTGTTGTTGGATCAGGGGCAGGAAGTGCTATCGTCGACCAGGGATTGGCAGATGGATTTAAGGTCGCATTAGTGGATAGAGGACCTCTCGGGGGAACATGCTTGAATGTGGGGTGCATTCCCTCAAAGATGCTGATTTTCCCTGCTGACAGGATCGTTGAAATACAAGAAGCGAGCAAATTAGGCATCAAGGCCGAGATTCAAGAGGTCAATTTTCCCTGGATTATGGCTAGAGCTAGAGATTATGCCAAAGAAAACCGGAACCATATCGAGAAAGGAATATCGAATATATCGGGACTCGATTATTACAAAGACACAGGTCAGTTCATCGATGACTACACCATGGAGGTAGGAGGAGAAAAGATCCAAGGACAGAAGATATTTTTAGCATCCGGAGCCAGGCCTCTGATCCCATTGGTCAAAGGCATCGAAGAGATCGACTATTTGACCAATGAAACCATATTCGAGCTCACCCAAAAGCCAGAAAGCCTGATCATTGTTGGAGGAGGCTATATTGCGGCCGAATTTGCCCATTTCTTTTCTGCTGTGGGAACAAAGGTTATCATCATCCAGAGGGGAGACCGTCTGCTCAAGGAAGAAGAATCCGAAATATCAGAGCTGTTAGAACAGAAACTTAAAAAGAGAATAGACATCTACACAAACACAGAAGCCACAGAAGCAGTGAAGAGAGATGCGGGCAGCACAATTGCCGCAATAGATAAGAAATCAGGAGAGACCATGGAATTTCATGGAGAAAGAATCCTGGTAGCAGCAGGAAGAAGATCCAATGCAGATTTCCTTAAAGTGGAAAACACTGGAGTAGAGACAGATGAAAAAGGGAATATCAAGGTCAATGACTATTTTGAGACGAGCAAGAGAGACATCTGGGCTTTTGGAGACGCTATCGGCAGGAAGATGTTCAGGCATGCAGCGAATCGAGAAGCTGACATTGTCTGGCACAACAGTATGAATGAGGGGAAGGAGAAATTGAATTTTCTCACCATACCCCATGCAGTGTTTACTTATCCCCCCATCGCCTCTGTGGGAATGAGCGAGGCAGAGGCGAAGAAAGAACATAAGATCCTGATAGGAAAATCCCTTTACTCGGAGGTAGCAAGGGGAGTGGCTATGAAGGATGAAGGGAGTTTTGCCAAAGCCATCATCGAGAAAGACACTTGGAAAATATTGGGATTTCACATCATAGGTCCCAATGCTTCGATATTGATTCAGGAAATCGCGAACGCCATGGCAACCATCGGAACCATCCTGCCTATCGTCAATGGGATTCATATCCATCCCGCACTCCCTGAGGTCATTGTCGACACGTTACGCAATCTCAAAGAAGTGGATTAGAGGAACTCTGCCCGATCGCCTGCGGATGTCTTCTGAGCCAAATTGCCTGAATCCCAAAGGAGTTCTCACGGAGACAGGAATACCTGTGAAGTGTGCAAAAGCTTGACTGTAATCTTATTAATGCTATAGAATTCATAGTCTATCATTTTGAATCCCAAAAAAGGACAGCAATATGAGAAAAATTGCATTATTGACAGGAGTTTTAATGATTTCTGCATTTTCAACAGGGACGATGAACATTGATAAGCTCACGCCCATCGAAGAACTTGGAAAGAGACTTTTTTTTGACAAAAATCTCAGTGATCCCCAAGGTCAGTCCTGTGCTGTCTGTCATGCTCAGAAGGCTGGTTGGGCCGGTCCGGACGAGGAAATCAATAATGCCGGATCTGTGTATGAAGGAGCTGAGAAGGGACGATTCGGAAACCGCAGGCCACCTACGGCTGCTTATGCCGGAGACAGTCCTGTTTTGCACATTGACGAAGAGGGGACTTTTGTCGGCGGTATGTTCTGGGACGGGAGAGCCTCTGGGGAACTGCTCGGAGATCCTCTTGCTGAGCAGGCAATGGGACCGTTTCTCAATCCTCTCGAGCAGAACATTCCAGACAAAAAAAGTGTCATCATGAAAGTGCGTGATTCTGATTATACTGATCTATTTGAAAAAGTATGGGGGCCTGGCTCCCTGGATGCGGAGAAGGATATCGATGGGACATTCGAGCGTATTGTTCGCTCTATCGCAGCCTACGAAAGGTCGGCTGAGGTCAATCCCTTCAACTCCAAGTTTGACGATTTCTGGAAAAAAACCCAGGCAAAAGGCCTTGATGTGGAATCCATCGACGAGTCCAACTGGAGTAAGTTCAAAAATATGGGGTTGGATGATAACGAACTCAAGGGCCTCATGCTGTTCAACACAAAGGGCCTGTGCTCTCTGTGTCATGTTTTGTCCTCAGAGAACGGCAATCCTCCTCTGTTTACTGATTTTACATACGACAATCTGGGTGTGCCTAAGAATCCAGATAATCCCTTTTACACTATGGATAAAAAATGGAATCCTGATGGCAAGAAATGGGTGGATAAAGGACTTGGCGGATACCTGGAGGGAACAGAAGAGTATGCCAAATATGCGAAGGAGAATTATGGGAAGCACAAAGTCCCAACCCTGCGCAATGTCGATCTCAGGCCGAAAAAGGATTTTGTCAAGGCGTTTATGCATAACGGATATTTCAAGACCCTGAAGGAAGTCGTTGAATTCTACAACACCCGAGACAGGGAAGGAGAGAACTGGCCTCCTCCTGAAGTCAACGAAAATGTCAACAAAGACGAGATGGGTGACCTCGGTCTGACGCCCGAAGAAGAAGATGCGATTGTGCTGTTTATAAAAACCCTTTCAGACAGACTCTAAACGATTTAAGAAACACATTCTATCTCTCTAAAACTCAATCTTGTAGAACTTTGATTCCCAGGCCTCGATCTTGAGCGTTTCGGCTGGCTGTCTGATCACCTCTCCCAAGACATTCACCTCGGTTATGACTTGTTTTTGAGATCGGGCCGATGGAATAGAGATAGAGAATTCGGTTGGTTTGCCTTTTGTTTCGCGCAGATGGAGAATGATACTTCTCCTATCTGAACCAGGTTTTGCACTCACCAGCAGGATATTGTCTGCATCGATGAGAAGCGTTGAATCTTCTATGGGGAATTCTGAGGCTTTTCCGGAGGGGAAGACTCTGCAGGGAAAGGGAATCCTTGAGCTCCACCCATAACGGGTGGCAAACGTGTTGGACTTGTCTCTGGCTGAGGTGAGAAAATAGCTCCATTTGAATTCGCCCTCCTGGCTGGCTCTGAAGTTTGTAACCCAATAATTGTTCATCACCCAGGAGAAGATATGGGGCTTTTCAACTTGTGCAATGTATTGAAATTTTCCGAGGTTCAAATCTCCAAACTGAACCAATGGAATCTCGTCGCTCCCCAAAACGATCTGTCCTTTTGGACTGCGAAGGGCCATGAAGTTTTGGACAGCATTCCAGTCAGAAGAAGTGCCCTCTAGCTGATTTATACCCGGAGAGACAGTTCCTCCATGAGCCTCATAGAAGACCTTTGCTTGCGGCATTTTGAACGGGAAAGCGATATAGATGGCCTCAGGTGTTGTGATATCTTTTTTGATAAGGTCATAATGGAATTCGATTCGCTTCTCTTCGTGAAAAAGCCGGATCTCAATCCCAAGAGTTGTGTTTTCTGCTGCGGTATGTGTTTCTCCGGTCATATGGATGCTCTTCCACAGGGGGCCATCAGAGATTTTTTGGACGGAAACATTATCTATAGATTCTCTTTGGCAGCTGACCAGGTGAAATTGCTCCAGTTGGCTTCGGTTTGAGATGGTCTCATGGATAAATTGTCCTAAGAGCCAAGGGCTCTGTTCGTCGAAAAGCTCCATGCCTAGCTGTTTGTCGAACAGACTGGAGACAGCTCCTCTTTTTGGATCGATGGTCATCCTGTAGAAATCATTTTCGAAGAGAGTTTCATTGGTTTTGATCTCTTTTGCAGATTTGTGTGGTTTGTCCAGCGATTCCAAGCGGTAGACTTTATATCCTAAGGGAGGAATGTTTTGGGCTCGAACATACCAGTAGGTGCCATCAGCCCGGCTCCTGGATAACTGGGTGCATGCTTGCTTTCCTTCTTCATCCACGAGACAGAAATCTTTCTCAGGAGGAAGAATCTCATGGTCAACATAAACCTCTGCAATGCCTGAACGAGGCCAGTTCAGCGTGTTGAAGACCGCGATTGTGGGAACCTCTGCCCGGGGTAGGTGAGGCTGAATCAACCCCATGGCTATCTCCTGCAGAATACGGGAGTCCTTTACCGCTTCCCAAACATAAGCGGATTTTTCAGCCCACTGCACAATGCTGTTTTCAACAAGTGGTTGACTGATACTCTCTGCAGCACCTAAGGTGTGTTCATCCCAGAAGAGTAAGGCGTCTGAGATCTGATTGATTTTTTCCAGAGCTGATAGAGCGACAGACATGCCAAGAATTTTCGCCATAGAAAGAATGCCCTGAGTAGAAATCAGATGGGCTTGAGTTTTTCGAGCAGCTGCTGTTTCCAAGGCAGCCGATCCAAATCCATCTGACCACCAATCCGGCCAAGCCACTCGATGAACAGGAAGTCTATCTCCGAATCTCTTTTTAATATATTCTGGAAATTCTCTCGCAGTTGCGCTTCTCAGTTTGGGCCATACGTATTTTTCATTCCAGCGCTTTATCATATCGCAACCGACTGTGGAGGGAGGAGCATTGTCCGTAAAATAACCAGAATATTGGACAGCGATGCGTTCAAAAGGATATCCGCGGGTTTCAAGGATTTCCAAATATTTCATCAGCTCTCTTTCCAGGCTTTGAAACTTTCCGGTGTGAATTCCCCAGAAATTTCCTGTCATATAATGATCGGCACGAAAGGCTAACAGTCTCTTTCCAGAAGGAGATTCCCACCAAAAGGGAGTTGGTTTGTCAAAGGGAATCAGTGCTCTGTGGCCGTGCTGTCCCATGATCAGGTAATCAATTCCCGTATCAGGGAAAAAATCAGCCAGACACCAGGCAATGCCGTTGACGTCATTCTGCATGGCTGTGGTGACCTTGAATCCAAGATCCTTGAACGTTTTAACAGGATTCAGGGAAGCAGCATAGATGTTTTCGTCAGCGATTTCTGACATGTTGAAGATCATCCCTGTCACTTCAATTCGGCCTTCGTTGACGCGTCTTTTAAGTCTTTCGATCTGTTCGATAGGTCGGCTTTCCAGATATTGATTGACAGCCCAGGAGGCTTCACAGGTCCAGCGGAATTTGGCATCTTCAGGATAATCCTCGGTGAGATCACAATAGTCCAATGCGTAATCGATGAACCGGAGATGTTCGGGGAGGATCTCTGTTTGAGGCCGGGTGTAGCCGATGTCGGTATGGGTGTGCTGAACCAGATAGACAATCCATTTTCTTATGGGTTTCAGGACGAACTTTTTTATAATCGGCGCTTGCTGGGATATTTGGATGGTTATAGTCTGTTCGTTCTCAAGAGAGACTTCTGGAAAGGCCAATTCTATCCTGTTGAATCCGAATTCCAGTTCAGTTTGGATCGATTCCTGGCCAACAGGGGAAATTTGTACTTTTGCAGGCTCTCCCAAGTGAATGATCTGCACGGCCACAGGTTGGACCAGATGATTTCCGCGCCGTATG
>Ga0209636_10008004_pt1 | contig 10766 bp, 11 predicted proteins | sample DeeMarSWOR152_54_FD_187464 | JGI IMG/M metagenome (GOLD analysis project Ga0209636, IMG submission 187464) | Marine sediment microbial communities from White Oak River estuary, North Carolina - WOR-1-52-54 (SPAdes) (version 2) | ecosystem: Environmental > Aquatic > Marine > Intertidal zone >... | reverse complement strand
ATCTCGACCACCGTCAGAAAGAAACTGTCAAAAAATATCCCGAGTTCAAGAATATGCCAATCCTTTATTTCACCCAGCTCATGGCCCTTGCCTTGGGTTGTCCTGAGAAGGATTTAAGGTTTGATCTCCATTATATTGACCCTAAGCCAGTATTGAGAGAGAAAGGATTACTCTGAGGAACAAATGGTTTATTTTGGCGATTTAAAAGCAAAAAAGGGCAAAGTCCATATTGATAAGGATAGATGCAAAGGATGTCAATTCTGTGTGGAATACTGCCCCAAAGATGTGCTCGAGATGTCTGAAGAGTTCAACGTAAAGGGCTATCATCCTCCGTATGTCAAGAATGAGGATGATTGCCTTTACTGCCAGCTCTGCGAGACAATCTGTCCTGAATTTGCCATATTTGTCACTCTTAAAAAAGAGGAGGAAGAAGGTGAAAAAGGTGAAAGCAGACCCTAAAGGAGTCTTAACCGGAGCCCATTATTTAGACGGAGACCACGCTCTTGCCGAGGGAGCTCTGGCAGCTGGATGCCGATTTTTTGCTGGCTATCCTATCACTCCCTCCACAGAAACAGCTGAAAGATTTGCTGAAAGAATTCCCACGGTGGGAGGAATCTTCATCCAGATGGAAGACGAGCTTGCCTCTATTGCAGCCTTAATAGGAGCTGTCTGGGGAGGGAAGAAAGCCATGACCGTCACCTCTGGCCCTGGTTTTTCGTTGATGATGGAAAATATAGGCCTGGCCTGTATGCTGGAAACTCCTCTTGTGATTGCCAATGTCCAAAGAGGAGGGCCCTCAACAGGACTTCCCACCTTAACCGGTCAGCAGGACATGATGCAGGTTAAATGGGGCTCCCACGGTGATTATGCAATAATCGCCCTCTCCCCTGATTCTCCTCAGGAATGTTTCGACCTCTGCATCGAGGCTTTCAATCTATCCGAAACTTACAGAGTTCCCAGCTTTGTCATGACAGACGAATGCGTCGGACATATGCACGAGAAAGTGGTCATTCCTCCTGCTGAAGAAATCGAACTGGTCGAGCGGAAATGGTACGAGGGTCCAAAGGATAAATATCTACCCTTCAAGCCTGACAAAGACATGATTCCCTTTATGGTTAAAGTCGGGGATGGCTACCACTTCCACATCACTGGATTAACTCATGACGAACGCGGCTATCCTGTTATCAACGCTGAATGCCAGGATGTCTGTGTCCGTCATCTGGTGGACAAAATCAAGATGAATGCCGATAAAATCATTAAATTTGAGGAAGATGAAACTGATAACGCTGAAATCATAGTCATTTCCTACGGAATAACCTCGAGAGTTACAACCAGAGCTGTCCGCAAGGCGAGAAACGCCGGTATAAAGGTGGGAACGATAAGACTTATCACCGTCTGGCCGTTTCCCGAGAAGAGAATAAAAGAGCTGGCCAAGAAAATAAAGGCATTCGTCGTTCCCGAGATAAACTACGGCCAGATTGTTTATGAAGTTGAACGATGCGCTTTCGGCCAAGCGCCGGCTGTACATGTTCCCCACTGCGGCGGCTGGGTCCATGATCCAGATGATATTTTCAATGCCATCAAGGAGGCTTCAAAATGAAGGAAGAAGATCGCCTCGAAGAAAAAAACCCGATCGAAACTTTGCTGAGAATGGACAGGATCCCCCACATCTGGTGTCCGGGCTGCGGGATAGGTGTTGTGGTCACTTCTTTCGCCGAAGCCCTGAGAAAAAGTCAAATAGACCTTGATAAAACTGCCATTATATCCGGAATCGGATGCACAGGAAGAGTTGCTGGTTATGTTAAACTGGATTCTATTCACACCACCCATGGCCGAGCTGTGCCCGTGGCCACTGGATTAAAACTGGCCAATCCCGAATTAAAAGTTGTTGTCTTCAGTGGAGATGGAGATATTGCAGGGATCGGGGGTAATCATTTTATCCATGCGGCAAGAAGAAATATGGATCTAGTCATCATCTGTGTTAACAACTTCAACTATGCCATGACAGGAGGACAGGTAGCAGCCACGACCCCCATCTCGGCTAATGCCTCCACTGCTCCTTTCGGTAATTTTGAGTATCCTTTTAGCCTCCCTTATCTTGCTGAAGCCAGCGGGGCAACTTATGTTGCTCGCTGGACTGCTCTTCATCTGAGGAGAGTGACCAAATCTATGCAGGAAGCTCTCGGCAGGAGAGGCTTTTCTTTCATCGAGGTCATCACTCCCTGTGTAACTCTCTATGCTCGCAGGAACCGTCTCGGCGATGGATTGAACCTTCTGAAGTATTATTACGAAAAATCTGAAATTCAGCACGGTGCTGATACGAGGAATGTTGATATAAGTTACCAGGGAAAGCTCATAGTTGGTAAGTTTGTTGATAAAGAAAAGCCGACTTTCCTTGATTGCATGAATGAGCATCTCGGTAAAGTTTTAGGCAATAAATACAAGCCTTACGGAGGAAACCATGACTGAGATCAGGTTTTCTGGTTTTGGTGGCCAAGGAATCATTCGCTGTGGCCTTATTGCTGGAAAAGCCCTTTCTCTTTTTGATAATAAGCAGGCGACAATGACCCAGAGCTTCGGTCCTGAAGCCAGAGGAAGCGCCTGCAGTTCTCAACTCGTTGTCTCAGACGATCGAGTCCTGTATCCTTATATCTCCGCACCTGAAATTCTTATCTCCATGTCGCAGGAAGCCTATGACAAATACGAGCCGGAATTGCGGGAAGATGGAGTTCTTCTCATAGACAAGGATTTAGTCAGGGCAAAACCTCCCCGAGGAAAAATTAAAACCTATTCTATTCCTTCGACAAGGTTTGCCGAAGAATTAGGGAATCGTATTATCGCCAACCTGGTAATGCTAGGATTTTTCACGGCAATCACTGATATCGTCTCGCCCGAGGCCATGATAAAAGCACTCCCCGGCTTAGTCCCGGGAAGATTTCTTGAGCTCAACAAGAAAGCTTTTGATAAAGGCTATGAATACGGAAAGAAGGTCCTGGCTGAAAAGAAAAAACCAAAAACCTCAAAACAAAAGGTAAAAAAATGAAACGAACAGGCGTTTTTGTTTGTCACTGCGGCATAAATATAGCTGGAACCGTGGATGTCAAAAAGGTTGCCAAGGAGCTATCCAAGCACAGGGGAGTCGTCCACGCTGAAGATTATGTTTACATGTGTTCTGATCCGGGCCAGAACCTGATTATTGAAGCCATAAAGGAAAAAAAGCTGGACAGCGTGGTTGTCGCCTGTTGTTCTCCAACTCTCCATGAAACAACCTTCAGGAATACTGCCAAATCAGCCGGACTCAATGCGTTCCAGTGTGAGATCGCTAATATCCGCGAACAGTGCAGCTGGGTTCATAAAGATATGGAAAAGGCGACAGAAAAAGCGATGAAAATTACCAAGAGCACTGTGCAAAGAGTCCGCAGAAATGAACCTCTGGAGCCGATAAGCGTCCCTGTCACCAGGAAAGCTCTGGTTATTGGTGGCGGAATAGCAGGCATCCAATCTGCATTGGACTTAGCCAACACTGGCTTTGAAGTTATTCTGGTAGAAAGAGCTCCTTCCATCGGGGGCCATATGATTCAGCTTTCTGAAACCTTCCCTACTCTCGACTGTTCCCAGTGCATTCTGACCCCGAAAATGGTGGAGGTTTCCAAACACCCCAAGATCAAACTCATGACCTACAGCGAAGTCCAGGATATCTCCGGTTATGTGGGAAATTTTAAGGTTAAAATTCTCAAAAAGCCCACCTATGTTGACCCAGACAAATGTACTCTCTGTGATGAATGCACCAAAGTCTGTCCGGTGGTCGTGCCCAACGAATTTGACCTCGGTTTAACAAGGCGCCGAGCCATTTATATTCCCTTTCCTCAGGCTATTCCAGCTACCTTTACTCTGGACATAAAAAATTGCCCTGGCCTTCTGCCGATTGCCTGCGGCAAGTGCGCAGATGTTTGTGAACCGGAAGCGATCGACTACGATATGAAACCTGAAATCGTCGAGGAAGAGGTGGGAGCCATAATCGTTGCCACTGGATACGATCTGTATGATAAAGAATTGTTGGCTGAGTACGGGTATGGAAAATACCCGGATGTCCTGGATGGACTTCAATTTGAAAGATTGCTCTCTGCTTCTGGACCGACAATGGGAAAAATTCTCAGACCCTCAGATCACAAAGAACCCAAGGAGGTTGTCTTTATCCAATGCGCTGGCTCCCGTGATCCCGAACTTCACTGCGCTTACTGCTCAAAAATATGCTGCATGTACACGGCCAAACATGCCATGCTCTACAAGCATCACGTCCCAGATGGCATGGCCTATATTTTTTATATCGATATCAGGTCAGGAGGAAAAGACTACGAGGAATTCGTGCAGAGAGCCGTAGAAGAGGATGGAGTCCTCTACCTCAGAGGAAAGGTTTCGAAAATATTTGAAGATAAGGGCAAAATCAAGGTCTGGGGTGTGGATACCCTGACTGGAAAAGACATCGAGATCGATGCCGATATGGTAGTTCTAGCTACGGCCACGCGTCCCTCGAAGGGAGCAGATGAACTTGCCAAGAAACTCAAAATCGCGATGGACAAGGATGGCTTTCTCGCCGAAGCTCATCCAAAGCTCAGGCCTGTAGAGAGCGTTACGTCTGGAATGTTCCTGGCAGGAGCAGCCCAGGCACCCAAAGACATTCCTGAAGCTGTAGCCCAAGCAAGCGGAGCTGCAGCCAAAGCTATCACCATCTTATCCCAGGACAGGCTTTACCATGCTCCCACAGTGGCCAAGGTTAACGTCAATCTCTGCACAGGCTGCGGCATGTGTGTTCAAGTCTGTCCTTATGATGCTCTCTCCCTCAAAGATGGCAAAGTCGAGGTGAATGAAGTACTCTGCGAAGGATGCGGGACTTGTTCGGCAACCTGTTTGAGAGCGGCCATCCAGGTCAAAAATATGACTCCTTTGCAAGTAAATGAAATGATAAAGGCATCACTCGGAGGCTAAAAAGTGGCAGAAGAATTTGAACCAAAAATAGTTGCTTTTCTCTGCAAGTGGTGTTCCTCAGCCGGAAGCGATCTGGCTGGAGTCTCCCGTATGGAATATCCATCCAATGTTATTCCCATAACGGTCATGTGTTCGGGGAGCGTGTCTCCTCTCTACATATTCTCTGCCTTTAACAAAGGAGCAGACGGAGTGCTCGTTTCAGGGTGTCATCCAGGCGACTGCCACTACATCAAAGGCAACTTCTATGCCCGGCGCAGAATTGCCTTGGTCAAGAAGCTTTTAGAGTATGTCGGCCTTGAGCCCGAACGCTTCCAGATGTCCTGGGTCTCGGCGGCAGAAGGAGTAAAGTATACCCAGGTCATCAAAGATTTTGTTAAAGAACTAAAGCCACTCGGTCCTCAAAAAAAGCTGAGGAGAACTCAATAATGGTAAACTTAGAAGAGCTCAAAAAAGAAGCCAGCCAGATCTTGAAAGAAGGAAAAGTCAAGTACATCATCGGCTTCCAAAGGAGCTCAAACGGTCTTCTACCGGTCCCGGCTTTTATAAAAGATCCCGAAGACGCTGATAAACTGGTTTGGGATCCGGCCTGTGTTTATAACCTAACGCTCTTCCTCAGGGACGAAAAAAGAAAAAAAGAAAAGGAGAAGGAACCAGACGAGAGGCCAGTTGGAATCATAGTAAAAGGATGTGACAGCAGAGCCATCAATGTCTTGCTTCAAGAAGAATTCATCAAAAGGGAAGACGTCTATGTATTAGGCATCTCCTGCGAAAATACCGGAGTTCTGGATGAAAAAAAGCTTGCCAAAAAATTGAAAGGAAAAAAAGCTAAAAGGGTTGAGTTTGGCGCCAAGGACGATTTTGTTATCACGACAGAAGATGGGCAGGTTAAAATTGCAGCTCAAGAAGTGCTGGCTGAGAGATGTCTTGAATGCAAAGCCCATTTCCCAGTCATCTACGATGTCCTAATCGGAGAAAAAACCAAACGCAATGTAGAAAATCCTTTTAAATCTCTGGAGAAGACCGAATCGTTACCTCCAGAGGAAAGGTGGAAATTCTGGAAGGAACAGATTGAAAAATGCATTCGATGCTATGCCTGCCGGTCTGTGTGCCCGATGTGCTATTGTGATGAGTGCGTGGCCGACACCATAAATTTTGTTGTGACCCCAGACACTCCTGCCGAAGAAAAGGCGCAAAAAATAAAATGGCTGGAAAAATCGCCCGTCTCTTCAGAGAATTTTGTCTATCACTTTGTCAGAGCCATCCATCTTGCAGGACGCTGCATTGACTGTGGAGAATGCGAGAGAGTCTGTCCTCTGGATATTCCCGTCAGGTTCTTGAATAAGAAATTGGAAAAAGAAGCCAAAGAGCTTTTTGACTATGAAGCAGGCTTTGATCCTGAAAAGCCTTCTCTTGTCTCAAGCTTTAAGGATGAAGACCCAGAAGACTTTATAAGGTAACTAAATGGAAAAAGTGCTGTTAAAAAAAGCCTTCCCCCAATGGGTGAAGAAGCTTGAATCCTATACAATATATTCGCCCCAAAAAGATGGCGATCTCTGGAATTATGAAGTTATCAAGAATTCTGAAGCTATAGACCTGGATTATCTCAACACTGTCCTCTCTCCAAAAAAAATTATCTTCCCTCAAAGAGAAGTGCTCCTTGAGTTCAGCACTTCAAACGAAGAGGAACTCAAAGTCAAAGAGGTTCTTCCTGAGGAGATGCCAGCTGTTATCTTCGGCGTCAGACCCTGTGATGCCAAAGCGCTTACTCTTACGGACAAGGTCTTTGGCGGCGATTTTAAAGACCCTTACTACTGGAAAAGAAGAAACTCAACTGCCCTTGTCGGGCTTACCTGTAACGCACCTCCTTCATCAAACTGCTTCTGTCTCTCGGTTGACGGCTCCCCTTATTCTAAAGAAGGCCTGGATATTTTAATGACGGATTTAGGAGATAAATACTACGCAGAATCTTTCACAAAAAAAGGAGACGAGCTCCTGAATTCAGCCAAGGCTCTCTTCAAGACCCCGACAGCCAAGGACAAAAAGGATTTGGAAAAAATTAAGGCCGAATCCAAGAAGAAAGTCAAAAGGCAGATTAAAGATACAGCGAAAATTCCACCCAAACTCAAAGATATGTTCGACTCTCCCTTCTGGGATGAAGAGTCCTTAAGCTGCATCCGCTGCGGCATCTGCACTTATCTCTGCCCAACCTGTCACTGCTTTGATATGAATGATGAAGTTACTTCATCCTCTCCAATCCAAGGAGAAAGGGTAAGGACTTGGGACAACTGTCAGTTTCCTGATTTTACCATGCATTCTTCAGGACACAACCCAAGGCCTGATAAAGCCTCACGATTGAGACAAAGAATCCTCCATAAATTTCAGTACTTTGTCGAGCTTTACAAAAATTACCAATGCACAGGCTGCGGAAGGTGCATTTCGAAATGCCCTGTTGGGATAGATATCATCGAAGTTCTCGAAAAGGCAAGAGATTATGGACGATAATACCTATATTCCAAGACTGGCAAAGATAATCGAAATAAAAGAAGAAGTGGGCGGCACAAGGCCTATCAAGACTTTCAGGACTCAGTTTCTGAACATGAATGATTTCTCCTTCCGTTGTGGACAGTGCGCCATGCTTTCAGTGTTCGGTAGAGGAGAATCGATGATCTCCATCTCCTCTTCCCCCCTTCTGAAGGAGTACCTCCAGTTTAGCATTTTGAAGATGGGAAGAGTGACCTCATCTCTTCACGAAATGCAGGTCGGCGACGTCATCGGAATAAGAGGGCCTTACGGCAACAGCTTCCCTGTAGAATACTGGAAAGGAAAAAACATCATCTTTATCGGTGGAGGGATTGGCTTGGCTCCTATCTGGTCTGTCCTCAACACAGCTCTGGGCAAAAAAGGAGACTATGGAGACCTTATGCTGATTTACGGTGCCAGAACATCCAAAGACCTGGTGTTTAAAGAAGAACTGGAAGAGCTTAAGAAAAAAATGCCCGTCCATCTTTCGATAGACGTCGAGGAACCAGATTGGAAGGAGTATGTGGGATTCGTTCCCCAGAATGTTACAGACAAAAAACCTTCCTCCAAGAATGCAATTGCCGTCACCTGCGGGCCCCCGATCATGATCAAATTCGTCATCAAAGCCCTCGAGGAACTGGGTTTTAAGGACGACCAGATCTACACAACTGTCGAGAATAAAATGAAATGCGGTATCGGAAAATGCGGAAGATGCAACATCGGTTTTCACTATGTTTGTAAGGATGGTCCTGTTTATTCATGGGCCGAGCTTAAAAAATTACCACAGGAATATTAACAAGAACCCAAAGATGAGAAAAGAGGAGGAAACTTTGAAAGAGAAAAAGAGTATTATGGATAGAATTGCAGAGTCAAACAAATCTGTAACTACAGGAATTGATGAGAAGGATATTAAGTATTGGGTTACAATTTATATAATGGGAAAGGCTTATAAGGTTCCAGCCGGGCTAACAATTATGCAGTCCATGGAGTTTGCTGGCTATAGGTTTATCAGATCTGCAGGATGCAGGGCAGGATTCTGTGGCGCTTGCGCTACAGTTTATAGAAAAGCTGGCGACTATAAACTGCAGACTGCAATGGCCTGCCAAACAAGAGTTGAAGAAGGAATGTACTTGGTTCAGATACCTTTTGCACCCGCAGAAAAAGCCACGTATAACATCAACAAAGAAAAATACAATGTCGGCGTATTATTCAAACATTATCCGGAGCTTGCAAGGTGTGTAGCCTGCAATACATGTACAAAATCATGTCCTCAGGAATTAGAGGTCATGGATTACATTCAAGCAGCAATCAAAGGTGATTTTAAGGCTGTTGCTAAGGAATCCTTTGATTGCATTCAGTGCGGGCTTTGTGCCATAAGATGTCCTGCAGAGCTCGTCCAATATCATATTGCCCAGCTAGCGAGAAGAATGTATGGACATTATGAATGCCATGAACCAGAGCATCTAAAAACTAGATTGAAAGAGATAGAAAAAGGTAAATATAAAGAAGACTGGAACAAGCTTATTAAGGCTACGATCAAAGACCTTGAAAAATTTTATGCTGGTAGAGAAAGGGAACCAGATTAATAAAGGAGATGAGAAATGTCTGAAATTAAATTCATTGAAGGTTATCCAGAATACATGCGTAAGCTCATAAATATAGTGAATAAGACAAGGATGAAGAGAAAAGACTATGATCCTCCTGCCATGAGCAAAGAAGAAAGGGAAGAAGTACTCAAGCTGCATCCAGATTATGCTGCGGGTGGAAAAAGAAAGATATCAATCGGGCAGAATAAAGGTGATATAGGACCTAATGAAGTCGTGGATCTCCTTGAGGCGTATCCTCTTATAGAAGAAGGAGAAATTGATCTTTCTCAAATAGACTACGATGTAGATATTCTAATAATAGGCGGTGGCCTGGCAGGAACAACAGCAGCAATCTGGGCCAATGATCAAGGCGTCCCGTCCAATAAAATTCTTCTTACAAATAAACTAAGGCATGGCGATTCCAATTCGATGATGGCTGAAGGAGGAACTCAGGCTGCTGATCGTCCAAATGATTCCCCTCTTATACATTTCTTGGATGCTATGGGGGGAGGACATTTTGCTAATAAGCCTGATGTTGTTAAAGGACTAGTTGAAGATGCCCCCCTAATCATGCGTTGGCTTTTAGAATTAGGTGCAATGATTGATAGAGAGGAAAATGGAGATTTTACAGAGAAGTGGGGCGGCGGCACTTGCAGAAAGAGAATGCATGCTTGCAGAGACTATACAGGCCTTGAAGAATTGAGAGTCATAAGAGATGAGTTCAGAAACAGGAAAATTTTGTGCTTAGAATATTATCCCGCAATCGAGCTTCTCACCGATAGCGAAGGAAGGGCTACAGGAGCTGTTCTCTGGAATTGTGAAACAGGCGACTATAAAATTGTAAGAGCCAAAGCCACTATTCTTGCTACGGGCGGCTTTGGAAGGTTACATATTAGAGGTTTTCCTACTACAAATCATTATGGCGCTACCTGTGATGGAGTGGTCCTTGCCTACCGTGCTGGAGCTAAACTGAGGGATGTCGACACAGTCCAGTATCACCCAACAGGAGCCGCTTATCCCCAACAGATAATCGGTCTCCTTCTTACGGAAAAACTCAGGAGCATGGGTGCTCAACCAGTGAATAAGGACGGAGAAGCCTTTGTCTTTCCTCTTGAACCAAGAGATGTTGAAGCCTCTGCATTTATAAGAGAATGCTACGTGAGAGAAAAAGGAGTTACAACTCCTACAGGCATGAGAGGTATCTGGCTTGATACTCCTCTCATTGAAATTAAAAATGGCGAAGGCACTATAGATAATGCCTTTCCAGGAATGAGAAGGATGTTCAGTAGATTTGATATCGACATGCGAAAGGATCCAGTCCTGGTCTTTCCTACACTCCATTACCAAAATGGAGGAGTAGAAACAGATCCCGAAGGAAAAACAAACGTAGAAGGACTGTATGTAGCTGGCGAAGTATCGGGCGGTGTCCATGGCAAGAATAGACTTATGGGAAATTCTACCCTTGACTGTATGGTTTATGGAAGGAGATCCGGAATCTATGCGGCAAAATATGCTAAAAATGTTAAAAAAAGAGGCAAACTTTCATTGGAGCACATGAAAAAATATGTAAATATGCTTAAAAAAGCAGGAATAAAACCAGAGAGAAGAGCTCCAATACTCTTGCCGGAATATAGAGGTAAAGCGGTACTGGCAAGGATGATTGATATATTTTAA
>Ga0209636_10008003_pt1 | contig 10767 bp, 8 predicted proteins | sample DeeMarSWOR152_54_FD_187464 | JGI IMG/M metagenome (GOLD analysis project Ga0209636, IMG submission 187464) | Marine sediment microbial communities from White Oak River estuary, North Carolina - WOR-1-52-54 (SPAdes) (version 2) | ecosystem: Environmental > Aquatic > Marine > Intertidal zone >... | reverse complement strand
CGTGTATTCATTTCCGGAAAACCGCGTGGAGCTCAACGATAGAAAGGTGGGTATCGTCACATCCGGGATTTCCTATCAGTACGCGAAAGAGGTTTTTCCCGATTATTCATACCTCAAGCTGGGTATCTGTTGGCCCTTGCCGGAAAAACTTATAACCCGCTTCTTCCAGCAGGTGGAGGAAGTCTACGTGATTGAAGAACTGGATCCCTTCCTGGAGGAGAGCATTCGGGCCATGGGTTTTACTGTGTCCAAGGGCAAGGACTGTTTCCCCATCCGGGGAGAGCTCACGCCCTTGCTCATCGAAAAGGGAGTCCTGGGAGACCGGTTTCAACCTCCCAAGCCCGTATTCACGGAGGAATTGCCTCCGAGGCCTCCCAACCTCTGTCCGGGATGCCCCCACAGGGGCCTCTTCTACGTCTTAAAGAAGGGGAAATTCTTCGTCACCGGGGATATCGGGTGCTACACCCTGGCGGCGCTTCCTCCTCTTAACTCCCTGGATACATGCGTATGCATGGGTGCCAGCATCGGCCACGCTCACGGAATATCCAAGGTAGTTTCGGCAGGCGATCGTAAGAGGGTGGTAGGGGTCATCGGGGATTCTACCTTTCTCCACGGCGGGGTAACCCCTCTCATGGACATCGGCTACAACAAGGGTACGGCCACCATCATCATACTGGATAACCACGCCACGGCGATGACGGGGTTCCAGGAACATCCGTCCACCGGCTTCACGATTCGGGGTGAACCGACCCATAAGGTCGACTTCTTGGAACTTGGAAAGGTCCTCGGCATCAAGAATCGGAGGAAGGTCAACCCGTGGAACCTAGAGGAGATGGAAAAGGTGATCGCTGAGGAAGTTGAGAAGGATGAGCCCTCCCTCATTGTCAGCGAAGGGCCATGCGTGATGCTTCGCCAGGCCATCAAGGAATACCATAAGCCCTATGCTGTTGATGCCGATGTCTGTACGGGATGTAGGGTCTGTCTCAGTTTGGGGTGTCCCGCTATTTCCTGGCAGGTGGTTACTGGAGATAAAGCCCTAACCGCAACGGGGAAGAAACGGAAGGGCATTGCGGCCATCGAAGAGACCCTCTGTCCCGGATGCGGGCTCTGTTATCAGGTGTGTACATCAGGGGCCATCATCCCTCCTGAAGGGGAGGTGAAACACGGTTTCGAATTGGTATAGGTCCTTTTACGGGGAATGCGATGGATAATGTGGTTACCAATATTTTGCTTTCGGGTGTGGGAGGCCAGGGAATCATCCTTGCAAGCGATATCATGACCGAGGTATTTCTGGATTATGGCTTTGACGTCAAGAAGAGTGAGGTCCATGGAATGGCCCAGAGGGGCGGAAGCGTTACAAGCCACGTTAGGTTTGGCCCGAAGGTATATTCACCCATTATCAAACAGGGAGAGGTGGATATCCTCTTTTCCTTCGAGCAACTGGAAGGACTCCGCTGGATTAACTACGTGAAGCATGATGGGACAATTCTCCTCAATAACTATAGAATTAATCCTCCCGCGGTGAACCTCGGCCAGATGGAATACCCGAGGAATATTCCGGAGATCATTCGGAAGCGGTTTAACAAATTCTACTTGGTCGACGGGACAAAGCTGGCTTTCGAGCTGGGGAATATTCGAGCCGCTAACATCATCCTCCTGGGGGCGATATCAAATCTCTTCGAAATGGAGGAATCCGCTTGGATAAATGCTATCCTGGCGAAACTTCCCTCCAAGCTCCATGCTATTAATAAAAAGGCCTTTGCCACGGGAAAGGGGTCAGGTCTTGCAATATAACATTTTGCCTGGGTCTTCACATGGCACAGCCTCTGAGGGCAGGATTTCCAGGAGCAGGAGTTATCTGAAAGTACACATTTGGGGGAGTTATTGAAATATTGATATTTCGACATTTGTTAAATGGACCTATCCGTGAAGAATTCTTCGGAACCAAAAGCAAGGCAGTCGCTGGCCTTGTTTTTTTATTATGTAAGAAAATTTTTGTAGGGCTGTTCTTGGATATAATTGCCCGCCCCGGCTGGGTTTTTTCTTCGGTTGGATTTACCCGTGCCCCCTTCGTTGACAGGACGTCTCAGAGGTTTCCCCGATGAATTCTCTAGAAGTAAAGGATTTCAACCTCTCCCATACCCTGACCTCCGGGCAACTCTTTCGATTTGTCAGCTTTGGCGATCATTATCTCATTCACGCGCGGGATCGTATCTTTACCATCAGGCAAAGGGGCGAGCGAATTTTCTTCGAGGGGGTTGAAGAGGACTTCGTCGCCCGGTTCTTTCGATTGGACGATGACATGGAGGAGATCTATTGCCAGATCGAAAAGGACCCCTTCATCGGGAGGGCTATTGATCTCTACCGGGGATTGAGGTTGATACGCCAGGACCCGTGGGAATGCCTCGCCTGCTTTTTGTGTTCTTCGGTAAAGAATATTTCGAACATTAAATTCATCGTGGAACACCTCTGCCGATATTATGGGAAGGCTGTATCCTTGGGTAACTATCGGGGGTATGGGTTTCCTCCTCCGGAGCGGATCGCCAAGGCGCGGGATCTCGTGAGGATAAAGGTCGGATTCAGGGCTCGATATCTCGTCGAGACGAGCAGGCTGGCGAAATCAATGGATCTGGGGGATTTGAGGAAGCTGAACTACCGGGATTCAAGGGAAAAACTGATGGTGTTCCCGGGAGTCGGGGAGAAGATCGCTGACTGCATCCTCCTCTATGCTCTCGATTTCACCGAGGCTTTCCCCGTCGATACGTGGATTCGAAAGGCAATGTACCAGGGCTACTTGCGTGGAGAAAAACACCCGGATAGGGCAATCCGGGAGTTCGCCCAGCGCTACTTCGGGAGATATGCTGGATATGCCCAGCAGTACCTCTACCATTCGGCGAGGAATCAAACCCTGGAGAAAGTCCGGAGGTGAGCTATTTCAAATCACGGTCTCAGGCCTTGATAATCTGTGCCCGTTTCGATCGGATTCCCCTTGTTGCATTTCTCGTGTCCATGATGAGAGATGCATGGTCGACGATCCACCGAAAATCGTACTCGGGGTGGTCGGTAATGATCATGACCAAATCAGTCTGTCGAAGCAATTTTTCCGTCACCGGCTTTGAGGTCATGGTGAACATGTATTTCCTCATTGGGCGCAGCCTGGGCACATGGGGGTCGTTATAGGTGATATTGGCCCCCTTTTCCTGAAGCAATTTCATGATGGCCAGGGCCGGTGATTCCCGGACGTCATCGATGCCCCTCTTGTACGCAACCCCGAGGATCAGGATGCGGGATCCTTTGACGCTTTTTCCCTTCTCATTTAAGGCGTCAACTGCCTTGGACACGACATAGTAAGGCATGAAGACGTTGATCTCTCCCGAGAGCTGAATGAATCGAGTCGTGAAATCGAATTCCCTGGCCTTCCATGAAAGATAGAAGGGATCGATGGGAATACAATGGCCTCCCAATCCCGGTCCCGGGTAGAAGGGTGCATAGCCAAACGGCTTGGTTGAGGCGGCCTCGACGACCTCCCAGATGTCAATGTCCATTCGGTCTGCCAGTACCTTCAGCTCGTTGACCAGGGCGATATTGACGCTGCGATAGATATTTTCCAGAAGCTTCGTCATCTCCGCCACACGAGTGCTGGAGACCGCAACGACTTCATCGATGATTTGTCCGTAGAGAAGTTTGGCTACCCTTTGGCAATTCCGCGTTATTCCCCCGACCACTTTGGGGATGGATTTGGTGGTATATTCACGGTTGCCCGGATCCTCCCTCTCCGGCGAGTAGGCCAGGAAGAAATCCTCCCCTTCTCGCCACCCCTTTGCCCGAAATTTCGGCAGGAGAATCTCCTCCGTCGTCCCCGGATATGTCGTGCTCTCCAAACAGATGAGCTGCCCCTTCTTCATATTCTTCGCGACCTGACCGGCAGTATTCTCGATATAAATGAGGTCCGGTTCCATCTTCTCCGTCAGGGGAGTGGGGACACAGATGAGGATACTATCCACCTCTGATAGGCGGCTGAAATCCGATGTGGCGGAAAAAAATCCTTGCCTCACGAGATCTCCCACCCGATGGGCGGGAAGGGATCCGAGATAGCTCTTTCCTTCATTAAGGAGGTGCACCTTTTGTGGATCGATATCGAATCCGAGGACGTGAAATCGTTCTTCACCGAACCTCACCACCAAGGGGAGGCCCGCATATCCTAAGCCTATAACCCCTATGAGGGCCCTGCGCGTCTCGATTTTCTCAATGAGGTTCTTCATTGTCTGCACCTTCCCGCAGTATTCTGTCGCGATGGAGTTCGCCTCCTCGCAGGGGACCTTCGAAGAGAAGTGAGGCAGTACCATCTTGACTAACCGTGGGGGATATCATATATGTTCATTGGGACGATGTCAATTGATCCCTGGGCCAAAGGGGTTACCGCAGTTTATTATTGGCACTGTTATAGGGCGATCTTCGATGAAGGATAAGCAGCCTTCACCGAGAACAGCTATGAGCCATGGCGTATTGCGCCGCTTGTCAGAGTTTTTCGGCGAGTTAAGCTCGGCCAAGCTGGCCGAATACTCCAGGCCCCTTGCCTGGGTTCTCCGTGGGCTGAGGATCGTTTTCTATATCTTTGATGAATTCGTCAAGGATAACTGTTTGCAGACTGCGGCTTCGCTGGCATACACAACCCTGTTATCCCTGGTTCCCCTTTCAGCTATTTCCCTGGCCGTTCTGTCCCGCTTCAAGTTTTCTCAGGAGACTATTCAGAATTTGTTAATGCAGTATCTTCTTCCGACGGCCTCCATTCAGGAGGTCATCATGGAGAATATTGATAAATTCGCGCGAAATACGGCGGCCTTGAGCATTCTCGGGGGGTTATTCCTCGCCATCACCGCCGTAGCCCTGCTCAATACCATTGAAGGCTCGTTCAATGCGATCTGGCGGGTGACGGAGAGGCGAAGCCTCCTCAGCAAGTTCACGGCCTTCTGGAGCGTTGTCACCTTTTCCCCCATCCTCATGGGAGCCTCCATCTTTTTGACGAGCAGGTTTTTCGGTGTTGGACTGGTGGGAAGCCTGCTGGAGCATGAATTCATCAGGAACTCGATTCAGTTCATCCTCCCCTTCCTCCTCATCTTCGGAGTGGTCTTCTTCGCGTACCGTGTTCTTCCCCATACCAAGGTAAAGGCCCTGCCGGCCATCATCGGAGCCACCATAGCCACCCTCTTATTCTCCTATGCGAGATGGGGCTTCGGGATCTACGTTACGAAGTACGCCCATTTCGATAGAATCTACGGGATCTTGGGAACGCTGCCGGCCTTTCTCATGTGGATCTACATTTCATGGATCATCGTCTTATTCGGGGCAGAGGTGACCTTTACCCTGCAGTACCACCGATTGGGGACCGAGGAAAAGAGGGCCTCCCCGGGCGATTTTGCATATCATCCCTACTACGGGGTGAGGGCGGTTTTGGCCCTGCGGGATCATTTCCATGCGGGGAAAGGGTCCCTTTCCGCAGTCGAGCTGGCTCACAGCCTCGGCATCACCTATGAACTCATGGATGAGATCCTCCTGAAGTTGAAACAGAAGGACATCGTGGCAAGTGTTGACGACGCGAGGGAATATTTTCTCCCCGCAAGGGATCCCGACGAGGTTACGGTGCGGGAAATCATAGCGGCTACCCAGGGGCAGGAACTTGTGGCACCCTCCGTACCCAAGGATCCTAGGCAGGAGGTAATAGAGGACATTTTCGGAAGGGCACGGGAGGCGACGGATGAAGCCCTGGGCACGATCACGATTGAGGACATCGCGATAAGAGCAGGAGGCCGCGATTAACACGATTACAGGGAGGGAATTCGTTTAGGCTCGAGATCCTTCAGAAATCCGTAGAGCGTCTTTCCTCCGGGATCGTCGAGCAGATGCTCCCAGCCTCCAACGTGAAGGACTTTGCCGCCAGTTCTCAGGACTTCCCTGATCCGATAACTCATGTACCGATCGCGAAGGACCATCCCATCCTCATTTCCCCCGTCCAAGAAGGCCTTGATGAGGAGGTGATCAGCACCCTCCGAGAGAAGGCGTCGGACAAGGAGCCGTTCCTTCCGTAATTTCTCGTGAGTATCCATCGGGGAAAAGGCCACGATTTTCCTCATATTCTCCTCGTTTATCATCTCCTCCTCAAGCCTTTTCAGTTTATCCCTCGAATAGTTCGATAGGTCTATACAGCGAAAGGGAATCCGATTCCGTGAGCAGTAAGCCCTTACCGCTTCAAATTCGAAGGGGAGCTCCAGGGTGAGGAGAATTGCTTGAATAGCTCCGATTTCGAGGGAAGTCCGGGAGCCTTTGATCTCTTCCCTATGCTGGTTTGTGGACTCTTCACGGAGGTCTTGGAGGATGTGGAAAACCCTCTCCCTGAGGCGAGGACCGTGTCTCTCCCTGAAACTCACGCCGTATTCACTCATCTCCAGGGTTACTATCTCGGGAGATTCCCTCTCCAGAATTCCCATGAGCCTCGGGAGGCCCTTGGGATCGTGATGGATTGTCCCGACGAGGGTTAACGGGGGCATAGGTCGCCTTATAGCAGCGGTCATGCGGTGTTGTAATACTACGTTCAGGCGCTTAGGGCCGGCCTCCAAATCCGGCATTACCAGTGGTCCTCGTGAATCCTTGAGTCATCATGACGCTGCGCTCTGAGCTTCTGTTCCCCGGGATAGCCAAGGGGAATCAGTCGACCCGTTGTGGGAATGGGGTAAGGTTTTCGCATCCGGTCTCGGTGACCACCAGGTTTTCTTCCAGGCGAATGCCGCCGAAACCCTCGACATAGATCGCCGGCTCGATGGCGAAAACCATTCCTTTCTCCAGTACCTCTTCGCTCGCAGGGTGCAGGCTCGGTGGTTCGTGGAATTGGAGGCCGATACCGTGTCCAAGCCGGTGTTTGAAGCATTCACCGTAACCTGCCTGGATTATGATCCTACGCGCTATGCTGTCTAGCTCGGCCGCCCGTATACCCGGTTTGATTACATCGATGACCGCATTGACCGAGTCCTGGACAACGTCGAAGATTTTCCTTGCCTTGGCATCCGGTTTTCCGACGAAGAAGGTCCGGGTGAGATCGACGAAATAGCCATTGGTCATTCCGTCAAGCTCCACCAGGACGGGCTCTCCCTCCGCCAGTTTTTTTGCAGACGACATACAGAACGGACGCCACGAATTCACGGAGTTCACGCCTGACATCACGAAACAGTATCCCCGTGCCCGCTTCACGTTCTTATACCCAACGCCCTTGCCATAAATCGCACCCTCGACTGCTCCTGCAATCTCGGATTCCCGGACCCCAGGCCGAATCATGTCCCTGGCCTGCTCGTACCCCATGCAGGTAACTTCGTTTGTGATACGCAGTTGGTCGATCTCCATCTTCGACTTGACGATACGTGCCTTCGTGAGGGTATTGGTGGCGTCGGTCCACTTTGCCCGAGGCAGGGCAGTCATGAAGGCATTCAAGGTTTGGGGAGCTACAACGCGGGCTTCGGCTGCAACGTTATTGCCACCGACGAGTTCGAAACTCCCCTCGTACCCCACCGCGGCCCTGCCGTAGCCCTTCTCCTCCCATAACTCTTTCAGGAGTTTCGCCGTTTCCGCCATTGGATCAACGGTGGTCTGCATGCTACCGAAGCTGTAGGTCCGCTGGTCCATAACCCAGCCGTCGGCTGCGTAGTCCAGCTCTGAATACGGAAGGATCAGGGTTGGGTCTCCATCTACCGGGAACGCGACCAGTGATGCCCCAATAACCGGCCAGTAGCCGGTCAGATAGAGTACGTTTTCTGGTAACCTGCACAGGAGAATGTCAATGTTATCCTCATTCATTATGCGCTTGGCGCGCTCAACCCGTTCCCTGTCCATGTCTTACTTTTCCTCCTTTCCAAACCCTCCTCACCCCTTCTCCATGACTTTCATCTTCCTCATCTGCCTTACCTTCCGAGGGGCGGCCAACCAGACAAAGACGCATGATACCATGCTTATGGAGGCGGCCAGGATAAAGGCCCATTGGTAGCTTTGAGTTATGTCAAAGATGAACCCTGCTATCCAGGCCCCCAAGGCGCATCCCATCCCAATCGATCCTTCCACGAGACCATAGATGAGGCCGAATCTTCTTCCCTGGAAGAGGTCAGCGGCTACGGACATGAACATTGGGGCCGTTACTCCCCAGCCTGAACCGAAGAAGATGACAAAGAAGTACACTAGATCCGTCTTCCCAGTCGTTTCCAAAAGGAGGAGGAGACATATCCCCGTGCAAACACAAATTACACCGAGTGTAAACGTCTTTTCACGTCCAATGCTATCCGAAAGCCATCCCCAAAAGATTCGAAAGGCTGAGGAGATAACTCCGATGAAGGCGAAGATGAAGGCCGCCGTCATCTTATCTACCCCCGTATCAACCAAAAAACGTATATGGTGGACGAGGACAATATATACACCGGTGATGACACAAAAAGGGAAAATCATGAGGGCCCAGAATCGCCCGGTTCTTGCTGCCCTCGTAAGGGTCCAATCAGTTTCCGACCACGTGTTATCAAGGGATTCCATCCTTCTCCCTTTGGGTGATTCGCCTTCTCCCATACCATCCGGGTAAAGGCCGAGATCCTGCGGCTTATGCTTGAGGAAGAGCGCATTCAGGGGAAGCACGACGATCAGGGCGAGCAACCCGAGCACCACAAAGGCAAGACGCCACCCCCACAGGGAGATGAAGTTTTGAGATAGAGGGACGAGAATGAAAGCTCCTAAACCAACCCCCGACACGGCGAGGCCGCTGGCGGCTCCCCTCCTCCTTTCAAACCAATGGGCAAGGATGGCCGTAACGGAGACGACACCGATGGAGGTAGCCCCAGTTCCCGCGAGCACCCCAAACAGGAAATAGAACTGGACGAGGCTCTCTATCCATGCGCAGAGAATCAGGCCTAAGGCCATGAGCACAATCCCTGGAAGGATTACCCGGCGGGGACCGAAGCGGTCAATGAGTCCGCCCGCAAACGGAGCCATGATCGTATATGTGATGAGCGCCATGGACTGGACCCCTGCTGCACCCCCTCGGCTCCAGTGAAACTCTTCTAATAGTGCTACGTAGAAGACCGAGAAGGCACCACGGATGCCAAACCAAAAGGCCACGGAGACCATGGCGACTCCGACGATGATCCACCCATAGTACACTCGCCCAAAGCAGGCTTTTAAACCGGTCAAGATAATTGCTCCCCAATCCTTTCCGTGAGTCCAAGAGGTTTTCTCATAGGCCGGGTGTCCATCCGTGTACGGATCTGATGGCTTGGGCGAATAGGAGGTTATATTCCGATCACCTTCCAGACTATCCTGTACCACATCGGTGATTTGGTGGGGACCGCTTCACCGCTTTCCTCATCTTTCATCTCAATGCCCATTTCTTCGAAGACCCGAATCATTCTCTCGCTCGATTCCCTGAGACGGGCCGACATGGTCTTGCAGAAAACTTTCAAAATCTTTACCGCGATAGAATGATGCTCTCCGAAGAGCCGGTCGAGATCAGGCTTTCCGATACATACGAGCTGTGAGTCCTCATCCGCCACGGCGCTGGCCGATCTCGGCATCTCTTCCACCAGGGCCATTTCACCGAATTCTTCTCCAGCCTTGAGAACTCTCAGGGTCTCGGATCCGGCTTTTGGAATTTTCTTTTGGATGCGTACCCCGCCCGACACGATGATGTAAAAATTGTCCCCAGGCGCACCTTCAGAAAAGATCTGGTTTCCCCTGGAAAATGATTCTACCGAACAAACCTCGGACACTCGTTCTAACTCCTCGTGAGTCAGATCTTCAAAGAAAGGATTGTTCTTCAGGTATTCGATAATCATCGGTCTCCTCCCAATACTATCCACCTTTGGACTTGCAGAGAATAATAGAGGAGTGAGGCTATTTGTCAAGGGTCCTGGCGTTCGTTCTGGGGGAGTTTTTAGCACGAAAAACCTTGACTAAGCTATTGGGGTTGGATAGGGTAGGGGGGCAAAACCGAGTAGGGTTCCCTGTGCACAGCGGAAAGTCCCTCGAGGGATAGGGTGTCTCGTGCTTAAGCCTGAATAACCTTCGCCCCCAAATGGAGATGGAAGATGGATCGTCGGCCTTATAAATGCATCGGACAGGTCCTTACCTGTCATTGAGTTGGAGTGAGGGAATGTCTTGGAATACGCCAAGTGGTAGGAGCAAACGATGAAGGAATTTCTGAAAAGGTGTGTTCTCTTGTTCTCCTTGGCGGTGGCAACGCATGGTTGGGGCGGGGTTGAGGAAAGGGAGTTTCGGTTACCTCAGCCCAGTCATGACGGGAAGATTTCCGTCGAGGCGGCCATCAAATCGAGGAGGACGACGAGAAGCTTTCAGCCCAAGCCCCTTGCCATGGTCCAATTTTCTCAGCTCCTTTGGTCCGCCCAAGGCATAACTGCCGAGGGACAGGGGTTACGGTCCGCCCCATCCGGAGGAGCCCTCTATCCTTTGGATGTGTACGCCGTTGTGGGAGAAGATGGCGTGGAAGGATTGGAAGCAGGCGTATACCACTACCGCCCGACTAATCATGGCATTCGACTGATCGAAAAGGGAGATAGACGCAGAGAAGTCGCGAGCGCATCCCACTGGCAGATGTGGATGGCGAGGGCACCGGTAATGTTCATCATTGCTTCGGAGTATGAGAGGATAACCCGAAAATACGGGAAGAGGGGGATACGATACGCCCAGATCGAGGTTGGCCACGTCGGCCAGAATATCTTCCTCCCATCA
>Ga0209636_10007999_pt1 | contig 10769 bp, 8 predicted proteins | sample DeeMarSWOR152_54_FD_187464 | JGI IMG/M metagenome (GOLD analysis project Ga0209636, IMG submission 187464) | Marine sediment microbial communities from White Oak River estuary, North Carolina - WOR-1-52-54 (SPAdes) (version 2) | ecosystem: Environmental > Aquatic > Marine > Intertidal zone >... | reverse complement strand
CCAGAGGGTTATTGATTTCGTGGGCAATACCAGCCGCCAGCTTGCCCAGGGAAGCCATCTTCTCGGAGCTTACCAGTTGGAGATGGGTCTCCTCCAGCTCTTTTTCCATCTGAATCCTGGGACGGAGATCCGTGAAAAAACCCACGCTGCAGAGCTCTTTACCCCCTTCTTCGTAAACCAGTGACGCTGAGAGCTGAATGGGAATATGCTCCCCGGACTTATGGACGATGGTAACCTGCTGAGGGGCGAGCTTCCCTACCCCCCCATATTCCTCGTTCCTCAATTGCCCCATGATCTCCTTCGCCTCTCCAGGCGGATAGAGGTCAACGATGTTGATCTTCCCTATCACATCCTCCGCTCTATATCCCAACAGCTCCTCAGCTGCCTCGTTGAATATGATGATGTTTCCCTTCATGTCCGCGGCGATAATTCCATCCCCAGAACTGGTGATCAGCCTGGTCAGGAACTCGTTGGTTCGGCGGATCTCGTTTACCATTTTCTTTCGATCAGTGATATCCTTCAGGTAGACGTAGGTGTTCATCATTCCCCGTTCGGGCCTGGCGATGGTGATACAGACCTCGGCCTCCTTGGCCTTCCCATCAGCCGTGAGAATCTCCATCTCCGTGCAGACTCGCTTGCTCTCGTCCAACCCGACCTGGTCATGCATCTCCGCCAGGAACCTTCTATCCCTGGCATTGAGGAGATCGGTAAACTTCATCCGCAACAGTTCCCCGTTGGAATAACCCGTCAGCTCAGTGGCCCTGGAATTGCCGAATATGATTCGATTCCCCTCGTCGATCAAGATAATCCCATCCTCGCCCATCTCGGAGATCTTCTGGAACTTCTTTACCGCTTCCTCGACCCGCCTCTCCATCTCCTTCCTCTCGGTGATGTCGATGTTCAAGCCCTGGTAGCCGATGATCTCCCCCTGCTCATTGCGAATAGGATGGGCCGTCAGGAGAATAGTGACTTTCTTGCCGTCTTTTCGCTTGAATTCCACTTCGAAATCCCTGACAAAGCCATTTCTCTCCATTAATTTCTGGAAGGTCCTGCGATCCTCCGGGTGGACATAGAGATCCCTCGCGATATCGATTCCGAGGAATTCGTCCTTGCTCTGATACCCCAGGATCTCCAACAATGCCGGATTGCAATCCAAAAACCTTCCCTCCTTGGTACTGATGAAAATCCCCTGCTGCACTCGCTCGAAGAGGTTCCTGTACCTCTCCTCCGATTCCTTGATCTGCCGCTCGAATCGCCTGCGGTCAGTGATATCCCGCAGGTAAACGTAGGTCTGCATTTTGCCGTTGGATTTAGCGGGAGCAATGCAAATCTCGGCTTCCCTCGTATCCCCACGGGCTGTGATGATTTGGATTTCGGTACAGAACTTCTGACCGTACTTGCGTTTGTTGAGTGTGATATCCTCCAGGAGAACCCTGTTTTCATGGCCGAAAAGGGCCGCCAGCCCCTTGCCCAGCAGTTCATCCCGGGGGTATCCCGTGATCTCCGCAGCTACTTGGTTGGCGAACACAATTTGATCCTTCCCGTTACAGACGAGGATCCCGTCATTGCCCATCTCCGCTATTGTCCGAAAAGGGAGGCCTTCTCCCTTTCCCCGGCCGCGCTGATGTGTAATCCTCTTTTTCATCATTTCCCTTTAGCGAATCCGCGCACAGGTGGGGATTGAGAGCTCCTTAAATGCCCGCTGCGTCTAAGACAGCGGGGACTCGTTTCTCCCAGCCAATAGGAACGATGTAAATCCCTCGACAGAGATTTTTCATTTCCCTGATGAGGTCGGCGGCGATCTCCGTACTGGCCTTGACATTGTCGGGAGCCTTCAATAGTTTCGTGATAATCTCCTCTGGAACGAAAACTTCCTGCATGACACGATTCATGTACCTGGCCATGCCGGCGGATTTGAGTATGGTAACCCCAGCGAATATGGGAGCCTTGAAACGCTCTATCTTCTTCGTGAACTTTTCAAGGAGTTCAGGATCGAAGATGGGGGGGGTTAAGAAGAAATTAGCCCCGTTTCGGATCTTCTTCTCCATATCGGCTATCTCCAGCTCCAACGCACCGGGCTCCAATGCGGGGTTTACCACCGCCCCGACGAAGAATCTCGGGAAACCATCGAGGTCATTTCCGGCCATATCATGGCCCTTCTGTAACCCCTGTATGACGGAAAGGAGCTCAATTGAGGTGAGATCGAAGACGGGTTTGGCCTCGGGGTGATCCCCCAGCTTGGGATCCTCGCCCTGCACCACGAGGACATCGTGCAGGCCCAACGCTGCTGCGTTAAGTAAATCGGATTGCAAAGCCAGTCGATTTCGGTCCCGGCATGTGACCTGAAAGATGGGCCTGAGCCCTTTTTGTTTGAGGAAATAACAGGTTGCCAAGGATCCGAGCCTCATCACCGCGTTCTGAAGGTCCGGGACGACCACGAAATCCACCCTCCCCTTCAGGTAATCCACGCTCTCCAGTAGTTCGCTTGTATTAATGCCCTTTGGGGGTTGAATTTCCGAGATGATGGTGAATTTGCCCGACTCCAGCAGCTCCCTTAGGCTCATCCCACTCTCCTTTTCACGTTAACTATTTCACAAGTTTAGATAAACGCCTCCTGGTAGCACAATATACTACTCGGGTTTTATGTTCTTTCTGTTCTTTTTTGTTGTAAAGAATTCCATGTAAGGGCTCGTGAATAGTTTACTTTTATTCAAGGTTACGGTTTATTTAACAGAATCAGAACCTGTTGTCAATTGTAATCTGGCCGGAGTTTCCTGACTTTTTTGGGGAAGCCGGTTGTGAGCGGGCAAAATTCACATTCATGTATCTGACAATTCGGAAAAGGAGCTCTGAGCGCGAATCAAAGATTTTTTCGCCAAGCCTTGAGAAGGAAGGAGCGCCTCAGGGGGTTTTGGGAAGGAAACGGACGTTGGGAATGTTCGAAAAAAGATTTCTGAGCGGCGAAGAGCGAGTTTTTTCGAGGCCTCGTAACGCTTCACGAGACACGGACACGGACCCTGAGCCGAATGGGTTTTGGGCAACAGCCCATTGTGTGGCCCCTTGATCCCCCCCGCCCCCTTTACTTCCCTCGAGAGATGAGGTATATGCAGGGGCAGAACGAGGAGCCACAAGATACATAATGAGGAGGTTCAAAAATGGGAGAGCATAAGCCAACACGAGATGAGGCCTGGGCACTGCTCAAGGAATTTAATCAGAGTGACAGCCTGATCAAACATGCCCTCTGTGTGGAAGGCGTGATGCGTTATATCGCCAGAAAGAAGGGCGAGAACGAGGACAAATGGGGAGTCATTGGTCTCGTTCACGATCTCGACTATGAACGGTTTCCAGATCAGCACTGCAGGAAAACCCATGAGATTCTCACGGAGCGGGGGTGGCCAGAAGACTACATACGAGCCGTTGTCTCCCATGGATGGGGGCTCTGCTCAGATGTGGAACCAAAAAGCGACATGGAAAAGGTGCTGTACGCCATCGACGAACTGACAGGGCTCGTCACTGCAGTTGCACTGGTCCGGCCGTCAAAGAGCGTCATGGACCTGACCCCCAAATCGGTGAAGAAGAAATGGAAGGATAAAGCTTTTGCCGCTGGCGTCAACCGTTCCATAATCGAGAAAGGTGCCGCCATGCTGGCAGCGGACATATCGGAACTCGTTGAAGATACGATCATGGGCATGAGGGAGGTTGCCGATGCAGTCGGCCTCAGGGGAAACCCCTAGCGCCATTCCTGAGCATTGCCCCCGTATTTCGTCCCAATCTCATGTTCTTCCCAATGGTTTTTCCGTGATGTGAGAGTCATCCATGTCAAGCATTTTTTACGGCTGGTGGATAGTAATCGCTTGCTTTCTGATAGCCTTCTACATCGGGGGGGCTTGTTTCTACGGCTTTACCGCCTTTTTCGAGCCGATAGTCGAGGAGTTCGGCTGGAGTTATACCCAGGTCTCAATTGCCTTTTCGCTGCGCGGCCTGGAAATGGGGATTCTCGCCCCAATCGTCGGATTCCTCGTTGACCGTTTCGGTTCAAGAAATCTGGCACTCACCGGTACGCTTATCGTGGGGGGTGCCCTCATCCTTCTCGGGGTCACCAGCTCCCTTGTCATGTTTTATGGCGCTTTTATCCTGCTTGCCTTGGGAACGAGCGGATGCGCCTCAACGGTGCTCATGACAGCGGTGGCACAATGGTTCAGGAAAAATGTGGGAAAGGCGATGGGAGTTGTGGCATGTGGATTCGGCGCCGGAGGACTGCTGGTCCCAGTTATTGTTCGGCTCATTGATCTCCATACATGGCGTACTACGTTGATCATCCTTGGATTAGGCATGTGGGCACTGGGAGTCCCCCTGTCATTTGTCATCTGCAACAGGCCCGAACAATATGGCTACTTCCCCGATGGAACGGATCCGGCTGAGTTCAGCTTCAGCCATGGAAACGACGCTCAAGGGGACCCTACCGTCAGGGAGGTTCTCAAGAGCAGAAATTTCTGGATGATAGGTGTTACCGAGGCAATCCGCATGATGATCGGCATGGCGGTGGTCACTCACGTCATGCCTTACCTCAGCAGTATCGGCATATCACGATCCAGTTCCGCATTTGTGGCGACTTCCCTTCCCCTCGTCAGCATTATCGGAAGGTTTGGTTTTGGCTGGTTGAGCGATATATTCGACAAGAGATATGTGTTGGCCGTTGCTTACTTCCTCCTCGGTATAGGGACTCTCATCTTCTCCTCTATTCATCTCACGTGGCTTATCTTCCCCTTCCTGATCCTCTTCTCACCTGCCTTTGGAGGGATTCTCTCCCTGAGGGGGGCTATTGTGAGAGAGTATTTCGGCAGGGCCTCCTTTGGAAGAGTAATCGGACTACTGCTGGGACTTGCTGCCATCGGCGGGGTTGTTGGCCCCTCTGCCGCTGGATGGACATTTGACAACCTGGGGGGGTATCGTCCCATATGGTTCTCCTTCACTGGCACTACGGTCATTGCTTTACTGTTGATACTGCGCCTTGAAGCTCCCTCCCGGGCGCAGAAAACAGAGGATGAGATGTGCTGACCCCGAAAACTCACCCAAGGCCAGGGTTTATGTTCCCTTAAGATCGAAGGTAAGAGGCCCCATTAATATCGACGATACATCCGGTCAAGTAATCCGTGCCCTCGGAAGCCAAAAATACAACGGTTCGTGCCACCTCGTCAGGCGAAGCGACCCGGCCGAGGGGACTCTGGCCCCGAATTGCATCCCCCTTGGGGCCTGAGAGGTCCGGGGACGACATATCCGTTTCCACAAACCCGGGTGCAACCACATAAACGAAGATGTTGTATGGCGCGAGGGCCTGTGCCATGGATTGACTGAGGGCATTGAGTCCCGCCTTGCTCGCCCCGTAAGCGGGGGCATTGGGCTCCCCCCGAAAGGCCCCCCTGGAAGAAACATTGACGATCTTTCCTCCGCCGTGCTCCTTCATGTGTTGAGCGACGCAGAAGGATGTATTTGCGGATCCCATCAAATTCGTACCGATATTCCTCTCCCACGTTCCCTGCCATTCCTCATAGCTCAGTTCAAGGATGGGATAGGTCTCGTATATCCCCGCATTATTCACCAACACGTGAATTCTTCCCATTTCGGCCACTACGGTATCCACCATTCTTCGAATAGACTCAGGGGCCGACACATCGGCCTGAACGAGGAGGTGCGGGCCGCCGGCAAGCCGGGCCGCTGTCTCCTCAGCAGCCTTGCGGTTCTGATGGTAATGAACCGCAACTGCCCCGCCCAATGCCGCAAATTCTTCCGCGATGGCGCGCCCTATGCCCCGTGAAGCACCTGTGACGAGTATGTTTTTGTTTGCAAAACTAAAATCCACCTCATCCTCCCCATTTGATTGAGATCAATGGCCAGAGCCCTCTGGCACAATGCAGCCGGCCCGGTCATCCCTGGCTAGTCGAATTCTGGCTCTCCATACCTCTCCCTCACGTGCAGTTTTGCGAAAAACAGGCCACCCAATGGCCTCGGCGCACCTCAACGAGAGGTCACCGGAATACCATGCCTCAGGGGCAATGGGATAAACATCCTGTGCTGCGATATTACAGGTCAAGGGCGTATTCAACGGCAGCTACGGCGTGAATATTCGTGGTATCGAACAGCGGAACATCGCAATCTTTGTCTCGAACGAGGAGGCTTATCTCTGTGCAGCCTAGAATTATGCCCTCGGCTCCATTCTCAACCAAGCTCTCCATTATGCTGATGTACAGCTCCTTTGCAGATTGGGTTATCTTTCCGGCACATAACTCATCATAGATCACGCGATGAATAATCTCCCTCTCCTCCCGGGCCGGAATAATAACCTCTAACCCGTGTTTTTCGGAGAGCCTCCCCCTGTAGAAATCCTCTTCCATAGAAAACTTTGTTCCCAGCAGGCCCACCTTTCTCAGTCTTCGTGCCTTAATCCGTTCAGCTGTTGCGTCGGCAATATGCAATAGCGGGATTTGAATATGCCTCTGCATCTCATCTGCCATCTTATGCATGGTGTTCGTGCAAATGACGATGAAATCCGCGCCACCATTTTCGACGTTTTTGGCCGCAGCAATCATCAGCTCGGTGGCCTTATCCCATTTACCTTGATGTTGAAGTGCTTCAATCTCGGCAAAATCGACGGAGTACATGATGCTCTTGGCCGAATGCAATCCACCAAGTTTGGCTCTCACGGTTTCGTTGATGATTCGGTAGTATTCGATGGAGGACTCCCAGCTCATTCCGCCGATAAGACCTATTGTTCTCATAATCCGTGCTCCGATTTGACCTTTTTCTAGGACGTCCGCTGCTCATTACCAACTACGGAAGGGTAGCGGCGGGGCAACATCCACGCGTACTTTTTGCCCCGTGGATTTCCTATAGCATTAAAGAAACGGAAAGTCAAAGTACGTCGAGGTGTTCGTATGCTTCCACCTACAGGATTTTTTTTCTATTTTCCAATTCATGGATGTCTGATATGCTACACTCGTCGGCTTGAAAATCGGGCAATTGAGCACCTTTTGGAATAGAGACTCCACGGGGTGGATTGCCACAGTTACAGAATCATATGAACGAGGATATGGAATGGAGGATTAAGAATTAAGAAATGAAAGCAATGGTGCTCAAGGAGATCTCGGCGACTGAAAAAGAGCCCCTGGAAATGGAGGATCTGCCAAAGCCCGCTCCCGGCCCCAAGGAGGTTTTGGTAAAGGTTTCTGCCTGTGGAGTTTGCCATACGGAGCTCGATGAAATTGAGGGAAGAATCCAGCCGAAACTCCCCATAGTTCTGGGTCACGAGGTTGTCGGAAGGGTGGAGGGTTTTGGCTCAGGGGCGACGAAATTTAATGTGGGAGATCGAGTGGGAATTGCCTGGATACATTCAGCCTGTGGTACGTGCCATTTCTGTCGGGGGGGAAACGAGAATTTGTGCCTGGAATTCAAGGGTACCGGCTGCCATGCCAATGGCGGGTATGCCCAATATACCGTCGTCTCTGAGGATTTTGCCTTTCCCATCCCCGAGAGATTCTCCGACTCCGAGGCTGCCCCCCTTCTGTGTGCCGGGGCAATTGGGTACCGCGACTTAGTGCTTTCCGGCGTTAAGAAGGACCAGATTTTGGGGCTCTTTGGGTTTGGAGCCTCCGCCCATATTGTCATTCAGGTAGCCAAGCACTGGGGTTGCGAGGTATTTGTCTTCACCAGGAGCCAGGAACATCGAACCCTGGCTAAGAGACTGGGAGCTTCCTGGACAGGGGTACCCGATGACCAACCCCCTCGAAAGCTCCATTGCGCCATTGATTTCACCCCGGTTGGAGAAACGGTACCGAGGGCCTTACGGGTTTTGGAAAAAGGCGGAAGATTGGTGTTGGCGGTCATTCGTAAGAGAGACCCCATTCCACCCCTCGACTATGCCGAGCACCTCTGGGATGAGAGGGAAATAAAGAGCGTAGCCAATATTACGAGAAAAGATCTCCAGGATTTTCTCCCTTTGGCTGCTGAAATTCCCATCATCCCGGAAGTCCAGGATTTTCCATTGGAAGAGGCCAATAAGGCCTTAGTTCTGCTCAAGCAAGGGAAAATTCAAGGAGCAGGCGTTTTGAGAATGGCTCATTGAGGCGGCTCCCCCGATCATGATCCAAAGAAAGGAGGAGGACAAATGCCAGGAGCGAGTGGGAAAATTGATGTAGAGGAAGGAGCAAGGAGGACCAAAGTCCTGGATGTTAACGCCAGGTACTTCGGACTGGAAACCTTGGTTCTCATGGAGAATGCGGGTCGGGGGGTGGCAGATGAGATATCTCGAAGATATGGAAATGGGAAAAAAATCGCTATCTTCTGCGGCCTGGGCAACAATGGGGGTGACGGCTTTGTCGTTGCCAGGCATTTGATGAACGGGAATGATGTGGCTCTCTATCTCCTTGGAAATCCGAGAGAGATCAATACCGAAGAGGCAAGGCGGAATTGGCAGATTTTGGAAAACACCGATCTCGAGAGGATCTCTATTCGGGACTCAACGGATCTATCCCGGCATGATTTTGGCCAGTTCGATGTCATCGTTGATGGCATGCTCGGTACCGGCATGACCGGGGTGCTCAGGGAGCCTTACAAAAGCACCATGCTCAAGATAAACGAAACCAAGTCGAAGAAGGTCTGTATTGATATTCCCACCGGCTATGGTTCAGAAGTCTCCATAAAATCGGATTTAATTTTGAGTTTTCACTTTCCGAAATGCGAGGGAGCTGAGGTCTTAACCCTGGGCATACCTCAGGACATGGAAAACCGAATTGGACCGGGAGATGTACAGGTCTTACAAAAAAGGGCGTCAGATGCCCACAAGGGCCAGGCAGGAAGGGTGATGGTAGTTGGTGGATCTTCTTTCTTTCGGGGGGCCTTGGAGTATGCGGGAAAGGCGGCGGCCAAGATTGTCGATTTGGTATACCACTGCTCGCCTGAACCCTGCGCAGGGGCAGTGGAGAAAATCCCCGATTTTCTCGGCACCTGCCTTGAGGGTGAATTCCTGATCGAGGGTCATCTGCCGGAGATCCTCAAAAGGGTCAATGCCTATCGGTGCGATTCAATTCTTGTTGGACCTGGCTTGGGCTTAGGACCCGAGATAGGAATAAAGGACGAAACCAAGAAGGTAGTTATAGGGTTGGTCAAAGAACTGAAAGATAAGAAGATAGTAATTGATGCCGATGGATTGAACGCCATCGTGCAAGATCTTGATATCCTGCGGGAAAATGTAGTCTTAACCCCTCACCGAGGGGAATTCAAGAAATTATCAGGCCAGGAACCCACCGCTGAGAATGTGGCCGATTTCGCCAGGAAATACCGATGTATCGTGGTCCTGAAGGCACCCGTTGATATCGTCTCCAATGGAACCATAACCAAGTTCAATTTCACGGGTAATCCGGGGATGGCCACCGGCGGAACGGGTGATGTCCTATCCGGGGCAATTGCCGGCTTTGCTGCTGAAAATGACGCGTTTGAAGCGTGCCTGGCGGCTACGTTTGTGACGGGTCTAACGGGTGATTTCGTCCGGGAGGAGAAGGGGTACTATTTTACGGCAACCGATGTCGTGGAAAAGCTCTCCGAAGCCATACGGTGGGCCGAGGAATTCTGACGATGGAGAATAACAAACCCCGAAAGGCATGCCCTTGCCCAAACCGGTCCTCACGCTTTAACGCTTCCTCCTGACGCTTCATCCGAGACAAGATCAGAAGAAACCCGTGGCTCCCTTTACCCCGGGATTTTTTCCTTGCCGGTCATTATGGGATCATGCATTGGAATGATAATGTCCGCCAAGTTCTTGACGCGCAAAGCACTTTCATAAGCCTGCAGCATGTCTGTGTGGATTCCAGGTGGAATGACTTCGGGGATGCGGTCCGTCATCCAAGCTTGGCTCTTTTGAGGGACGAAGTTCTCCTGCGTGCAACAGAAGCCGGTAATGATCGCTACCCCAGCGTTCGTTGATACAGCAACCGACTGACAACCTGGCGTGTGCCCCGGGGTGAAAAGCAGCTTGATACCAGGGAATAGCTCGACATCGCCATCCACGATCTCAAAAGGGAGATCTTCAAACAACTGCCGCTGATAAACACCTGCAAACATTGGATGAGGGTCAAAGGCGAAATCAAGCTCCTTTTTCTGAACTACGAATCTCGCTCTGGGCAAGCTCTTCGAGTTTGCACAGTGATCGTACATGAGGTGGGTTTGAATGACGGTGGTTATATCCCCCGCGCGCAGTCCTACCTGTGTCAAAGCATCTTCGAAGTCCATCACATGTTGCACGGGCTCAAGTCGCAGATCTGACATGAGTTCAGCAGAGCCGCTCGTGTCGACCATGACCGGCTCTCCCCCACCGGTGATAACATAACAGGGGCACGGAACCCATATCCTTCTTCCGTAATCACGGAGGTAGGTCAATCTGCCAGCTTCAATAGCTAGATGGGAAAGAACCAAGGGGTGAATGGTATATGACATGAATTCTCCTTTCAGAGATGATAGGTTCGTGATTTGGGGTATTGATGTAACTGCATCAATGCCTTAATTGACGGGTCCCGGATAAAACAAGTTGGCCTCAGCGTTGCCCGCCTCTTGTCTGCTCCTCACTGCCCTCACACCCTTGGAAACTGAAACGAGGGGATGTTATCCTGATTTCGTCTTAACTAGGCTTCTATCATCCTTACATTCACCGCCCGGGGGCCTTTAGGCCCTTTCTCCACATTGAACTCTACGCTGTTGCCCTCTTCCAAAGCGTCAAAATC
>Ga0209636_10007997_pt1 | contig 10771 bp, 9 predicted proteins | sample DeeMarSWOR152_54_FD_187464 | JGI IMG/M metagenome (GOLD analysis project Ga0209636, IMG submission 187464) | Marine sediment microbial communities from White Oak River estuary, North Carolina - WOR-1-52-54 (SPAdes) (version 2) | ecosystem: Environmental > Aquatic > Marine > Intertidal zone >... | reverse complement strand
CTTCCGATGAGGGAACAGGCATAGTTCATATCGCCCCTGGGTGTGGTGCAGAAGATTTTGAATTAGGAGAACAATATGAACTAGATGTCATTGCTCCCATCAATGATAGGGGAGAACTAGTTGAAGGTTTGAGGCAACTAAGCGGGTTAAATACCCAAGAAGTAGCATCACCTATTTTTAAACGCCTTACTGAGAAAGGATTTTTATTTAAGATAGAAACAGTTGAACATCGATATCCCGTCTGTTGGCGCTGTAAAACCGAGCTCGTTTTTAAAATAGAAACCGAGTGGTTCATATCATGTGATGAGATACGACCCCTACTTCAACAAGCCAATAATGATGTTCACTGGGTACCAACACATGCTGGAAAACGAATGCACGATTGGTTGGAAAATATGAGTGATTGGTGCATCTCTAGGAAGCGTTATTGGGGGCTGCCATTACCTTTCTATCTCTGCAGTTGCGGACAAGTGACAGTGGTTGGAAGTCTTCAGGAATTAAAAGAATTGGCAGAAGATCCGCATCAAGTAGAAGAATTAAGCGAATTACATCGTCCATGGATTGATAAAGTGAAAATCTCATGTCCAAGTTGTGGGAAATTAGTTGAACGTATTCCTGAAGTAGGTGATTGTTGGTTAGATGCTGGGATAGTCCCATTTTCTACTCTCAATTATCATAAAAATCGAAAAAAATGGGAAAAGTGGTTTCCCGCTGATATGGTCTGTGAAATGATAGAACAGGTTAGACTTTGGTTTTATTCACAACTCTTTATGTCGGTTGCATTAGAAGGACGTGCGCCCTTCAAGACAGTTGTAGTGTACGAGGAAGTTAGAGATGAAAATGGTGCACCTATGCACAAATCTTCTGGTAATGCAATTAGCTTTGATCACGCTCTCTCAGAAATGGGCGCCGATATTATGAGATGGAATTATGCAACACAAAAATCAGACGCATTTCTACGTTTTGGATTCACCATTGCCAATGAAATTCAACGTAAGTTTGTACCTTTCTGGAATGCGGTTAGATTCTTTATAAACTTCGCTGCTTTGGATGTTAATGAAGCTTCTCAATTATCTCAGCCTTCTACTAATGTGTTTGATCAATGGATTCTAGCTAGACTGAATAATTTAATTAATAATTATCATGAGAGCTTAACAAATTGGGACTGCAAAAAGCCCACTCTTCTACTTGAAGAATTCTTTAATGATCTTACTAATTGGTATATCCGAAGTTCACGAAGGAGATTTTGGAAGGAAAAAGATCCGTCTGACGACAAAGATGCAGCTTATTCAACATTATATCAAGTTTTGATAAATGCAAGCTATCTATTAGCTCCTTTCATGCCATTCTTATCTGAACACATCTTTCAACTTCTCCGACATCCATTTAATAAACGGTTACCAGAAAGTGTTCATCTGTGTTCACTTCCAAAGAAAAAAGATATTTCTTCCTCACACGAAAAAGTGTTAGAATCTTTTCAAAAATATCAGAATATTGTCGAACTAGGTCGATCACTGAGGAATAAAGCCCAAATCAAACTTCGCCAGCCGCTCTCATTGGCTATCATCGTAGGAGATCCACCATTCATATCTAGTAAGTACGCAACACAGTTGTTTGAATACCTTAGGCAAGAATTAAATGTTAAAGAGCTTAAATATGTCCAAGATTTAGCTAGGGAGGTAATAAATCAAAAATATCTCTTTCAAGCATCTAAAGAGTATGATTTAGCTTTACTTCTCGTAACTGAGATGACTCCAATATTAAAACGGGAAGGTATGGCACGAGAGATAGTTAGGGTAATACAACGTTTGAGGAAAGAAGCTAATCTTAACATAGACACGAGGATCAATATTAAATATGAAACTGATTCGTTAGAAATTCTTGAAAGTATAAAATCGTATAGAGAATATATGAAAGCGGAAACATTAGCCTGTGAAATATGTTTGGAATCTTTAGAAGATAAAGATTTCTTTTCAATCAATGGATTCGATTTGAATCTTACACTTGAAGTGGTGTTCAATTAGAATTCATTATTAATTCAGTTCAATCTATTATTCTCCTTTCTGATTATCTCCCACTTTGTTTTTAGATGCAAGATTTTCGAAAACATACGAAATAATTAGCTTGGTGAGTAATTCTTAAACTAATACATTAACCTCAAAGAATAGCTAATTCAAAATATATAAAAACAAAGTAAAATGAGAAATCTTATCTATTAATCCTTGTCTCAAGAAAAATCTTTTTCTCCTATACTCATTATTTCAATGAAAGTTGAGTAGAATGACACCAGAGATTGAAAATCTATGCCGGAAACATGGCGCTATACTTGTCACCGATGACCCTGACTTTCTAAACTGTTGCGGCCGATGTGAGGTTGCTGCTTCTCTAGGTTCAGTGAATCTTTGTCCGCAACGGGTTCATACGTCAAATAGTTGCTGCCCCTCATGTAACATCTTCTTGGAACATGGATCAGAAGCAATGTTGGCTCATTGGAAAGACCAAGCTCAATTCGTGGCTGGTTTTCAAATTGTAGTGCCACTCAGAATCACTGAAGAAGTTATTCGATCAGCATTCAGACTACAGAAGGTTCCAGTCAATCAGTTAGGAATTTTATACGAATGGAAGAACTCACGGACTTTAGATATTGTGTTTGAGAGGCATATCGACTGGGTAATGACAATCAAACATACCTATTGGCCTTTAGATCCAAACATTGAAGAGTCATTCTTACTGGATCCTCTCATTTATGGCCTTGCTGGTTTTCCTGCCCGTGCAGGAGCCTCTCTTTTTTCTCAGCTTCAATCATTATTTGAGGATCTTAAAACATGGTTGACAGAAAACTATCAGATTGATCCTCTGGAATTATTCGATACTGATCATCCTTCAAAGAATACGTACACGAATTTTCCCTCGTATTATGCCTCATACTACCTCCGCTTTGATAATGCTGACAATCTAACCATTAATATCATGGCTCCAGATTATAAGAAATCAGAAGAACCTGAGGTGTGTTTAGTGCATATGGGAGATGATCAGATTCCAGTTGTTTTATTTCAAAAGATTAATGAAGCTCTAGTTATGCAAAAGGGATTAGTGAATGCTTGGCTTACGATTGAACCTGCATTGCAAAAAATGCTGGAAGAATTGTCTGATATCACAGCAGAGATGCGTACTATTACAAGCTCAACCGTTACTCAATTAAGTGAATTCTTGGATCGCACACAGGATATCCAAGCCCAGTTTCTCAAGCTTAAACCTGCTATTTCTAAAATGCAGGGACATCTAAGCCCAATTGTCCCTTTGTTGTCAGAACCATTGATTCAGAGATTATTTCCAAATTTCAATCTCAATCTCATGAATTCATGGATAGACTTCGCGAAATCAGTTGAGCGGTCTGTCGAAGGAGCTACTTCTTATATACAGGGTAAGATGAATCTATTATCTCTTGAACAGGAAAAACGGACTACAAAAAGGCTTAACTTTTTAACTGCGTTATTCGGATGCCTCTCTGGATTAAATCTTTTGGTTGCTCTGTTAGCATGGTCTCAACCAACACCTGATGAAGGAACATTCTTTGCAACTGTTGTTTTAATAATTGCGTTAATCGCTCTAACTCTTGTCTTTGTCGGTAGAGTTATATCCCGAGAGTAAATAATTTTAAAAAAGCTTTTTGTAGTTGAATCTAGTGTAATCAATATTATAAGCTAATATTTAGAAAAAAAAGAGGAGGGGTATCTATCGGTCCTTAATAACAATAGTTCCACCGATATAGTCACCGAAACGCCGACGGCCAGGAGTAATCAATAATAAACATGGACATATACCACAACAGTTACGAAGACAAGAGTCGACGATGGTTGCGGGTTGACCGGTTCCGAATTTCACGACACGAAGGCCCATCATCCCCTTGCCTATGCTACGACCGTCTCTAATCCCATCTTTTATACAGAAATAGAATGGAATGCAACTTAATATGTCGTCGATTATGTATGCAACACACCGATCTGCACAAGGAGCTTGTCTCTGAATTAATGTTTGTTGTCTTGACATTTTCACCTTATCTCCAGCTCACTTCAAATGGAGAATATCATAATACAACTATAATTTCACTAAAAAAGATTGTGGTAGTGCAAACCTCTTTGGAATTGATTCACCAAGAATTCATGAAAAATCCATTTAATTAATGATGTATTGATATAAAAAGGAGTATTACAACTGATTTGAACTCATTCTTCAAGTTTATCGGGATGTAAGGCAAATGGATCATGAATACCCCCATGAACAGCTTGAGCCAGAAAAATCTTTTCTCGATCTGCATAGATTTGAAATCCAGTACAATACGGCATATTATTAAATTCTTTACAATGGTTACAAACATCATTATTACTCTTCGCTCGCTGTTGATTAAGATAAAAATAACCAGGTATAAAATTCAATAAGATCCACCCTTTGATTAGCCAGTTCGGAGTGAAAACAAATTGGACAAAAGCCAATGAAAATGAAACTCCTAATAAAAACCGAGCAACATCTTTAATCTTACGATTTTCAATCCAAAGTGCTGTTACAATAGTAGGGAAAATTAATGAATATAAAACAAGACCCACTTGAATTTCAGTTAAACCATGCCACCATCCCAAGAGATTTCCCACAACTATAATGAAAAAAGAGAATATCATACCTGAATATTGCATCACACACCCCCGACAAACCTTGGTTTCCCTAAAAACATAGACATGATCTTTAAATTGATCACAAAAAGGATGATGAGAAATTCGATACGGGCCAAGTATTCTACGATCGAGATTACGAGTGGACATGATTCAATGACCTAATATCTAAAAATACTAAATTATTATTCTTACCATTATTTACGATTTAGTAGCTGTTTTAAGAATCTGAGGTGTTGCTTTTCGAGCTCCTTTTTATTGCTTTCATCAAGAACAGAAGCTAAAAATGGAGCAGAATATTTCTGAAAAGCAATTTTTCTATTATATTTTTTTTTCCAGTAGTTAAAACCTTCTTCTGTTTCCCCTTTTAAATGATAAAGTAAAGCCACTTCATAGTGGTATTGGTTTTCTTGCATCTTATCTTTTGATTTTCTCACTACCGGGAGGATAAATTCACGTGATACTGTGATTGCGCCTTGATAATCTTTTGTTGCCACAAGTTCATTTCGATAATTGCTTCCTAGTGTGATCAGTTCATCCCAGTTTTTTCTTTTCTTGAAATAATCACTTGCAATGATTAAATACTCCCATGCAGGTTTTAAAGCCCCCATCTTCAGGTGCATATAGCCTAAATTTCCTTGTGTAGAAGCAATACTGTCAGGATCTTGAGGTTTCATGCTAAAAAGGACCTCTAACAATTGAGTGTAAATCTTGCGAGCTTCCTCAAATTCTTCTTTATTAATTGCAATCCTTGCCAAATTATCTAGAGAGTATCCTATACTTAATGAATTGCGTGTAGGTAGTTCTAGTATTCTTTCAAATGTTTTCTTGGCGATATCTGCTTGGTTTTGATTCAGATAGCACTCACCAAGCTCGAGAAGGATTCCATCTGTTGGGTTTTCTATCTGGTTGTAGGTGTCAATTGCTTTATCAATCGATCCTGCTGCTTTAGCAGAACGTGCTTGTGTTGTAAGAGCTATATTTTGACCTAGGACATTTTGTAGTTTTTCATATAGAGACGCAGCTTTAGAGCTGTTCTTCTGAGCACTAATATATTCTCTTCTAAGAAAATAAGATTCAGCTAGATTATGGTAGGTAGCAGCAAGATTGGTTATATCTTGGATTTCTTTGAATACATCTCGTGCTTTTTCAAAATGAGACATCGCAAGATCAACCTCTCCATTCTGGTAATACATACTTCCAATATTTAAATGCGAGCTGCCGATTGCCTCTTGTTTTCCTTCCAGTTGAGCTATTTCAAGAGCTTTAAAATGGAATTTCTGAGCTTCTTTAAAACGTTCGAGAAAAATATAGACGTTTCCAAGATTATGATATATTTTCGATAGTCCTTCATTGTTTTTTGCTAGCTTAAATGCTTTCTCTGCATTTTGATAATGAACTAATGCGTCAGAATACCGTTGGTGCAAGCGATAAATCTTACCCAAGATGTTTTCAGAATCACCTACCATTGAATGATTACCAAGTTTCTGAAACTTTGGTAAGAGTCTTTCAACAATCTTTTTGGCGTTTTTAGAATCCCGAATAGAATAATATGCTTCTGCCAGCTGGTATTCCAAATGAAGTTTCTTATTTTGTGATTCAACTTTGGGGATTTCTTCTTCTAGCATATTAATTAGATCATGAAACCTTCCTTGACGGGTAAGTATTTTAATACGTTCATTATTTATTGTCATTTTATTCGATAGGGGATTTATTCCCATCTTTGAAAAACATTCTGGGAAATTAATAATTTCTCACTGATTGCTTATAATCGCTGAAGTAAAACAAGACGCATAATTCCCCAAGGATTGTAGTAACCCTGAGATTCAAGCTGGTTTTCAAGTTCCCTCAACATTTTCTTCTGAATCTCGGTTAAGGCTTTATTACTATCATCAGGGGGATTTTTACTATCCAATTGTTGTTGTAAATAACCTTGAGCGTACATTTCAACTGCTTTGAAACCTACTTCACGAGACCACTGACAATTAGGTTTGAAAGAATCATGAAAAACTAAATCATATTCAAGATTCTGTTGAGAGAGAATATTTTCAAAAGACTCTCTTGAGAAGTTATCCAAAAGCGCAAGGAATCCATGATGTGAAACTGTTCTCAGGAGTTCAGATACAACAGCTACTAAGCTTTCTTTCCCGCGAGTGATGATAATATCCTGTAATCCGAGGAAACACGACACGCAATCAAATTTCATTGATATTAAAGGCAACCGTAATGCATCAGCTGAAATGAGGTGAGCTTTTACTTCACCCTGAGACAGCAAAGAAGCGATCCTATTGTGAGGGGGATCAAAATCAAGATTCAGTCCAATCAATTCAGCTTGTGGAAAACGCCAACCGAGTTCAACTAAAAATGTTCCATACCCGCAGGCTACATCCAATATAGTAAGATTACGGTGGGGATCTAGATGTTCAACTAAGAGTGATGTTGCCCAACGTGCAGTACCCCCCCAACCGATATCAAATCCATCGATAATGCGATCATTCTCAGGAAGACCTTGTGTAAACCAAGCTCTAAGTTTATTTTCCTTCTGGACGATATTTTCTTCATCAGAGGATATTCTCATTGAATATCGAAATCCAAATACTTGTCTTGATATTCTCTTTCTTTAGAAAAGAAAGAAATTTGATATTCTCTTTCTCTCCTATTTTACTAAGCTAACTGCATTTCTGACAGCTGCTTCAGCATCTTTCATGATTCTTTCCATAATATCAGAAACACTTTCAATGCTGTCAATCAAACCAATACTTTGGCCAAGGAGAACAGCCCCATCGTTGATGTTGCCTTCATAGGCTAATTCGTAAGCTCTGATTGTCTTGGCTATTTCGTCAACATCAAAGGTGGCCTCTTGAGCCAGTTTCTCTTCTTTACTAGTAATAGGCTTGTGTTCCCTTGCATATTCGTTTTTCCATAATCTGATGGGACCGAAGACTCCTGTTGCCATAATGGTATCTTGAGCTTTCGCCGGTGGGACAACATTCTTGTAAGTGTCATGAAATTCACTTTCTTTTGAAGCAATGAATCTTGATCCCATAGCAACAGCTCCAGCTCCAAGTGATAACGCAGCAGCTAATCCTTCTCCTGTAGCAAATCCTCCACAGGCAACCATAGGTACCTCTGGGAATTTTTGATGCACCTGTTGAAGAACTACTAGAGTGCTAACCTTCTCATACGATTGATGTCCACCTCCTTCACCACCAGTGACCACTAGTCCGTCAACACCTGCTGAAACACATTTTTCAGCTAACCACAAAGCAGGAGCAACATGAAAATGTTTGATCTCTGAATTCTCTTTTAATTTTTGATATGGTGGAGCATTTGGTAAAATCTTGGCTGAGCCTGCGGATGTCAATGCATATACACACTGATCCCTGATTTTCTGATTCTCCATGATAAACTTTGGGATTTCCCAACAGAGCATTTCTGCATTTGGCTCCATCCGGGATGTCCTGATATTGAAACCGAAGGGCTTATCGGTATATTCTACAACAGTTTTCATATTTTTTTTCATTTCTTCAACTGGATCTGCGTCTGATAAGCCAACATGTGAGATTACACCTAAACCTCCTGCTTCAGACACTGCTATAGTCAAATCTGTGGTGTAGAAAGGACCCATGGGTGCTGCTATTATAGGGTGTTTAATTCCCAACATTTTCGTAATATTTGTTTCAATTGTCATAATTCTTCCCTTAATTATCATTTTTCGATTAATATAGGTATGATGCTTAAGAAATTTCAGCTATTATTAGTATTATGCTTAATAACGTCATTAAATAGTTAAAATGTATTTATATAGAATTTCTTTGGGAGTAAGAAGATTTTTTCTCGGGAATGGATTCTCCTTCATTCTTATCAAAAATAAGTTGGAGGTAAATCCTGTAGGAAAACAAGATGAGGAAAAAGGATAACTTACTGATCAAGAATGACTACTGTTCCTGCAGCTTGATCACCAATACGTCGGCCATCTTGATCCATGAGAGCAACTAGGTAGCAACAGCATCCGTCAAGACAACCAGGACAGCAATTACGAATGAAAGACTGCCCCATCGTAGCGGGCATACCTGTTTGAAAGTCAACAACCCGCATCCCCATAAGCCCCTTGCCAATGGATTGTCCTTCCCGAATGCCATCCTTAATGAAATTATAAACACAACAGAATTGATTAATAATATCATCAATAATCAGTGCAATGCATCGTTCGCCTAGTGGCGCTTTCATACCTGGATGATATGGCCTTGGTTGATACAACGGACGATACGTGACTGGTTGAGCTGGTCCTGCGGGAGGATATGGTTGAGTTGGAGGAATTTCCCATGCTTCCACTCCTTTCACGGGTTTTTCTGGCAACTTCTTACCACAGTTTAGACAGTAAAGGCTATCTTCATCAACTTCAGCCCCACAAAAAGGACAGTAACGCATAATAATTTCTTCCCTTTTTTTTTATTAGATAACTGTTGATTTCATACAATGTATTATAAGGCTTTGCTCAATGGAATTGAAAGCCATATATCCTGTAATTAATATTTACCAAATGATATTAGATAGCCACTAAGATGTAGTGTTAACATTTAATCCTCCAGGTTCAATATCATTTCACATGAGCTTTCCCCTATATATCCAATTGTATAAAATGTGACAAATATGGTTAAAAGGTTTCCTAGTCCTCAGTTTGTTGATGTGACCCCTGAAACTGAACAACTTAAGGAGCTCGATCATTTTTGGATTCAGATGGACCATTGTAGACATCTTAAACTATGGCGTTTTACTTATTTCTCAGATGATGAGACTGGAGAATTTATTCCAACCGGGAAGCTCGTTTTTACAAACCAATTCTTATGATACATACCTATGGATCTTCATACAAAATCTTTAATTGGTTTACTCGTGAATTATGGTGTTTTGGTTTTCGTAAATTGTTTGCAATTGATAATGAACATGCAGAATTACAAGTTGCAGGTGACCTTTCAAGAGTGGATTATATTACTATTCATGGTAAATCTGACAAACGAGTAGTTCTAGCCATTTACATATATATCCCTTGAGGTTTGAATTTGAGCCAAGAAGACAAAATAAAACAAGCTGCTGAAATAATCAAGAACTCGACTTATATTGTTGCGTTTACAGGTGCAGGTATAAGTGTAGAATCAGGAATACCTGATTTTAGAAGTCCAGGTGGACTCTGGGAAAAATATAATCCAAATGAATATGCTACATATTCAACTTTTTTAACCCATCCTGTAAAATATTGGACCATGCATATGGAATTAAGAGAAATGGTGATCGATGCTCAACCTAATTCCGCACACAATGCCCTAGCATCCCTTGAGCATAAATATGGTAAACTAAAATCAGTAATCACTCAAAATGTTGATTTCCTTCACTCTCGTGCTGGGAATACCAAAGTCCTAGAAATTCATGGTACAACTCAAACATCACGTTGTTTGGGCTGTGATAAAACTTTTTACTTTACAGAGGTTGAAGAAATGTTGGATCAAGGACAGTTACCTCCCCGCTGCCCTCGGTGCAGCGGATTGATTAAACCAAATACCATTTTATTCGGCGAACAACTACCTTATGATGTGTTAGAACAATCACGAGAGGAGATAATGGCAGCTGATCTCCTTATTGTTATTGGTAGTAGTTTAACAGTGTATCCAGCTGCTGCCCTACCATCAATTGCTGTTCAGATTGGATCGGGATTGATAATTGTCAATAAGGAGTTCACACCTATGGATACCTATGCTAACGTTGCAATTCAAGGAATGGCGGGAATTATCATGCCTAAAATATTAGCTGTACTGGATGAAATTCTTTAATCAATCCTAGGTTGTTTTTTAAAAGTCTTTTACATACTCTCATTATCATCTTTATCTGATGGTAATCTTTTAAATTCTTCATATTTATTACCGAGAATAGTGAATCTTCTATCATTGATAGTAGGTAAAAGTTCCTTAGATGATTTTAAAATTCCCGCAAGATTTATTTTTGCGATTGATCGGTCAACTAATTCAGGGGTAACATCTCCAGAAAATGTGAGACCGCCAATGACTTTTATCTCAAGTTTTTTCCCTTCAGCAGCCAGCGCCGGATTG
>Ga0209636_10007995_pt1 | contig 10771 bp, 6 predicted proteins | sample DeeMarSWOR152_54_FD_187464 | JGI IMG/M metagenome (GOLD analysis project Ga0209636, IMG submission 187464) | Marine sediment microbial communities from White Oak River estuary, North Carolina - WOR-1-52-54 (SPAdes) (version 2) | ecosystem: Environmental > Aquatic > Marine > Intertidal zone >... | reverse complement strand
TTGTTGCTGACGTTGAACAAATAGTGGAAGTTCCGATGGTTACCGATATTGCGCAGTATATTCATTTGCAGGCCGGAATTGAAGGTGATTATATTAGAGGTGGTGGATTGGACCAGATTCAGTTTATGATGGATGGATTGACAGTGGTGGATAATAGAACAAATCAACCTATGATGATGGTTAATCTCAGTGCTGTGAAAGAACTTAACATTATACAGGGAGGTTTTAATCCTGAATATGGTAATGTTCGTTCCGGACTGATTAATGTTGTTACAAAAGAAGGTTCTCCGAGTTTATATCATGGTTCACTTGATTACAGGTATAGCCCTGCTCATTATAAACATAAAGGTCCACCCTTATCCAACCCTGAAAATTACTATTTGAAGCCATTTCTTGATCCTGATGTCTGTTGGGACGGTACTATGAATGGAACCTGGGATGATGAGACAATGAGACAAAATATGGAATTTTTGGGATGGAACAGTTATTCTCAAGACCTTTTATCAGACGACAACCCAGACAATGATATGACTCCAGAACAGGCTCGAGATAGATTTATATGGCTAAATACGGTTGATGGATGTGAAGCCCTAGGGCAGAAACCATGGAAGTATGGTAATAAGCCCGACTGGGTAGTGGATGGAAGTTACGGCGGTCCTGTGCCAGTAATTAGTAAATACTTGGGTAACTTGAGTTTCTTCGTTTCTTATAGAAATAATTGGGAAGCGTTTGGAGTGCGCACTTATAGAGATTACTTCAAAGAAATGAATACAAATTTAAAGTTAACCTCTCGTATAAGTTCGTCAATGAAACTAAATCTCGTTGGAATGTATGGACATATTGTTTCACTTGCAAGGCACTTGCAGACTGGTGAAACTGGCTATATGTCAAGTGGAACTGATGTATTTGAGAGAATTAGATGGCAAAATCTGTATTATCCTCCTTCCTATGGTCCTTGGGATGTCTGGCATGGTATGACGGGAATATCTTTCGACCACGTTCTGAGCCCCAAAACATTTTATAATATTGGAATCTCTCATCTCCACGAAAAGAATCATTGTGCACATAATGTCGAGTTAAGAAAAAGTATGGATGACCCAATACATGGAATAGGAGGGGACAAAAAGTATATTTTAAGATATTTTGGAAGTCAAGCTCAGGATGAGGCGCCATATGGAGCTATACAATCTGGTCCGTCTATGTTAACGGTGAATAATATGTTGTATGGCTGTCACAGTGCTGGAGCGGTAAATTTATCTGAGACAAATACCTTAAATTTTAGATTTGATATAACGAGTCAGGTCGATAATTATAACCAATTAAAAGCAGGTTTTATGCTTGTTTATGATGACCTTAATACGTATTACCAACATATAAGATGGGAATCCGGTGGTGTTGAAGATTTTACGGTTCAGTGGAGGCATTTTCCATACCGTATGGGGGCTTATATACAGGACAAACTTGAGTTTGAGGGAATGACTGCTAACTTTGGTCTGAGACTCGATTCCAATCACCCAAATACTGAATGGTATGACATTGAGGCTGATAGATATAACAAATATTTTAAATCTGCATATAAAACCGTCTTTAACCAAATTATGCCGAGAAAAAGGGCAGAAGGTAAAATAAAACTCAGCCCGCGTTTGGGAGTGTCTCATCCAATCTCTGAAAATGCAAAACTTTACTTTAATTATGGTCATTTTTATTCGATGCCTTCATCAAGCAGTATGTATCAAATAAATTGGGGAAGGGGACCCTTTGGAGTTAGTTATGTAGGTAATCCATCATTAGAGATACCAAGGACCACTTCTTATGAGTTAGGAGTGGAATATAATGTTCAAAACTGGTTCTTGGTTCATGTAGCTGGCTATTATAAGGACGTGGTTGACCAGACAAACGATGTAAGGTACACAAATTATGATGGTTCTATTAACTACCAAACTGCTGCTAACCAGAACTATGCTGATATAAGAGGTTTTGAGGTGAGAATTGATAAACGTTTTGGAAGATGGATTACTGGATGGCTCAATTATAATTATATGGTTGAAACATCTGGGTATTTTGGCAGATATGAATACTATGAAGATCTGCGAATGCAGGCAATATATGGATTGTACAATCCTAAACAGGAGAGACCCCTTGCCCGTCCTGTGTTCCGTTCTAACCTTAATATCAGGACTCCCATAAATTGGGGACCTGGACCAACAATCGGTAATGCAAAGATTCTTGGCAATATTCACATGGCTTTCCTTTACACCTGGAAGGCAGGAAGATATACGACGTGGGACCCATTGGTGACCGGGGAATTAGTGAATAATGTTCAGTGGAAAAGTTCCTGGAATCTTGATGGAAGATTAAGTAAGAGACTGCAATTTGGGAGATACCAGATTCAAGTCTTTGCAGATATACAAAATATCTTAGACCATGATATTCTCAGCACATTGGGTTTTGCAAGTGGTGAGGATCAGCAGAGATATATGGAATCATTGCACTTGGAGATGTATAATGACCCAATGTATCAGGAGGCAGGCTTTACCGGCGGAAGCGATAAACCTGGAGATATAAAGAGCAAAGATAAACCATATATAGACATGCCAAACCTTACACATTATACCTTTTTTAACCCGAGAACTATATTTGGGGGGATAAAAGTTGATTTTTAAGAGTAAAAACTTAATAAAAAAAGGAAAAAAATTATGAAAAAAAGTTATATAATAACAGCATTATATATTATACTTTCCCTATTTGTGTATGAAAACATAAATTCTTATGTTGTTTTCTGGACAAAAATCGGGAGATTTCAGAGCAGAGTATTTGATAATGGTAATCAAAGTTTTTCAGTGGGTAATAAAATTGCACAGTATTATTTTAATTTTTCGTGGACCAATTTTTATCGTTCTACGGGCATGCGGATGGGCGCCAGAGACTGGACAGACCAAAATGGAACGTATCATGCTGTAAAGTTTGCCGATTTTTCATACGGTGACAGTGAAGACGTTATAAGTCTGTTTGCAAAACCAGATACTGATGGATTGACTATTCACAGATATTGGAGATATGCTCCTCCTTCAATTGTAGTTGATGGAGTAATTTTAAATGATCCGTTTCCACAGGTAGGAGAAGAAGTAGCCCCAGATAAAATTCCAGGAACTGCAGAAGTAATGGTTCAATCATATATAGGGTCATGGTTGGGAGTGGATGTTAATCGGAAAGTATTTTACTGGAGTCAAAGAAATCATGACGATTATGCAATATACGAATGGACAATAACAAATACAGGGAATGTAGATCAGGATGCTGAAATTGAACTTCCAGATAATACATTATTAGATTTTTACTTTTTGAGGGAATTGCAGTTTTTACCTAATAGAGGAGAAATAGAATGGATAACCTGGGATGGGTGTCGTCCCGGAGAACCCTTAAGGATAATGTATGCTTATCCTGCCAGACAAGTAGGTCATACTTGGGATAGATTCGGTGGTGCCCAGACATGGGGATGTCTCAGAGGTCCGATATACGGTGGTGAAGCTTATCTTCATGCTCCCACATCTGTCGATAATCCCACAAATGACCAATCTCAACCACGTGTCCATTATGTAAGGGGTGCTGATGATCAACATTTTATGTATTCATCCTATTTCCAGGGTGAGGCTGATTTGAAATTAGTTTATGAGATAATGCAGAATGGCCATAACATAATTAGGGGGACACCGTATATGGAAGGAACATATCCAGAGACAAAACATGAAGTGCCAATGGACGAACGTGGTGGTAAATATTTAACGGACTATGATTGGTGGTATTGGCATGGAATTTTTGGAGGTTCTTGCGGACCTTATCCTATAATAAAAGTTGGCGAATCTCTTAATTTTGTTTGGGCTACATTGGGGGGAAGTATTTCACCTGAGATGGCATGGATAAAAGGTGGGGAGTGGTTAAATGGAACGATTGAACCTCCGCCTGGAATGGTGTTTAATGTGACAGATAACCTGCCTGGTCCATATAAATTTCACCCGTCCCTTTATGAGGCAGATTCCAGGGCAAGTGAGTACAGTAACTGGGCTAAAGACTGCTGGATTGCCACAGGCAAAGATTCACTTTTCCAAAATGGGATTAATGCGCTAAAGAACTTTCAGAGCGGTTACAACGTGCCAACTGCTCCTCCACCTCCATCAATCGAGATAAACTCCAGGCCCGATAGAGTAGAGATAAATTGGGGTACCGAGTCGGAAGTTGTATCTGATTTTGCTGGCTATAGGGTATTCAGGGCTGTGGGAAGGCCGGGCCTAGAATATAATATATACAGCGATAGAGAATATCACCCTGAGTATTCGTGGAAAAAGATTTTTGAATGCGGAAAAGGTACCGCAAATGCTCTGACTCACACCTATGATGATGCCACCGCTGAGCGTGGTAAAGCATATTTTTATTATGTAGTTGCATTTGATGATGGGATTGGAAATATAACCGATGTCAATGGTAAAAAAGAGGTTCTCGAGAGCGGAGAATATCTGAATATGACATCTCTTCGTCCGGCATATTTAACGAGAGAACCAGGAGCGAAGCTATCCGACATCAGGGTTGTTCCTAATCCGTTCAATATTAATGCTGAAGCTCTGCAATACCCTGGTGAACCCGATAAAATAATGTTTTTAGATTTACCAGGATATTGCACCATCAAGATTTACAGTGAGAGTGGTGATTTAGTCAAGACTTTGTATCATACAAGTGGTTCTGGTGATGAATCATGGGGAGTTTTATTGACTGAACATTCAACCACTGACTCAGGACAGCTTATCGTGAGTGGGATTTATATTGCAGTAATTATAGAAAACAATGAAGACGGTACTCCAACAGGGAATAAACATTACGTAAAATTCGCAGTGGTCAGGTAACATTTAAAAATAGAAAATTATCCCGCCTTTGGTGGGTATAAAAGGAGGAATATATAATGAAGAAATTGAACAAAATATGGGTTGTTGTGTTTTTATCTGTAGTAATTGCAATGCCTGCCCATCCAGTTTTAAAGAAGACCGCTCAAACAGGTCTTCAGTTCTTAAAGGTAGATGTAGGAGCCAGAGCTGCCGCTATGGGTGGTGCATTTATGATGGTTGGGAATGACGCCAATGCTATGTTTTATAATCCTGCTGGTATAGCCGCGATGCGCTCAACTACCGATATTTTTATCAGCAGAACAGAATGGATAGTTGACATCAAATATAATGCGGCCGCAATCGTGCAGAACTTTGGGAATTGGGGAAACGTTGGAATAAGCATTATCTCAAGTGATTATGGTGATATAATAGGCACACGAGTTGCAGATACAGAGAAGGGCTTCGTAGAGACAGGAAACGTTGATGTTGGTGCGTATGCATTTGGTTTTGCTTACGCAAGACAGATGACAGATAAGTTCACATTGGGCGGTCACATTAAATATGCTAAACAGCACTTGGGAGAAAATCTCTTTCCTAATGATGAAATTGTTAAGAATGAAGTTTCCGGTCTTGCTTATGACTTTGGGACTATATTTTATCCTGGATTCAGAAGTTTCAGGGTAGGAATGAGCATACGGAACTTTTCTCCACAGTTTAAATATCAGGAAACTGCCTTTGAATTGCCGTTGACATTTACTCTTGGTTTTGGAATGGATATTTTTGATTTTATACCTTCGCTTCAGGAGAGTCAATCATTGGTGCTGGCAATTGATGCGGTGCATCCACGTGATTACACAGAGAGGATACATATAGGAGGAGAATACTGGTATATGGATATGCTCGCACTACGTGCTGGTTATAAATACAATTATGATGAAGAGGGTCTATCTGCAGGAGTTGGAATTAAATATGCGGTTGAAGGAGGATTTGGTATAAAGGTTGATTATTCTTATAGTGACTTAGGAGTCTTTGATGCGGTAAACAGGATCTCTATCGGAGTTTCATTTTAGTATTAGTAAAAAGAGAATTTCTCAAATGAGATAAAATAAGATATCAGGGAAAAGGATTACCGATTTTCTGCTGATATTCAACAAAAATTAATCTAACATATTTTATATAAAGGAGAAATAACAATGAAAAAAAGTATAATTTTGCTTTTATTTATTTTCTTTTTTTCTCAGGTTCACAGTCAGGAAAAAATGGAACCGCCGTGGATGTGGTCTATTGATAAAATCAAATCTACTGCAAATCAAATAAGTGCTGGTAAGAATTTAAATCCTGAAAAATGGCCAAATGGTGCTCGGGCAGCGGTATCATTATCTTTTGATGTTGATATAGAAACACCACGACTTCACCAAGGAATCGGTAATATTTCACAAGGAGAATATGGAGCAAGGGTAGGTTTAAAGAGGATCATCGATTTGGTTGATATGCATCGAATTCCCGTCACGTTTTTTATTCCGGCAGTAAGTCTTATACTTCATCCAGAGATGGTTGATATTATCAAGAAATCTGGATTGCATGAGATAGGAAATCACAGCTGGATTCATGAACAAGGTTTATCAGTCCCAGACAAAGATGAAAAAGAGTTAATAATCCGTGCCAATAAATATCTGGAGAAAATTACCGGCGAGCGTCCAGTCGGATATCGCTCTGCATCATGGAACCTCAGAAAAAGTACAATAAATGTTATTCAGGAATTGGACTTCCTATATGACAGTTCACTGATGGCGGACGACAGACCATACGAGATCTTGGTCGACGGTAAATCCACAGGAATTGTTGAGATTCCACCTGACTGGATTTTAGACGATTATCCGCTATTGTACGTGAGTGGTACGCGGTACAGTTCTCCAAGGGAAGTGCTCAATGTATATATCGACGAGTTCGATAAAGCATATGAGGAAGGAACAACATTTATTCTATCCATGCATCCGGAAATTATTGGGCACAGGTCACGTATAGTGATTCTCGAAAAACTGATAGACCACATAAAAACAAAAGGAAATGTTTGGTTTGCTACTTGTAGACAGATAGCAGAATATGTAAAGAATAAGGACTGATATTTATTATATTTAATTTACGGATAGTAAATTTTTATATTATTACAGAACTTTTTTAAATTTTTTAAATGCATAATATCTGGACATTTTAATGCTATTTTAAGGATATTAAAACTAAATAAATTATATTCTTTTCATCCTTCTATGAAAAAGAATGTTCCCATAACGGTGCATGAGAATGAATTTTTAAGAGTTAAACTCAATCTTCTATTCGTGCTTAGATTTATGCACACATCGTATAATACGATACTTGAGTCCCATAACCTGAACTAGAGTGCACCCCTTAAGGGTCACTAGGATGACACGATGGCGACTCAGGATGTTTTATATATCTCAAATGGTCTTTGATAATGTAAAATACTAAACGCAATGGTTACAATTCTACGAGAAAGTGCCACGGTTGCTGAATTGATTCCTTTACGCTTTGATATTTGATTAAAATAGTCGTTAAATTGTGCATTATATTTCTTAGCTGACTTTGCAGCTTCAACGAATGCCCAGCGAAGCCATTTGTTTCCTTGTTTGATAATTCTACCATGTCGTGTTATATTTGCCGATGCATAGGTTGAAGGCACAAGTCCTGTATAGGAAGCTAACTTTTTTGCACTGGTAAAACGTTCTATATCATCAATCTCGGTACTGATTAAAACTGCCAGGAATTTTCCAATTCCGGATATAGTTTCAAGAAGTTGTGCATTATTATCATTATTAAAAAATTCTTTTATCATCTTGTTGGTCTTTTCAATCAGACTATTGAGATTATCTAATAATTCAAGCATTTGATCCAACAGGATTCTGTCGTTCTTTGAAAGCTCTTTAACATTACGAAGCCAATCCATACCTGCTTTACCGAAAAGGTCGGTAAGATTAATAACTATTTTACGGATTTGATATGGCTGGTGGTCTACCAGAACATGAATACGGTTTTTAACTCGAGTACGTGTTGCAACAAAAAATGCTCGCTGACGTAATACAGATTGCTTCTCCCGATTCTCGCCCACACGAATGTGAGCTTCCGGAATAAGATCATGAGACAAAAGCTCTGCTAATATCCTACTGTCAATCTTATCTGTCTTTATCCTTGCTGAAGCGATAGCTTTAACACGTAAAGGATGTGCTAACTTTATACTTGATACTCTATTTCTTAACAGTTCATACAGTGCAGACCATGTTCTTGATGACTCCAATACAGCGTGGGTCGACTCTGGATTTTTTATAAAACTGTCCATAGCTTCAGGTGTATTTGCTAACTTTACTGTTCTTATCAAGCCGGACTCCGAATTTATGCTTGTTGCAAAAGAATATTGCTTATGATAATCAAAACCTATATATTCCATATGGCACCTCCTACTAATTATTTGGTGGACTGTGTATATTTATTTTAACATAATATAACACTCTCGCACCGGAGGTGCCTCCTTTTTCATTATACCTGAACTTGTTTCAGAATCTAATTTTTATTTTTTATTTAGATGCTGAAATAAACTCAGCATGAAAGTTTTTTAATGTTATAGAAAAATTGACAATATTAAATTTACCAAAGGTATAATTATCAATTAATTTTAATTCTGTAACCATAAATTTAATTAAAGGAACAATATAATGAAAAATAAATATTTGTCGATATTTAGTACTCTGTTAATTTTATTTATTATATTTTTTGCTTTAAATTGCAGTGAAATATTAGCATCCAATAAGAGTACACTTTTTGCAGGTGCTGTGAAAGTAAATATTACTCCCGAAGTGCCAATCCCAATGAGCGGTTATGGTGGAAGAAAAGGACCTTTTAAAGGAGTCAATGATGATATCTTTATTCGGGTAATTGCATTCAGTGACGGCGAAAGTAAAGCTGCCATAATAGCAGCAGACCTTATAGTAATTAAAACTTCTTATTGGGAAGAAGTCACAAAACGTCTTAACCAGGAAATTGGTATTCCTCGAGAAAATATTCTCCTATGCGCAACTCACACACATGGGGGGCCAAGTCCTGCTTACAGATATAAATCGCCTTCAACAGAAGTTATTGCATACACTAATGAAATGACAGAGAAATTAATTACGGCAGTAAAGGAAGCGGTAACCAGCCTTAAACCGGCTAAAATTGGTGCCGGTATAGGCGAATGCAAATTGAATATTAATCGAAGAGCCCGCCGTCCTGATGGAACCATTAGAATAGGTAGAAATTTTGATGGTCCTGTTGACCACGAAGTCGCTGTTGTCCGAATAGATGATATGTCGGATAATCCCATTGCAGTATTCATAAACTGGCCATGTCATGGAACAATAACTTCAGGGAGAAATTATATGATAACTGGTGAATGGCCTGGAGCTACCGCAAGATTTATTGAAAAACAGTTTGGAAATAATACAATTGCACAGGTTACAGCCGGTGCTTCAGCCGATATTAATCCTCTCTTTATGGAAAATATGGAAAATATTGATGCTTTTGGGCCAAGAGGTGAAGTAGAAGCTACTGGCATAGTTTTGGGAAAGGAAGTACAAAGAGTTGCAGAAAGAATCAAAACGTCTTCCAAAGGGGAAATAGCTGCAATACAGCGTGTTGTTACATTACCAGGTAAAGAAGAATTAACTCCGGTCAGAAACAATGAGCAAATAACTACCGATTTGCCGAAAGGAGATATATCTTCCCCAGTAATTGAAATTCGTCTTTCTGTATTGAAAATAGGGCAAATCGTTTTCACTGCGGTATCAGGAGAAGTGATGAATGAAATTGGGTCAAAAACAAAAGGTCTTTCTCCTTATAAATACACATTTATGATAACTAACTGTAATGGGAGTAGTGGATATTTAGTAACTGATGAAGCATATGAAGAGGGTGGTTATGAAGTTGAGTCTACTAGAGTAAAGTCTGGAGCGGAAAAAGCGATAATTGAGAATTTACTAGAGATGATTAATGAATAAACTCTCTGCGAAATGATCTTGATACTACTAAGTGTGTATATGTTCTTTGAAAGTTTACACTTTATGCAAACATCAAGTTATGTAATTCTTCTACATTTTTAAATATGAGGGAATGCGTTTGCAATGGATTTCGAAATATTTGAGAGATAATACGAAATATTTTCATTTTTTCTATGCTATATTCGACAATAACTCGATGTATTGAAAATGAACACCTGTTTTTTGTGTCAAACATAAGTTGTAAATGATTAATATTATTATTCTGGGTGAGAGGATTTGAACCTCCGAACTATTGCGTGTAAGGCATTTATCTAAGTCATTAAAATATAATTAATGTCATTCTTATATTTTTTAAAAGGCCTTTTTTCATTAATTTTGAATATTATTAATTCTTCATTGGAACCCTTTTTCTTGAACTGCCACATTTTAGTATTTATAAGAATCTCTGATATTTAAAAGTTTAATTATTGTTCAGACGTCAGAACTAAAAAATGTTTTTAATAGTGAGAAAAATTGCTCATATTTAACAAAAACTCAAACTAAAGTCGTATTTGATTTTAATATAGGGAATATCAATTTAATTGGAATTTCGGGAGAAGTTTTTAACGAGATAGGTGTGAAAATTAAGAAGCAGTCGGATTACAACTATATGTTTATAATAACCCACTGCTATGGCAGCAGTGAGTATATTGTAACTGAAAAATCATACAAAGAAGGTGGATACGAATCAAATTATTCAAAAGCAAAAATCGGAGCAGTACAAATATTGATTGATTTAATCCTTAAAATGATGGAACAATTGTAAAATTTAAATTCAGGAGGAAAATTCTATGAAAAAAGTATTATTTTTTT
>Ga0209636_10007994_pt1 | contig 10774 bp, 7 predicted proteins | sample DeeMarSWOR152_54_FD_187464 | JGI IMG/M metagenome (GOLD analysis project Ga0209636, IMG submission 187464) | Marine sediment microbial communities from White Oak River estuary, North Carolina - WOR-1-52-54 (SPAdes) (version 2) | ecosystem: Environmental > Aquatic > Marine > Intertidal zone >... | reverse complement strand
GTGGTGATTCGGGACTGCGACCGGGGGTACAGCTGCATTGGAGATCATCACTCGGCGACCCTGTAATGGTGTCATGCGAAGGGAAGACCCCACCAGCGGAGAACCATAAAACCCAAAGAATGAAGGGAAAACCTAGTCTACATAACCATCAAAACTGCTCAACCAGCCGAACCCAACATTTACGTTACACACTGGCGCGCCAATAAAAACATTTCTCCCAATAAAATAGACTAATAATTTAATCGGCTTGCGTGCGAGATTTTATCTTCATATATGGAGAACCATATACGCACTCTCTCATCCGTTTAAAATATTCACATGGGACTTTAGTTGGATTCATTTAGGTGTGGAGGTAAAAGCTAAAAAAAACACCTCATTTACTGACAAACCACTAATTATTTAAACTGCCTAGTATTAATACAAAAAATGTATGATTTATTATAAATATTTTTGATGTTTGGATTGTCTTCATTAATTTCCCATAGTTATACCAGGTAAACCATCAACTCCACCATGTAGTAATCCTGTTTTGTGATCGATGACAATTCCGCTTGGGCTTGCAAATCCGAATTCTTTGTCTACTACTATTATTTTATGACCCAACTTGACTAGGGCCTCGTATACATCCCTTGGTATACGAGATTCCAAGAAGACTTGACCTGTTTGAGAGAATATTCGAGGAGCATCAATTGCCTCTTGAATACCCATCTTGTAATCAATGATGTTAGTTATAACCCGTATAACCGCACACACCTGTTTATATCCACCCGGTGAACCGATGACCATGTAGGGAATATCATTTTTTACTAGAATCGTAGATGAACTGGGAGGAGGTCTGATTGTGTGAGGTCTGACAGAGTTTGCCTCATTTGGTCTTGGATCATAGTCTTTCATCTTGTTGTTAAGGATTATTCCTGTGCCCTTAATTGTGACTTTGCTACCGAAGCTATCTCCCAAACTGCTATGAAAGCCTGCGATGTTACGATCTTTGTCAACAGCACAAGCGTGAGTAGTATCTTCTTCTTGGAACATCCATGGATCACCAAGATCTACATCGGTTAAAGCTTGGTCCATATCAATCTGACTTCTTAGAAATTCAGCGTACTCGCTTGTAGCTATACCTTTGAAAGGACGTTTCTCCAAACCAAGACCGAGGAATTTTTCTCTGCTTGCGTATGCAAGTTTTATAGCCTCAACTATCAAGTGGATCGATTTTAGCGTATTGTATCCTAACCCCCTCATGTCAAAACCATTAAGGATTCCAAGAATTTGAGGTATGCCTGTAGATACAGGTAGAAAAAATAGATCGTAACCTCGAAAGAAGCCTTTACCAGGATTCTCGTAGATTTCGGGTTGATAACTTATTAAATCATTCTCGGTGATATGTCCATCATTTTTTTCCATATCTTCCACAATAGCTTGGGCGATCTCACCTTTATAGAATACATCAGGGCCATCCTTAGCGATTTTCCTCAGTGTCTCTGCTAAATCCTTCTGGACTATTTTATCATAGGTCTTAGCCCAGCGTGCTCTCCCCCAGGCATCAGGAGGAAGTCCATCTTTGAGTAGTATTTTAGCTGTTTCGGGAAATTGTTTAATCAGATACATATTAAACGCAATCGTCCTAGCGACAAATTCGTCGACGAGGTATCCTTCTTCAGCATATCGGATGGCTGGTTCTAATATATCCTCTAGATCCATAGATCCAAACCTTTCAACTAAATAGCACATGCCTTTTACAAAACCGGGAATAGCTGCTGCTTTGTAACCGAATATATTGGCATCGTCTTTGCAGGCAGGACGACCGAGAAGCACTTTATATATAGATATCTCTCGGTCAGGGTCTGGCTCGAAAGGATTCTCCTTAGCAGGTGTCATAGGTTCGAAGTTCATAGCAAAAGTCTCGCCATTAGCCATACGTATAAGACATCGTCCTCCTCCGCCAATTCCAGTTGAATATGGTTTTGCTACTGCAAGGGCGAAATGGGTAGCTACAACAGCGTCCACCGCGTTTCCACCTTTCTTTAGAATTTTAACTCCAGCCAACGACGCTAACGCGTTTTCAGAAGCTACCATGAATTTTTTGGTTATAGTCCTCTCCATAGCCTTTTTTGCTATGATATGTCTTGATACTTCATCGTTAAGACTGTTCCACATAAATTACACCTAACTTAACCTAAAATAAATATTAGAAGCTTAAAAAAATATGTATAAAAAAAGATGTAATGAGGATTTTGAATAACTTTGTTAGCTACTTTTATCAGTTTTCCGTCGAACTATAAATAAAACAGTTCATGATCCCTATACAAACCCCCTTAACTCATGAATAACCCACAGGAAACCGTCCTCACAGAGGTCGCGCGCGGCTAGTTCCGTATTCGACACATCCCTCTTAGATAATAAAAACAGTTGATGTTCTCCAATATTTTTCAAATAGGCGTCATTGAGTAGTAGGGAATACATGACCAGCATAATTCGCACTTATTCTGATCAATTTGAATTATCTTCATCTACTTTATATTTAAATATATATTATAATTAGCGCAATAAGAAATCTACTATGACTTAAATTAACGCGCGTATAACCACGGTTTTTTTACCATGAATGAAGACAATTCATTATGGATATATTAAGATTTTTTTTGCATATATTCTTGTTTTAACTGTGAGAGTATCCCCCCAGCCTTCAATATTTGCATAGGAGGGCTATCTTCTGGTAGAGGTTCTACATTCATTTCTTTTTGTTTAGTAATATTTTGTATGACTCCTGAGATAATATTAATCCGCAAAATGTTTCCTTCTTGACAAAAATTAGTTATACCAGGAGTAATCAGAACGGGGAAGCCGTAGTTAATTGCATTCCTAAAGAATATTCTAGACATAGATTCAGCAATAATGCAACTTATACCTAATTCCTTGATGGGACCGATAGCAAATCTACTCGACCCACATCCAAAGTTTTTACCTCCTACTATAATGTCTCCGGGCTTAACCTTTTTTACCCAGCCTGGTCTATTAGCAAACATTACATATTTTGCAGCTTCTGCATCAGTCATGTTCCTTACTCTTGTTATCTGGGGCTTTAATAAATCCGTATTTATATCATCTCCAAATATCCAAATCCTTCCTTCAAATACGAATGACATTTCATCCCATCTAGAAATATTTCCTTGGGTCAACTATGACTCCTTCTATCACTGAAGCAGCAACCGTGGCAGCATTAGCCAAATAAACCTCCGAATCTATACTTCCCATTCTTCCCTGAAAATTTCTATTGGAGCAAGATATGCACCTCTCTTCAGATGCCAAGATTCCCATGTGTAGACCAGAGCATGGCCCACAAGTTGGATGACAAATCAAAGCTTCAGATTCTATGAAGATATCAAATAAACCAGCTTTTAAAGCGTCTTTCCAAACCTCCATGGAAGCAGGGCTGATGATTAATCTAACATCATGATGAACCTTATTCCCTTCTAAAACGTTAGCAGCCATCTTTAGATCTTCCATTCTTCCATTTGTACATGAACCAATAAATCCTTGATGTATCTTTATCTTTTCTTTTTCCAACTCTCTGATAGGTTTGGAGTTGCTCGGATCAGGTGGACACGCCACCATTGGTTCTAAATTTGTTACGTCAATTGCGTATTCTTTCTTGTAATTAGCGTCTGGATCTGCAGATACTGGAGTGTACGACCTATTTGTCCGTCCCTTCAAGAAATCAGATGTTTTTTTATCGGCTTCGAATATTGCGAATTTTGCTCCTAACTCAACTCCCATATTACTCATGGTCCATCTACTTTCAAGGCTCATATCGCTTGCGAGCGGTCCCAAGAATTCTATTGATTTGTATAATCCAACATCTGTACCATAGTCACAAGCAATCTTTAGTAGTATATCTTTACCTACGCACATTTCCGGTAGCTTGCCCGTTAGTTCAAATTTTATGCTCTCAGGCACTTTGAACCATAGTTTTCCTTTTATTAGTACATAAATCAACTCGATGTTTATAGGACACGAGGCTGCGTTTAGGAATCCATAGGTTGTTGAGTGGGAATCTGTCATGGCAATTAGATCCCCAGGTACTGCATAACCTTTTTCTGGAAAAAGTTGGTGAAGTATACCATGTCTTCCAAACTCATACCAATGCGTGATCCCGTACTCCTTCACAAACCTCCGTATTTCTGATACCTTTTCAGCAATTTGAATATTCGGTGGGGGAGCTTCGTGATCATATACAACATATATCCGGTCAGGATCGAAGACCTCTTTTATCCCAAGCTTTTTTAAAAGTTTATATCCAGCATTTGAAGCATTTGTTTCATCTATTTTTGCCCACAAGTACTCGCCAGGAATTACTTTTTCCTTTTGAGGAATTGAATGGGTAGCTATAATTTTTTCAGCTATTGTCATTCCCATTAATATTTCTTATAAATGGATACATATATTCTATTATATAACTTGCTAAAGAATATTACCTAAGATATATACTTTTTTTTAAAAAAAATGGGAATCTGGTTTAAACTATTTCAGGTTAAGACAAAGTGTAACAGTGTCATATGAGTTGGTCAATAACTTGTCAATATCTGGATAAGACATCGCACGCAATTATGATTTCAAGTCATGCTGTTATGCCTAACAATGAGTCATTTCGCTCGTTCAAAACGTTTACACGTAGAACCCGTAGAGAAAAGCCAATGTGAACTCTGTCACCGTTTGAGGCTAATGAAGAAACAGACCAAGAAAGGAACTAGATCCGCGCACTCAACGATAAGCACAACCTCTGGTACCCTAAAAGACCAAGTTCAGCAAGAAGTCCGTCAAGTGGATGAGGGGCCTGAGCCTTGGGTTCATGGACGACGCATGCATGCAAGCGCGCTCATAGTCATACTTGTGGTAGCCATTACAGTCATCTGGCACTGTCAGCAAGGGTTGATACGGAGCATCAAGCACTTCACAGCTTGACCTCTGTTTCCATCAACCCGGGAAGCCGAGGTCGAAATAAGCTGATTTTATAATTATGTTTGAAGCCTGACGTCCAATTCAGCTTTTAGGCGGAAACATTGTCCAGAGAGACGGAGACAATCAGTGGTAAAAGGGCATAACGGCCCAATAAAAACACCTAGCATAATAAATTTCTAAACGGGCATACGTGCATTATATAAATATGATAAAAAATATATTTTATTAATGGTTCGTGATAAAAAGCACACAGAAAATCCCTTTCATATGATTCTTAAAAAAGCTGCCACCGAGAAATGGGGTAAATCCTTAGTCGAAGAGATACTGCCAGCTTTAAAAAGTACTGCCGATGCAATTTGGGAGATAGAGAACTACCAGTTGACGTCGGAGGAAGAACCTGCATTCACAAAACCAATCTAAAATCTCACGAATAAGGAAGCGCGCGCGTTGAACACATATAAACTATTAATATCTGAGGCCACTAAGAAAATACGGGAAAACGAGCTTTCTCCTATAGACCTGCTCAAATCCATGCTAACTCGAATAGACAAATTCGAGCCTATCTTAAAAGCATGGATCAACATCAATAGGGACGTGGTATTTAAAATCGCCGAGAGATATACGAGAGAAGCGGAGGAGGGAACCCTAAGGGGGTTGCTCCACGGAATCCCAATAGGAGTGAAGGACATCTTCTACACGAAAGGAATTAAGACCACCGCCTGCTCCAGAATTCTCGCCGACTTCACGCCTAGCTTTGACGCCACAACCGTAGCAAGACTAAAGGAAGCCGGTGCCATCATCCTAGGAAAGACGGAGACTACAGAGTTCGCTTACGCAGACCCTCCAAACACACGAAATCCATGGAACACGGATCACACTCCCGGAGGCTCAAGCAGCGGATCCGCGGTAGCGGTGTCCTCCGGAATGTGCCCCGCAGCATTGGGCACACAGACGGGTGGTTCCACGATCCGCCCCGCAGCGTACTGCGGCATCGTGGGTCTGAAACCTACTTATGGTCGCATCAGTCGTCATGGGATAATCCCGAGAAGCTGGTCTATGGACCACGTCGGAATCTTCACAAGGAGTGTAGAAGACTCGGCCCTCTTACTACAAGTGCTTGCGGGACACGATCCGAAGGACCCCACGTCATCGAAACAATCAGTCTTCGAATATGGACATGCCCTCGATGATACCCCTCCACCGCGTCTAGGGCTTCTAAAGGAGTTTTTCCATTATGAAGCTCACCACGATGTGAGGCAAAATCTTGAAGAGGTTACTGAGCAACTAATGGATTCAGGCGCTGAGGTTCTGGAGGCTCATTTAACTAAGAGCTTCGACGCAGTCCATTCGGCCCAGAGACTCATCGGAACAACGGAAGGGGCGGCTTATCACGAGGAGGTATTCAGGACGAGAATGATGGATTACCGTCCCAAAATCCGCGGTCTAATAGCCTCAGGACTTTTAGTGCCGTCGGCAGTATACCTCAAAGCTCAACGGATTAGGAGCCAATTCATACGAGAAATAGCTACAGTCTTAAATCCATACGATTGTTTCTTGATGCCCTCAACTACGACACCGGCCCCTAGAGGATTGGAGAGCACAGGGAGTTCAGCCTTCAACTCTCCTTGGAGCTTCTGTGGTTTCCCCTCGGTGACAGTTCCCTCCGGCTCAACTAAAGATGGATTGCCATTGGGAATCCAGTTGGTGGGGCGCCCATTCGATGAAGTTGGCGTACTTAGTACCGCACGATGGTGCGAGAAAGTCATCAAGTTTGACAACAGACCTCGCGACAAGATACCGTATTCTCATTAATAAAAGGAATAACGCATATGCGGATGGGGTCGACGCAGTAGAATCAGGACAGCCTTTCTCAGTGAGTATCAGGTTGTATCAACCATTTTCGTTAGTAGTCCGATCCTATGAATGTTTTATGAGGAAAATTAATAATTGTTGCCATAGAAATTTTATCTACGGTTTTTTTGCGCGCGCGGTTATGTGATTATTTCAATTTATTAAGTATTACTAAATCAATAGTTTACCATTTTTCATTATAGTTTTTCCATCAACGGTTAATGTAGGATTTCGTGACACGCCATCCACGTGTATGTCACTTTTTGTTTCGCCTTGAAGAGTTCCCACATTGGTTCCTATACCTATATGCATTGTTCCAAGTATTACCTTATCGAAGCTGTTTCCTCGTAGAACTTTGCTAATAACGTGGTTTGTGCCTAAACTCAGCTCTGCGATGTTGGTAGCATTCTTATCTGCCCCTCGGATAAGCTCTTTGAGGCGTTCCGCCTCGTCTCCTCCGCTGATTTCAACGACCTTCCCCTCTTTGATCTTCCAAACAATTGGTTCACGGATGCCACCGACTGACTGCATGTAAGCATCAACAACATAGACCCCGTTCGTAGAACCCTTTACTGGGGCCACCGGGGCTTCAGCGAAACCCATCCAGTCAGGAAACAAAAAGTCTTCACTAAAGTTCTCCGGGCTCTCCGGAAAACGAGGTCCTAGGGAAAGAACCGTTCTCCCTTTAATTGAGAGTGTTAGATCTGACCCTGAAGGCGTAGTGACCCTTATCTTATCGCCTCCTGTAAGAGCATTTACCAGTTTCTGATTCGTTTCCTTCATCTTCTTCAGATCTTTAATTGTTGTATTGAATTCATCTAGTCTCTCATCTCTGCCCTCTGTAATGCCCGCTATAATCACCCCAGCCGCACTCGCTTCTTGAATGGCTTTGGTGTGGCCAAGTATGTATTGTGTCGCATAAATGCAGAGATCAGACCCTTTGACTGCTGATGCTATAATTCGAGGCGGCTCCTCACCATCTCTTTTCCTGGGAGACATCACGGCGATAATAACTTCCGCTCCAGATGCTTGAGCAGCTCGTGCAAGAATCTCTCCGGTATGGATCATCTTCGTATCGGTGATGATTAGAACATCAATACCTGGTTTAACTCCAAAGCAATTTTCGAGAACTATTTTGGCTCCCTTTGATCTTTCGAAGTATTCAAACATTTCACTCATTAACTTATTGAGTTGATGGGTGATATAAAGACTCTTTGATAATAGCTCCATCGATATCGTTTAGAAGAAAAGGGTAAACTTAAAAAACACATTAAATTTAAATGCGCGCACTTTCCATTAATATAAACATTTAACCTACCTGTGGGAACAGTTATAAATAATACTTCTAATTATATTTAATTGATGGAAAATAAGATTGATAAATTAGATAAGGAAATTGTCAGCGAGATTCTGATAAAGAACAGATGCTATAAGAACCTTTGGACCCTTTGTGACTTTGGCACCCGGTTTGCGGGAAAACCTGGCGAACGTTTGGCTAGAGAATTTATAATAAATGAATTAAAAACATACGGACTTGAACCGAAGATTGAACCCTTTAAGCACCTCGCTTGGAAGAGGGGTACAGCAAAATTAGAGGTCCTTAAGCCTATCAAAAGAGAGCTTGTTACTATTTCTCTAGCAGGATGCCCCTCAACTGAGCCCGACGGTGTTACTGGTGAGATTCTTGATGTCGGGAACGGTACGCCAGCAGAGTTTGAGTCAGTAAAAGGGGAAATAAAAGAGATGATAGTACTCTCTTCTAGCTTAGCCCCTACAGTAGAATGCAATCCACCCAGGCAGTGCCATAGACGGACAAAATATGGGAGGGCAGTAGAGTTCGGGGCTAAGGCCTTCATTTTTATGAACAGTCAACCGGGGATGCTACCACAGACGGGCTCGCTCAGGCAAAATAGGTTGGGAGAGATACCAGCCGTAACCGTTCCCTTCGAAGAGGGTGAGTTAATAAAAAGGTCACTAAAAAAAGGACAGATAAAAATCAGAATCACAGTAGAGAATGAGAGCTTTAAAAATTCAACATCAAATATAGTAGTCGAGATTCTTGGAAAAAACGAGGATGAGGTCATCTTAATAGGAGGACACTACGACTGCCACGATAATTCCCCCGGTGCGCAAGATAATGGCACCGGGGTGGTTTCGCTTCTAGAACTTGCAAGAATATTAGCCTCATCTGGGGTTGAATTTGAAAAAACAATCAGATTTGTCTTCTTCGGCGTCGAGGAGCTTGCTACTGTGGGCTCCTCATTCTATGTACTCGACAACAGAGACGATCTTAAGAAGATCGAACTTATGATGAACCTCGATTCTCCGGGCGCTCAAGGTGGAAAAACTTTTGACGCGGGAGGCTTTGACGATCTCGGTCGGTTCATACATAACGTTTCTAAAGAGATTTCTTATCCAATGAAGATAAGTAAACCCTCATTTGGATCCGACTCCTTACCATTCATACTCCGCGGTATACCTTCGGTATCAATTAAAAAAAGTCAATCTCCGGGATTGTTCTCTTACAAAGGTCCTATAACCTTCGAAGATAGAGGTTGGGGTCATACATCCGGAGACACTCCTGATAAGATAACTCCAGCACAGATCAATGAAGGAGCTATTATAGCAGGGAGAGTCTTAATCAGAGCTGCAGACTATAAGGGGGTAATCGCTAAACATCGAACCGAGGAAGAAGTAAGAAAAATACTGGAAAAGCACGGGATGGACGAGGTTCTCTTCTATATGAAATATCCAAACATCCCTATATGGCCATGGTAATTTGTCGCAAGCTAGTTATTACCTATTTTTTTTTCTCATAATAATATATCGATTATCTTCATAATCTATTTGCTGCTCACGTATTTTGGATGGAATAGATATCCCGTGCGTGGTGATGTAATCGCCGCGCGGTAAAGGTAGCAAGTGATATTGTCAGTCATCTTTTCACACTTGCAAGAGTGACGCTACCCTCTTCTCAACACCTTGGCGGGTCTAGCATTGGTATGTTTGCCTTTTTCGACTACCTTGGTGCCGTTGACGAATACATACTCTATACCTTTGGGATATCGCCTTGGCTCTAGTTTGTCGCTCAATATCTTGAGGTTAGGCATGTCTAGAAGAACTATGTCAGCATAGTATCCAGTTTTTAGCCTGCCCCTTTCCTTGAGATTATAAGCTTCAGCAGCATTTGTAGACATCTTCTTTATGGCTTCCTCGATACTGAACAGCTTCTGCTCAAGTACGTACCTAACTAAGACTGATATGAAGCCATCATATGTCCCATGTTTAGGCAGTGAATATGGCGGACTTTCTTTTTGGTATTTATCATCGTAGGCGGATGAATCTAAACTGACTGAAGCATATGGATATTTTAGAAATACTTTCTCTTTTTCTCTCGATAGGTTGATGATATGGTGGTAGACGACGCTGGCCTTTGTATATGGATCCTCAGAGATAAGGTCGAAAAAAGTGTCGAGCTGTTCTCTTTTTCGCATTGTAGCGATCTCAGAGATCGATTTATTCTCGTAATTCTGGCTTTTATGCTTTAGAACGATTATATTCTCTGCCCAATGTGGATTGGCGTTTGGATTATAGCTGAGCCTTATATACCATTTGCCAGCGAATAACTCATCCTTCACATCCTTTCTATAATCCTCTATCTTTAAAAACTCTGCAAGCCTTTCTGGAGATCCTGTCTCCCTAATCCAAGGGGCAAGGAGAGAGCACAAATACGGCAACGTTCTTAGATGAGTACTCCCAACGGGTATGTAATCATAAGTCACATCTAACCCTTCAGCTCTCGCCTCATCTATGACTTCTAGTGTCGCCTCAGCGTTAGCCCTCTCTAAGCTTGGTGGGTAGGGCTTAGGATTGATCTCGTATCCATCGTGAAAATGAGCAAAGTGGAGGGGGACGCCAGACTTTTTACAGACCTCGATAGACTCTTTAATTCCACTAATACGTT
>Ga0209636_10007993_pt1 | contig 10775 bp, 7 predicted proteins | sample DeeMarSWOR152_54_FD_187464 | JGI IMG/M metagenome (GOLD analysis project Ga0209636, IMG submission 187464) | Marine sediment microbial communities from White Oak River estuary, North Carolina - WOR-1-52-54 (SPAdes) (version 2) | ecosystem: Environmental > Aquatic > Marine > Intertidal zone >... | reverse complement strand
CTGGCCTGCCGCAGCGGCTCGGCGAAGCTCTCGCCCTCGCGGATGCCGTCGTGGACTTTGCCCAGCGCCCGGCTGTAAACCTGGTTGCCGGAGGTGTCCCGGGTGATGTTCAGCGCTTCCAGGATGGGCACGCCGGCGGATAGCAGCGTCCCCAGCGTCCGCGCGAACCGGGCCACGGAGGTCTTGGCCACGATGGTCCCGACGAGGGGAATCCGCAGCTTTATGCTGTCCAGGGCGTACCGGCCGCCTTCCGAGGTCTTCAGCAGCCTCAGCAGCAGCCACAGCCCGATCGGGATGCCCAGGACGACCAGCCAGCCCATCCCCTTGGTCAGCCAGGCGCTGAGGTTCAGCAGGGCGCGCGTGGGCCCCGGGAGGTTCCCGCCCAGGTCGGCAAAGATCGTCTCGAACTTCGGCACGACGAGGATCAACAGCAACGTGACGATGGCCATCGCAAAGGTGATGACCGCTGCGGGGTAGATCATCGCGCCGATGACCTTGCGCTTGAGGGCCTGCGACTTTTCCATGAAGTCGGCCAGTCGCTGGAGGATGACGTCGAGCACGCCGCCGAGCTCGCCGGCCCGCACCATGTTGGTGTACAGGCGGTCGAAGGCCTTGGGATGCTGCTCCATGGCCTCGCTGAGGGTGGAACCGCCCTCGACGGCGTCGGCCACCAGACGGATCGCCACCCGAAGCATGCCCGGCTTCTGCTGCTGCTCGAGGATCCGCAGGCTCCGCAGGATGGGCAGCCCCGCGTCCACCAGCGTGGAAAGCTGGCGGGTGAACTGCGTCAGCAGCTTGGTGGAGACCGAGCCGACCGTCCGCCGCTTGCTGCCGGGCCTGCCGCCTGCCCCTGCGCCCGCCTGGGGCGCCTGGGCGCCCTTGGCGCCGCGCCGGGCGGCCTTCTCCTTGATCTTCGTGGGGAACTCGCCCTTGGCGCGGACCTTGGTGATGGCTTCCTCGGAAGTGGCCGCCTCGATCTCCCCCTTGATCGGCTGGCCGACGCTGTTCATCGCCTCGTACGTGAAGGTCGGCATGTCCTTGCTCCCATGGCGGCGTTCTCGCACCGCCCCGGCGGCCGCCCAACGCACCCGGCGGCGCCGCAGGGCACGGGCCGGTGCGTCACGTCACCGCTGATTCGGCTTCTTCCATGATGGTCTGGGCGACGACCTCTTCGATGGTGGTCATCCCGTCGTAAATGGCCAGCAGCCCGCTTTCTCGCAGCGTTCGCATTCCGCGTTTTCGGCCGGCCTCGCGAAGAACGGTGGTGCTGCGGCGCTCCATGACCAGCCGCCGCAGCTCATCATCGAATACCATGATCTCGAAGATCGCCATTCGCCCGCTGTAGCCCGTTCCGCGGCAGTAATCGCAGCCGGCACCGTGGTAGAACTCCCGGTTGGCCACGTCCTCCGGCTTGAGATCCAGTTCCAGCAGCATGTCCTCGGTGGGGTGGAACACCTCCTTGCACCGCGGGCAGATCATCCGCACGAGGCGCTGCCCCACGATGCCCTCCAGCGTGGCCGTGATCAGGAACGGCTCCAGGCCGAGGTCCAGCAGACGCGCAATCGCCGAGGGGGCGTCGTTGGTGTGCAGCGTGGAGAACACCAGGTGGCCGGTCAGCGAGGCCTGAACGGCGATCTCGGCGGTCTCCAGGTCGCGGATCTCGCCGACCAGGATGATGTCGGGGTCCTGACGCACGAAGTGCCTCAGGCACCGGGCGAAGCTCAGGCCGATCTCCGGGTGGATCTGCACCTGGATCAGGCCGTCAATGTCGTACTCCACCGGGTCCTCACTGGTGACGATCTTCACCGCCACGTCGTTCAGCTCGTTCAGGGCCGAGTACAGCGTCGTGGTCTTGCCCGACCCGGTCGGGCCGGTGACGATCACGATGCCGTTCGGGCGGCTGATCAACTGCCGGAGAATCCGCAGGTCGTCCTCCCGAAAGCCCAGGCGCTCCAGGTCCAGCGCGACGTTGGAGCGGTCCAGCACGCGCAGGACGACGCTCTCGCCGAACATGGTGGGCAGCACCGAGACGCGCAGGTCCACCGGCGAGCCCTGGACGAGCAGCTCGATGCGCCCGTCCTGGGGGAGGCGGCGCTCGGCGATGTCCAGATCGGCCATGACCTTCAGCCGCGAGGAAATCGCCACCGAGATGGACTTCGGAGGCGGCAGCATCTCATACAGGTGGCCGTCGATCCGATAGCGCATCTTGAACTCGTCCTCGAACGGCTCGAAGTGGATGTCCGAGGCGCGGTTGCGGATCGCCTCCAGCAGGACCATGTTGACCAGGCGCTTGACCGGGTTGGACTCGGCCAGGTCCTTGATCGTGTCCAGGTCGATGCTCTCGCCGCGGTCCTCCAGGATGGCCAGCTGCTCGTCGCCGGCCAGCTCGTTGATCAGGTCCCCGATGGACTCCGGCTCGACGTCGTAGTACTTCATCAGCGCCGCGTCCAGCTGCTGGGGGTCGGTGATCTTGGCGGTCACGTCAAACCCCATCAGCGTCCGCAGATCGTCGGTCGCGCGGAAGTTGTCGGCCGAGGCCAGGGCTACCTCCAGGTGATTCGCCTCCTCGTCATAGGACAGCGGCACGACCTTGTAGGTGTTGGCCATCTGGGCAGGGATCTGCTTGATCACGTCCTCGGGGATCTCCGTCGAGCCGAGGTCCACGTACGTCATCCCCGCCTGGTAGGCCAGGGCGATGGACTTGGTCTTCTCGTCGATGTGCCCCAGGTCCACCAGGATCTGCCCCAGCGGGCCCCCCTGCTCCTTCTGCAGCTCCAGGGCTTCGTGGACCTGGTCTCGGGTGACCTTGGCCATCTTGACCAGCACGCGGCCGAGCGGCCGGCCACGCAGGTCCTCCAGGGCCGCCTCGGTCACCGCCGTCGCCTTGTCCGTGCCATTCGCCGCCATGAGTTACTTCCTCAGCTGCGTTGCTTCATCTACCGCCCCAGGCACCAGGATCGTGGGCGCTGCGAGCCGGCCCGCTTTCAGCGCCTCGATCTTGTCCTGCATTTCTCCAGGGCTCTGACTGCGGTCGATGGCGTCTTCTTCGCTGATCTTCCCCTCCCCGTACTGCTGGAACAGGTGCTCGTCCAGCAACTGCATGCCGAACTTCCTGCCCGTCTGGATCGCCGAGGGAATCCGGAACACCTTGTTCTCGCGGATCAGGTTCGCGATGGCGTTGGTGATCACCATGAACTCGAAGGCGGCGATCATCCCCCGGACGTCCACCCGGGGCATCAGGGCCTGGCACAGCACGGCGATCAGCGAGGTGGACAACTGGATCCGGATCTGCTCCTGCTGATCGACCGGAAACTGGTCCACGATCCGCGTCACCGTGCCCTGCGCGGTGGTGGTGTGCAGCGTGCCGAACACCAGGTGCCCGGTCTCGGCCGCCCGAAGGGCCGACTCCACCGTCTCCAGGTCACGCAGTTCCCCCACCAGGATCACGTCCGGGTCCTGCCGCAACACGCGGCGAAGCGCCTCGGCGAAGCTCGGCACGTCCACCCCCACCTCGCGCTGGTTCACCATCGACTTCTTGTGGGGGTGGTAGTACTCGATGGGGTCCTCGATGGTGATGATGTGCCGGTCGAACTGCTCGTTGATGTAGTTGATCATCGTCGCCAGGGTGGTCGTCTTGCCACACCCGGTCGGGCCGGTCACCAGGAACATCCCCCGCGGCCGCCGACACAGCGCCTTGGTAATGGTCGGCAGCCCGATCTCCTCGAACGTCAGCAGCTTCGAGGGGATCAGGCGCAGCGTCAGCGAGACGTTGCCTCGCTGTTGAAAGACCGCCGTTCGGAACCGCCCGGCATTGCCGAACTCGAATCCGAAGTCCGTGCCCCCTTGCTCCTGAAGCTCCTGCTGCGCTCGCTCGGGGGTGATGGCCTTCATCAGGGCAATCGTGTCCTCGGGCTCGAGGACCTTCGTCTCGAGCGGCCGGAGGCGGCCGTGAAGACGCAGCGTCGGGGGGCGCCCGCAATGAAGATGTAAGTCGCTTGCACCCCGCTTGATACACGTCTCCAGGAGCCTTTCAATCTGGATTGTCGCCATCCTGCATCCTATCCGTTATCCACTGTCATTATTCGTCTGGCCCGACGAGCCGGGCAAGGCCGTCCCGGGGGCCCCAGCATCGGCGGAACAGTAAAACCTTCTCTTAGCGGCATTTACGTCGATCCCGCGCCGCGGGTCACACCACGACCAGATCCGCGGTCTGCGTGATCCGCACCAGCTCGGCGGGGGTGGTGACGCCGTTGCGAATCTTGATCCGCCCGTCTTCCAGGAGCATGCGCATTCCGGTGGATCGGGCGGCCCTGCGGATGTCCCCCAGCGTCCCCCGGTTGAAGGCCAGCTCGCGGATGGTGCTGTCCAGCTCCATCAGCTCGAAGATCCCCTGCCGTCCGCGGTAGCCCGAGCCGTTACAGGCGTTGCAACCCCTTCCCCGATAAAAGGTTTGCGATTCGATCTCGTCGTCGCGGAACCCCAGGATCCGCAGCGTTCGGATGTCCGGGTCCGGATCGACCTCCTTGCATTCCTCGCAGATCACCCGGATCAGGCGCTGGGCCATCACTGCCTGAATGCTGCTGGCGACCAGGAAGGGCTTGACGCCCATGTCGATCAGACGGGTTATCGCCGAGGGGGCATCGTTCGTGTGGAGTGTACTGAAAACCAAGTGTCCAGTCAAGGCGGCCTGAATTGCCACCTCAGCGACCTCTAAATCGCGGATTTCGCCCACCAGGATGATGTTCGGCGCCTGACGCAGCATGGCACGGAGGATGTTCGCGAAGGTCAGCCCGATGGCCTCATGCACCTGGACCTGGTTCACCCCGGTGAAGTTGTACTCCACCGGGTCCTCGGCGGTGATGATTTTCCGGTCCGGGCGGTTCAGTTCGTTGACGGCGGCATACAGCGTGGTCGTCTTGCCGGAGCCGGTTGGACCGGTCACCAGGAAGATGCCGTTCGGCCGGCGGATGATCCGCAGGAAACGCTCGTAGTCGTCCTGCTCGAACCCCAGCGACTGGATGCCCAGGCGGACGCTCTCGGGGCGGAGAATCCGCAGCACCACGCTCTCGCCGTGGTAGGCCGGCAGCGACGAGACGCGGAAATCGATCGGGCTGCCCGCCACGTTCATCTTGATCCGCCCGTCCTGCGGCAGGCGCCTTTCGGCCAGGTCGATGCCGGCCATGATCTTGATCCGGTTGATCACCGACCCCTGCATCCGCTTGGGAATGTTGTCGCGCTGGAGGCACACGCCGTCGATGCGATACCGTACCCGCACGCGGTCGGCCATCGGCTCGATGTGGATGTCCGAGGCCCGCAGCTTGACGGCCTCCGTGATCAGCATGGTGACCAGGCGGATGATCGGGGCGGAGTCTTCGGTGAGGACCTCGGCGGTCTGTTCGGCGATCTCTTCCTCGGTGGACTGCTCGATCTTCTGGATCTCCGTGTCGATGCTCACGTCGGACCGCACGAAGCGGTTGATGAACTCGCGCATCTGCGTCCGCGAGGCCAGGCAGGTCTCCAGCTCACAGTTCAGCCGGAACCGCAGCATGTCCAGCGTCTCCAGGTCCAGCGGGTCGGTGATGACGACCTTGAGCCTGTTGTCCTCGCGAGTTAACGGGAGCACGAGGTGTCGCTTGATGAGCTCCTCGGGGATCAGGTGCACCCCGGTGGGCACCCCGCCGATGTTCCGGTCGAGATCGTAGTACTCCATGTCGTACTGGCTGGCCAGGGCCTTGGTCACGTCGGTCTCGTCGGCCAGGCCCAGCGCAATCAGGGCCTCGCCGATTCGAAGGTTCTCGTTCCGCGCGTGCTCGATGGCTTCGTCGATGCCCGCGGGCGTCACGACGCCCCATTCCACCAGGATCTCCCCCAGCCGCTTGCGAGCCTTTCGTGCCATGGCCTGCCTCCCGTCTGCCGCCGCAAGGACCGGATGCGGCAGCTTGAGCTCGTCCTCGTCTGCTCGGCGTAGCGTCGCTCAGGCGAGCGGCCGCCCACGCCTCACGCTCGGTACCGGGTGATTGCCGCTGCGGTTCGCCGCCGAGCGCGCGCAGACCCATCGGGCCGGGGCAACCTCCTGCCGGCGCCCAACACGATGGAATTGGCGAGAGTTACCGCAGCTCAACGCAGTCTCACCTATACTCTACTCCAACCGATCTGAGAGAGTCAATGCTCGTCTGGGAAATCTGAGCCGGTTGCGTTGCGGCCGGTCCGGCGCCTCGCAGCGCGCAGATCGTCCGTTCGTAGTGCCGGCCCCAAGGGCTCCTGGCACGTCGATGTCCGCACGTTCTCAGGCAAGCGGCTTGTGTCCCTGGTTTTTCCGGATCGCCTGGGCGGCGGCCAACAGATGTCGCTCGGACTGGAGGAAGCCAACCAGCCCGCCCGTTGAGATCCCCAACAGCTCGGCGCTCTCGGCCAGGCGGCCGCCGCAGCAGTCCAGCACATCCAGGACGAAGGCTGCCACGGGCCAGAAACGATGGTCCTTGCGGCCGACCTGGAGGCGTTTGCGCTGCGAGGGCCCCCGGCCGCCGGGCCGGTGGATACACCCAGCCACTACGCCCGGCAGGGCGGCGCCTGGCTCGACGGGGCGGCGGCAGTGGCAGGCGATCTTCATCCGCAGCCGCCGAAGGGCCATCCGCTTGTTGTCGTGCTGCGAGCGGGATTCGTCGCCGTGGGCGCTGAGGCCGGTGGGGCGGTGTCGGAGGCGCACGGCCGAGGAAACCTTGTTCCGGTGCTGCCCGCCCGGGCCCGACGACTTGTAGATGTGCACGTCGCACTGGCTCAGCAGGGCCGCGTCGTCCAGCAGCAGGTAGTCCGGTTTGCTCGGCATTCCGCCCATGGCGGCATCATACCCCCCGGCCGGGCGACGAGCCAGACCCGGCCCCTGCCGGCGGAGCCGCTTGCGTTGTGTCCCGGTGTACCTCGGGATAGTGTGCCCGTCAGGGCATCCATGGCCCGGAATCGCCTGACGGCGACACTACGAGCGCGCGACGGGCGCGTTGCGAGCTTCGAGACCGGGCACAACGCAACCGGCTCCCGGGGGCGTTTTGGGTCTTGCCAAGCGGGCTTGCGGGCAGTACAATAGGGGCACACGGATGGCATGGTTTCTTGCGGCAGATCACTCATCCCGACCAGACGAGCTTGTGGGAATCCTCGGTCGGGCAAGTCGGAGGCGCCAAGGTAAGCCTGCGTGGTGTAGGGTGAGAAGACCGTGCCGATGAACGACTGGTCAGACGCCGAGGCGAGGGTGGAGCGGGCCCACCAATTGTACGAGCAAGGCCGCTGGCCGGAAGCGGCTGCGGAACTGCGGGCGGCCATTGAGATCAACCCCTACAACCCCTCCTGGCACTTCAACCTGGGGCTGACCCTCGAGGCCATGGAGGACTACGCCCGGGCATGCGAGGCCTTCCGCGTGGCGCTGGACCTGGAGGGCGACGACATCGAGACGCTCAACTGCCTGGGCGTCAACATGACTCGCCAGGGCCGGTATGCCGAGGCGCTGGAATACCTGGGGCAGATCGAGCAGCTCGACCCGACGTATGAGCCGTCGTACTGCAATCGGATCATCACCTACTCGGAGATGGGCCTGCACGAGCAGGCCGACCTGATGTTCTACCTGGCCCGCCAGGTCAAGGACGAATGCCCGCTGTGCCTGTACAACATCGGCAACAGCCTCTACGCGCGGGGCCAGTACCGTCGGGCGATTGCATGCTGGCAGCGGACGGCCGCTCTGGACGATCATCTCCAGGCCCGCCTGCGGATTGCCGAGGCCTACTGGGCCAAGGGGGACCTGGTGCGGGCCAAGCGATACTATCTCCGCCAGCTCGCCCACAGCGGCGAGGACGTGGACATCCTCCTGGACTACGGCGAGCTGCTCATGGAGATGGGGCAGGCCACCGAGGCCGAGGCCAAGTTCCGCCGCGTGCTGGAGCTGGCGCCGGAGACCGCCGCGGCGCACTACTGCCTGGGCGAGCTGGCCGCCGGGCTGGACCACGTGGAAGCGGCCATCCGGTCGTTCCGAACGACGCTGAAGCTCGACCCCGCCTACTGCGGCGCCCACGCGAAACTGGCCGGGCTGTTGATCCGGAAAGGACGGGTCCAGGAGGCGGCCAAGCACATCCTGGCCGAGCTGAGGCGATGCGGCGACGACACGGCCATGCTCCAGGAGCTGGGGCAGCTGCTCCTGGACGCCCATCTGACCCGGCACGCCAACACGGTGCTGCGTCGGCTGGTCAGCCTCGCCCCGGACGACCCGCATGCCCAGCACAACCTGGCCGTCAGCTTCTTCAAGATGGACCGCCTTCCCGAGGGCATCCGGCACTGTCGCAGGGCGCTGAAGCTGAAGCCGGAGTATCCGCTGGCGCTGTACAACCTGGCGATCGCGCACCTGAAGATGGGGCAGCTTCCGCGTGCCCGGCGGTACGCGGCCCGGGCGCTGACGATCGCGCCGCGGGACGAGAACATCCGGGAGCTGTCGAAGCGGCTGGGCGTCAGGGGGTTCTGGTCGAAGCTCCGCGGTCTGTACCTGGCGCGGCGTCGGCGCAGGCTCCGCCGGGGGGGAAAGTAACGTGCCGAGCACCTCGGAGGGGGCCAGGCCGCCGGAATCGAGCCCAAACACGTCGCAGACCCCCACGCCGAGCCGGCCCCGCCGCAGTGTGTCGCCGCGGGGGGCCCCGATCATCCTCGTGACCGAGCCACTCAGCGACCGGGCGTGGGCCTATCTCCGGCAGCACGGCGAGGTGATCCGCGCGGCGGCGGACCGGGCCGCCCACCACATCGCCGACGCCGACGCGCTGGTCGTCCGCACGTACACCCGGGTCGATGAGTCGCTGCTCAGCAAGGCGCGCCGGCTGAAGGTGGTGGGGCGAGCCGGCGTGGCCCTGGAGAACATCGACGTGCCGGCCGCCCGCGCACGCGGCATCGAGGTGGTCCACACGCCGGAGGCCAACACACTGGCCGTGGTGGATTACACGATCGGCATGATCCTCCGGATGAACCGCCGCTTCTGGCCGATGGCCGGCCCGGTGTCAGCCGAGCAGTTTCACGAGGCCCGCAAGCAGACCTTCGGGCGGTTCCTGGCCTCGGCGACGCTGGGCATCATCGGCTGCGGCCGGATCGGCAGCCGCGTCGGCCGGGCGGCCGCGGCCCTCGGAATGACGGTGCTCTACAACGACATCATCCCCATTCACCTCGACTACCCCGCCGCCAGCGTGGACAAGCCCACGCTGTACGCCGACAGCGACATCATCACGCTCCACGTTCCGCTGACGGACCTGACGCGGCAGTTGATCCGCGCCGAGACGTTGGCCCAGTTCAAGCGGGGCGCGCAGTTCATCAACTCGGCCCGCGGCCCGTGCGTGAACTGCGCCGATCTGGCCGACGCCATCCGCTGGGGGCAGGTGTCGGCGGCGGCCATCGACTGCCACGACCCCGAGCCGCCGCCGCCGGACTACCCGCTGTTCGGCCTGCCGAACGTGATCCTCACGCCGCACATCGCCGCGCGCGTGCCCGAGGCCATGGAGCGCATGTGCGACGTGGTCTACGACGTCGTAGCCGTCCTCCAAGGCCGCCCGCCCAAGTTCCCCGCGCCCGAGGAGTAGCGAAGCTGCCGCCCTCATCCCCCTGCGGGGCGTCGCTGCGCTGCGGCTTTGCAGTCGCGGGGCGGCCGCGCCGGGCTCAGGGAAAGACGAGCGGCATGTCCAGGCCTGCGTTTTTGAAGTACCCAGGCGGCCCGCCGATCATGAAGTCGAAGTTCCCTTCGCCCACCGCGGAGCGGAGCTGGGCGATGACGCGCTTCGGATTGTCATGCGGCCCGGAAACGTAGAAGGGCTTGCCGTTCTTGCCGAACTCGATGTCGTGCGAGAGCTCGATGCTGTCCCTTTCTTCCAGCACGAACCGCGACAGCCGGAAGTCCCTGTCCGGCGTGAAGCCGAACCGCTCGGCATAGTCAATGGCGCCGTAGATGATCTGGTGCGCCAGGGGCAGGGGGCACTTCGCCGGTCTCTCCTCCTGATACATCCCGGCGCGGAGCCGCGCCTTATACTCCCCGGGAGGGACGTCCGCCTCGCAGTATGTGCGCTTCAGCCCCAGGCACCAGGTATCCACCAGGTAGGTCGCAACAACGAGGTTCCCACCCGGCTGTCGGCGGGAGATCAGGATGTGGGCCAAGCCGTGTTCCCGCCACGACGGGTTGATCAGGCATTCGTGCACGGGCAGGCTCCGCCCTTCCCGGATCTTCAGTTTCGTGTGCGCTGAGCCCGGGACGTACATCCCGGCGTGGGCCCTCTGCCGGAGCTTGGCCTTCCGGCGATGCTTCATCAGGCGCTTCTGCCGTCTCTTCTCATTCCGGGCCATGCTCGTTCTCCTTAACGAAGGTCTCGCACGTCCGTGGCTTCACAGGCTCGACTGCCGGTTTCATTCTCGCCAATTCCTTCGGGGAGTTCAAGAGCGGCGCTCGCCCCGGGTGCCGTCCTGCCGGAAGTCCGCGGCCATTCGTTCCGCGCGGTCGCTGCGGCGGAAGCCGGCGCGACGGCCAGAACAGAGCACGGCGGGAATCGGCTGGGCAAGCGGCGGTACCCATCACGGCTGAACCTCCTGGGCTCGGCTGTGCGCGGCATTCCGCGCGCGAGGCCGTCATGCCAAACGGTAGCACATCTCTGCGGTGAATCCCAGCCTGTGGGGCGAGGGGCGAGCCGGTTGCGTTGTGCCCGGTTTCGAATGTCCCAGTGCGCAGATCGTCCGTTCGTAGTGTCGCCGTCAGGCGATTCTGGCACTTGCAT
>Ga0209636_10007992_pt1 | contig 10776 bp, 9 predicted proteins | sample DeeMarSWOR152_54_FD_187464 | JGI IMG/M metagenome (GOLD analysis project Ga0209636, IMG submission 187464) | Marine sediment microbial communities from White Oak River estuary, North Carolina - WOR-1-52-54 (SPAdes) (version 2) | ecosystem: Environmental > Aquatic > Marine > Intertidal zone >... | reverse complement strand
GCCAAGGTCTGGAGATCATTTTCAAACTCAATAACGATCGCGACAACTATTTTGTGAACACTATAGTGAAAATGGTGCATATGGCAAAATGAATTTCTCGTTTTCTCGAGAAAACGAGAAAAGCTTGTGGGCGAGATGAATCCAGCCGCAGGCGTGTCTTCAGTTCGAGACTTGTTGGATTACCCTTTGTAGTGACTGATAGATGTACAAATGACTGAATGACTCAATTACTCAATGACACAACAATGAGCAGTAGGCAGTGAGATATAGCTGAGGGCGCGAAACAAGTTTCGCTACTCCACGTTCGTTTCTCGGAGTAGCAGAGCTTGCTCTGCGCCTGGAGGCGCGAAACAAGTTTCGCTACTCCGCAACATTCTGTCTAATAAGTGAAGATGTTCAAGTCCGTTTTGGATAAATTAGAATGTTTTATAGAAAGGGACGACTGGTCTGGCTGGGATCCTTATGATGCGCTCAATAGCAGATTTCTAAAGTTTTTAACATTTAATCGTAGATGGCTCAGGATTGCGGTAATCCAGTCAATGAAAAGAGCGCCAATCAATCTGAGACCGCTATTAGGAATTCCTAAATCACGGAATCCCAAGACAATGGGTTTGCTGGCTCGTGCGTATCTTATGAGATATAAACAGACACAGAATCCTGAATACATAATCAAGGCGAGGAACATTTTAGACTGGTTGATTGCCAATAGCGCGGGTTATAGTGGATATGCATGGGGCTATAATTTTGACTGGCAATCCCTGGTCTTCTACCTACCGCAGGGAATTCCAACAGTGGTTAATACAGCATTCATTGCCAATGCATTTCTTGATGCCTACGGGATTCTGAAAGAGAAGAGCTATCTGGATGTTGCCAGAAGTTCCTGTGATTTCATCTTAAAGGATTTAAATCGTACGTATCTCCAATCTGAACTTGTCAATGACCAATTACCAGTGACTAATGACCAATCTTTTTGTTTCAGTTACTCACCTCTTGATAAGACCTGTGCCCATAATGCGAACCTACTTGCTGCAGAATTATTGGCACGCGTATATATATTTATGAAGGAAGAAGAATTAAAAAGATGCTGTAACAAAGTAGTAGAATTTACGCTCATGAATCAGTGTCCTGATGGCTCTTGGCATTATGGAATGGATGAATCACAGCGATTCATTGATAGTTTTCATACAGGTTTTTTATTGCTGAGTCTATATAATATCATGAAATACTTAGATTACGCAGATGATAACGAATTCAAACTGATGTTGTTAAAAGGATATACATATTATAGGAAGGCATTTTTTGAAGACAATGGATTGCCGCACTATTTTCAGAGCAGAATCTATCCAATAGATCTTCACTGCACTGCACAGGGAATAATAACCTTCTTGAAATTCAGACAATATGACACCGAGGCAATTACTCATGCACAGAAGCTTGCTCAATGGGCGATTGAAAATATGTGGGACGATAAAGAAGGCTATTTCTATTTTCAAAAGACAAAACATTTCATGAACAAAACTCCCTATCTGCGCTGGCCTAATGCGTGGATGTACTATGCACTGTCGATGCTGAGGGCAGAGGGATAAGGGCAAAGGGCAGTGTTGGAGTGTGGGAGTAACAGAGTATGGGAGTGACGGAGTGTTGGTGAATGAGCAAGTTGGTTACAACATATCGTGATTTAGATGTCTACAAAATGGCAATGACCGCAGCGATGAGTATTTTTGAACTAACAAAGAATTTTCCAAAAGAAGAGCAATATTCTCTTGCTGATCAAATAAGACGTTCTTCTCGTTCAGTTTGTGCGAATATCTGCGAGGCATGGAGAAAACGTCGTTACAAATTGTCATTTATGAGCAAATTAAGCGATGCAGAAACAGAGGCTGCAGAGACACAGGTTTGGATTGAGTTTGCATTTCGCTGCAAATATATCGATAAGGATACTTTTGAGAAACTAGTTAACCATTACGACCGAGTCATTGGCAAATTGGTAAGAATGATGTTTAATCCCGACCGTTGGTTGTTAAAAGAAACAGGAAATAGAGAGAGAAAAAGAAGAGAAGAAAAATGAGATATTTACCATATACCTTATGTTTCAAATGCTCTTTTTCCGTTACTCCAAGACACCCATACTCACACACACGATGAATATCTGGATTGATGTTGTCAATTCTCCCCATGTTCTCTTCTTTCGGCCAATAGTAGAAGAATTGAACAGGAGAGGTCACTCAGCGAGCATCACTGCGAGGGAATACGCACAAACTACTGGGTTGCTCGATAGATTTAGAATTCAATACACACTGATTGGCGCTCACGCTGGAGCAAAGATTACAAAGAAAATCATAGATGTCTTTAAGAGAGGAGCTCAGCTAAGGACCTATGCAAAAGACAAAAGTTTTGATCTCGCGATAACATTTAATTCTCCATCCTTGGCACTAGCAGCAAAGATGTTGCGTATCCCTTCAATCATTTTTATGGACTATGAATACCAACCGCTCAACCATCTCACCTTTCGCTTGTGCGATAAAGTGGTGACTCCTACTTTCTTTCCTGATAAGGCTCTATCAAGATTTGGTGCTCTCAATAAGACAATTAAATTCGATGGATTGAAAGAACAGGTATATCTTTCTGATTTTAGACCTGAGCAAGGATTTTTGCATTCCTTAGATATAGACGAAAATAAAATAATTGTTACCACAAGACCGCCAGCGACAATGGCGCTTTATCATCGCTTTGAGCACGACTTTTTCTATGAAGTGGTAAAGCACCTTCTGAGAAATAAAGATGTCATTGTGATTGCCGTGCCGAGGTCTGAGGAACAGAGGGAGACTCTTCAATCGTTGGAATTACCGAATCTCATCATACCGGAAAAGGCCTTGGATGGTAGAAATTTACTCTTTTATTCAGACATTGTTGTGAGTGCTGGTGGAACCATGAACCGTGAGGCAGCGGTCTTAGGAACACCCGCATATACAGTCTTCAAAGGTAGGATCGGTGCTGTAGATCAATATCTCATCGATCAAGGAAGAATAACACCAATACACTCATATGATGGTGTTGCCAAAGTGCGTATAGAAAAAAAAGATAGACGAAGTGTATTGGCTGACAAAACTCTAACCTCACACATAACAGACCTCATACTTCACAGTAACTAACCCCATCTATAATCCCCAAAACAATCATTCTTTCCTATTGCAATGCAGGATTTTTCTTGGTGCAATCGGAGTTGTAGTACTTTTTACTACATCGAGGATTAAGTCTAAAAGACACATATTGACGAGGGGCAAATTCTCAATATAATTAAGTACAGTTAAATATATTTAAGTCTCAACAAAAGGGTTGACGAAATGGGATTCTTCACTATAATGCATAATGAGGAGGAGCACTGATGGTAGCTTGGGTGGATGGTTTTCTTTGTAGTATGCCATTCCACTCTGCTGAGATAGATACTGGAAGAGGGGCGCCTCTCATCTGTAATCACATTTCAGCAGAGTCATTCTCCGGTTTAATTCAAGTACAATATCAATCTATTGTAAATAACAGCTTAAATATAATGTACAATTGGAGGTAATATGAGGAAATTCTTCGCGGTTTGTCTTATATTCTCTTTGGTTTTAGTACCTTCTCTGAGTCACGCATCAGTAACTTTATTTGTTCAAGGTCAGACATCAAATCCAGAAGAATCTTATCGAATTGAACTTGGCGACGTCCTTGAAATCGTTATCCTCGGTGAAGAAGAGCTGTCCCGCACTGTGATGGTCATGCACAATGGCAATATTTCCTTTCCCTTAATCGGTGAGGTTAAGGTAGCTGGTCTGACAACTGAGCAGGCTGCCCAACTCCTCGCGCAAAGACTCAAGATATACTTTACACATCCTGTTGTTTCTATAATCCTCAAGAGTCCGACTTTACCCTATGTTTCTGTGTTTGGAGAGGTTTTGCGACAAGGTGCAGTCGAATATCAAAGAGGATTGAGAGTGACCGACTATATAGCATTGGCTGGTGGACCGACTGGAAGGGCAAATCTGGGAAAGGTAAAGGTTGTGAAGTTTGAGGTAGAAAAACCTGGCGTGATAACGCGATATACTATTAATGTGGACAAAATCCTGAAGGAAGGTCAAGTCAGACATAATTACGAACTCAAGGCAGGCGATTGGATCTACGTTCCCCAAAAATTCACCGTCAACTGGGGAGTAGTGGTTCAAACCCTCACGCTTGCAGTTACTGTACTCAATTTGTATATTACAATAGACAGGCTCGGACAATAAGGGGAACAGGATGAATAGATATGATCACTATGGTGAAGAGGATAAGCCCTTTGATTTTCAAAATTTTATCAACAAGTTCTTCCGTCGCAAAAAACTTTTTTTGATTATTGCCATTCCGATTTTTCTTTATAGTGTAGTCAGTCTGATGACAAAACCTTTCACTCCCATCTATCGTGCTACATTTGATATAGGAATTCTGAAAGAAAAAGCAGTTGAGGGATTCTTTTCATCGAGCAGAGAAATACCCACAGTACAGATAGGTACGGTGACTCAGCGTGTCATCGCAAGCCTCTTGAGTATCCATCTCGCAGAAAAAGTCGTTGATAATATTGATCTTTATGCACAGGTGAAGCAGGGGAGTTCTGATTTAAAAATCGAGGTCGACGTCAAAAAACCATTCAGCGAACCGCTCGGTCCATTCAAATTAAAGATCACAAATGGAAGATATTCTATTTTCAAAGATGGCGAAAAATTGGGTGAAGGGGGATTTAGTAAATTTTGGATATTCGATGAGGGAGAGAAAGTAGAAGACGGTGTTTTGAATGAATATGTTGATTTGGGCGATGTGGAATTGAAAATAACACCCCTCAAACAAATTCCTGATGGAAGCACATATGAATTGACTATTTACCCGAGTGATGATATGGCCCTTGCCCTGAGGAATTCATTATCAATTACGGTTCTCGAAGCTGATAAAATAGAACAAGAAGACCGTTCGTCTGGTATTCCTTACTCTGGTGAAGGCGCATCAAAGAGACTGGTGACTGCAACCTCAATATTTCCCGGAATGAACCTGTTGGGCATCCTCAGGATAGATGTCAACTGGGGAAATCCGAATGATGCTCTCAAGATTGCTGAAGTTCTTGCAGAGCAATTGATACTTGAGGATAGAAGTGAAAAATCACAGCATTTTATACAATCGAAATCCTTCATAGATTCGCAACTGACGTTTTACCAAGGCAGACTCAACATGCTTGAAGAGGATATACGGGAATTCAAGGAGACGAGAAATATCACTGATTTACAGGCATCAACGCAGGCATTGATTGGGCAGATCTCAGATCTTGAATCGAGAAAGAATCAACTTCAGATTGAACAGAAAATTCTTAATGATTTAGATAGATATCTTGTGACCAGCAAAGAGGGTGAATCAGATCTCGACTTTGCCGCTGCCCTTGTGGCAGACCCCATATTGCAGGGCTTCTATTCGCAACTGATCCAGGCTGAGGCAGAACTGAAGGTGAGGTTAAATGAATACTCGAGTGGACATCCAAAAGTTCTCGAAATTATTTCCCAAATCAGTGGTCTTAGGGAGCAGATGAGGGATGAGGTCACCAAGAGAAATTCAACAATAAAGACACAGATTGCGAGTGTGTCCAGTCAGATCGGAATTCTTCAGGCAAGGCTTGAAAATGTTCCCAATCATGAAATCCAGCTCGCACGATTAGGCAGGGACAGAGAGACCGCTGAAAAGCTTTATACATTTTTTGCCGAGAAACTTGAGGAGACACGGGTCTATGAAGCAGGCGTTACCTCTGATCTGAGAATCATCAATCCACCCATGCTCTCCCAAGGTCCGATTAATTCCAGAGGAAGATTAAAAGGTCTCGTACTCTCCCTCATAATAAGTGTCATGGCTGGGAGTTTTGCAGTATTTATCGCCGAATACATAGACAGAACAGTAAAGGACGAGGAGGCACTCGCAGAAAAAATCGGCCTCCCTATATTGGCGTCTATACCTCTTATAGAGAGTGAGAGTGATAAGAAGAGAAAACAGACCCTTGCTGCGCGCATTGGTATATCAGATATCATGAAATACGTCAAAGGTCCAAGTAGAAAATTTCCATATAGAACACAGGTGAAGCTATTACATAAAGATATGGACTCACCCGAATTTGAAGCATTTAGAAAGCTTTCGGTTAACCTTGATTCGCTTCGTTCCAGAATCAGGCATACTGACAAGAGCCCTCGTGTCATCTATGTTACATCTCCCACCCCCGAAGCGGGGAAAACTTTTATTACTATGAATCTCGGAATTGCACTTGGAGCCGCAGGCAAGTGGGTGATTATTGTTGATACAGATTTCAGAAAGCCCTATGGACATCTTACAGATGCGCTGAGGGTGAAACGGGACGGAGGTCTTTTCGAAGTGTTACGAGGAGAGGCTCGATTAAGAGATGCAATTATTGAATTTAACCCATCATCAACTCGTTCTAATGTACTGATGTCTTCTTTTAAGAAGGAGGAAGTTACGCCTTCTGACCGTTCGGGACATGGTTCGAATATACTAATTGACCTCATGCCAATGGGGAAGATCCCTTTAAATCCCTTTATGTATCTTGCATCTGAAGAGATGGCAAAGGCAATTGAGGTATTAAAGGGGACCTATGATTATGTGATTATTGATGGTGTCCCGGTTCTGCTCTTTTCTGAAGCTGCGCATCTTGCAAACCTTGTGGATGGTGTTCTCTTGGCTGCACGATATGGCAAAACAGGCATAAAAGAACTCGAGAATGCAATAGGTATCATCCGCACTTCAAAACCAACTAATATAGGGATAGTGATAAACGGCGTACCACAAACAAGAGGTAGTTATTACTATGATTACTATTACAAACACTATTCAAAATACTATAAGAAGCGATGAATGGAAAAGAGTTGTATAAAGTCAATGGAATTGGAGAATTTGAATAAAGAAATCATGAATGACTTAAATCTTTATGGATTCTTAACAAAATCTTTAAATTGCCTTAACCTGAGGCAAATAGATTCTGATAGGTAGAATGAATAGAGTGGGCGAAATAGAGGAAGGAGCGTGATACCGAGTATGCATTGATTAAAAGTAGGAAGCGCTTTTGTGTCTATTTCCTGATGAGGAGGAGCGGACACTATAATTTTCGCCCTTTTGGTTATCATAGACTTGCATGTTGTGCTTTAGAAATCAAGTTGTGGTCAGCACACATGGCGTTTGCTCAAACGCGCATCGCGTTGTGAAAAACGTCCGGTGTCTTGACAAGGGCGGTAGCTTGTGAAACAAAATGCGATCAGTAACAAGAAAAGGAGATACTCTGACAACGGTGCATGCGCAGAAGTATTCTTTATCGCATAATCGGGCGTGCATGTATTAATGCTCAAAGGAGGAGCGTATGGCTGTGCATCTAAGATTTAAGGTCGACGATTTACAATCTGACGTCAGCTCTGTACACTACCCTCGTATCGCAGTGGTTGGTGCTGGGGCATGGGGAAAGAATCTCATTCGTAACTATGATGAACTCGGGGTCTTGACTACGATTTGCGACATCAAGGATGAACTACTGAAGAAGTATACAACCCGATATCCTGACATCCATTTCACTACAACATATTCAGATGTGTTGCATAATAATGACATTGAAGGTGTGGTGATCGCTACACCGGCAGTGACTCATTATGAATTGACAAAGCAGGCACTCCTCTCTAAAAAACATGTGTATGTTGAGAAACCTCTTGCATTAACGGTTGATGCAGCTCAAGAGCTTGTTACATTGTCAAAAAAGGTCAAACGTATTCTTATGGTTGGTCATATCTTGTGTTATCATCCTGCGATAAATAAGCTCAAAGAAATAATCAACTCAGGTGAACTCGGAAACATCAAATACATCTATTCTCGACGCCTCAATATAGGCAAAATAAGAACTGAAGAGAATATTTTGTGGAGTTTTGCTCCCCATGATATATCGGTTATTCTGTATCTATTAAATGAGCAACCTGTATCAATCTATGCAAGCGGCGGAGGTTATGTCAAAAATGATGTCGCAGATGTCACTTTAACGATAATGGATTTTCCCAGTGGTGTCAAGAGCCATATATTCGTTTCTTGGCTTCATCCATTTAAAGAACAGAAGCTTGTTATTGTCGGTGGTAAGAAAATGGCTGTGTTCGATGATTTGACTGAGGAGAAACTTTTTTTATACCCGCACAAGATTGAATGGCAGAACAGGATTCCTATTGCCCAAAAGGCTGATGCTGAAACAGTCCCGATTGCTATGTCAGAACCTCTAAGACTCGAATGTCAGCATTTCTTAGATTGTATAAGGGATGAAAAGACGCCAGTAACTGACGGAGATGAAGGACTTCGTGTGCTTTCGATTCTCTATGCAGCGCAGGAATCCTTTAATAACGGCAGCAGGAAAATCTCTCTCAAGAGATTAGGCATAAAAGAGTCAAGAGTGCCCAGAATTTTCGTACATCCGACTGCCTATGTTGCTGATGGCTGTAAAATTGGTGAGGATACAAAAATCTGGCATAATTCCCAGGTCCAGTCAGGTGCACAGATTGGTAAAAACTGTACTATCGGACACAATTGTTTTGTTGGTTCACATGCCAAGATCGGCACAGGTGTCAAACTGGAATCCAATGTTGATGTCTGGGATCTGGTTACCCTTGAAGATTACGTATTCGTAGGACCCTCAGCGGTCTTTACCAATGATATTACTCCTCGAGCAAAGTATCCGAAAAAGATGTATCCAAAATATGGGAAGTGGACTGCAACCCTGGTTAAGGAAGGTGCCTCAATCGGTGCTAATGCCACGATTGTGTCTGGGGTAACAATAGGGAGGTATGCATTTATCGGAGCAGGTGCAGTAGTCAGCAAAGATATCCCTGATTACGCGATCGCTGTTGGTGTACCTGCAAAGGTCATCGGGTGGATGTGTGAATGTGGGAGTAAACTTGAATTCAAAATGGATAGATCTTCATGTCCCAAGTGTTCGTGTCGATACCAAAGGAAAAATGGCAAGGTATTTGTAGCGAGTTGGACTCCCCAAGATCTTCAACAGGCATAGTTTATTGATACTCTTCCACTATTAAACTATCCACGTATTGCATGACCTTCTTGTTTTTTAACAGAATTAACTTAAATTTTGTTTGGAGAGGAATTAGGCTCAAATATGCAGTCAGATAATTACCTATAATAGTATGAAATTAGTTATCCAAATTCCCTGTTATAACGAAGAGGCAACATTGCAAACAATGTTAGAAGATCTGCCAAAGAAGATTGACGGTATTGACACTATCGAGACACTCATTATTGATGATGGGAGCACGGACAAAACTGTTGAAGTTGCACGTAAAAACGGCGTTAACCACATTGTATCTTTCAAAAACAATAAAGGATTGGCACGGGCATTTGCAGCAGGCATAGAGAAGAGCCTAGACCTTGGTGCAGATGTAATTGTAAACACCGATGCTGATAATCAGTATCGTGGAGAGGATATTCCCAAGCTTGTTAGGCCCATCCTGCAAAACAAAGCAGATATAGTGGTAGGAGACCGGCAGACAGACACAATAGGACATTTTTCTTGGATCAAGAAAACCTTTCAAAAGATTGGCAGCGCCTCTGTTCGGAGATTGTCAAACGCAGATGTCCCGGATGCAGTGAGTGGTTTCAGGGCATATTCAAGAGAGGCGGCAATGAGCATCAATGTGCTTACCGAATTTTCATATACAGTCGAAAACTTGATTCAACTGGGGACTGATAAATTCAGAATAGAGTCAGTACCCATTAAAACGAACAGGACTCTAAGAAAATCAAGATTACATAGAGGCACCGCTCACTTTATCGGAAGCCAATTGAGGACGATAATACGGTCTTATGCAATGTACAAGGCCTTAAAAGTATTTACCTTTGTTGGTTTGTTGTTTCTTTTACCAGGTCTGCTTCTCGGGCTACGGTTTCTATATTTCTTCATATTCACTCCTGGTGGCGCAGTAGGGCATATTCAATCGTTGATTCTGGCTGCAATTTTAATAATTATCTCATTTATTCTATTTATGCTCGGCATTATTGCCGATTTGATTTCAGATAATAGAAAATTAATAGAAAAATTGATAGTATTCCACAGAAAACAAAGATAGACCAATTGTTATCCTGATGTGGTAGGATAGACAAGATTGCTTTTCCATAACTTCAATTACTATGAAAATTGCCCTTGTTGGCCCGACATATCCATTTCGGGGAGGTATTTCACACTATACCACCTTACTCTACATGAGTCTCCAAAAGCGACACGAAGTGCGGTTTTACACGTTTAGTCGTCCTTATCCCAAATCATTCTATCCAGGAGATACCTCATCTGACCAGAGTGAAATGAAATTTATGGTCGAAGACGCCCTTGCAACTATTGATTGGGCAAATCCTTTTTCGTGGATCAAGACAGGACTACTGCTTGCTCGATGGTCGCCATACGCGGTTATCTTTCCCTGGTGGATGTGGGGGTGGGCAATTCCATTTTGGACTATTGCTAAAACAGTGTCATTAAAAAAAAATGCAAAAATACTCTTCTTGTGCCACAATGTCATTGAACATGAAGCCGCCATCTGGAAGGCTTTTTTTAGTAGATTAGCCCTTTCTACTGGAGATGCTTATATTGTGCATTCTCAGAGTGATTACAGAGATCTAAAGAAGACCTTCCCTAATGCACAGATAAAGATGAATTTTCATCCTACGTATGAGATATTTAGCCGGAAATCT
>Ga0209636_10007990_pt1 | contig 10777 bp, 8 predicted proteins | sample DeeMarSWOR152_54_FD_187464 | JGI IMG/M metagenome (GOLD analysis project Ga0209636, IMG submission 187464) | Marine sediment microbial communities from White Oak River estuary, North Carolina - WOR-1-52-54 (SPAdes) (version 2) | ecosystem: Environmental > Aquatic > Marine > Intertidal zone >... | reverse complement strand
AAAGAAGGACCGCCTTGATGAATCTTAACCAAAAGTCAGGTTGAGATGAAGATACTGTTGACCTGCAAGGAATTCCCCCACTCAAAAGTCATAGGAGGACCAATTATTATTTATAATCGTCTAAAGTATTTATCCAAGAGACATCGGGTTTCTTTGGCTGCTTTTGCCCGTGATGGAGAAAAACAGTACATCCCGAGTGTTAAGCCGTTCTGTCATGACCTTCGGCTCGTTCCTTTCCCTGCCAAGCGCTCCCCATTAAAGGCAACCTGGGATTTTTTCACTTCTCCTGTTCCACCTTACTTCAACAGAGTTTATGACTCTCCAGAAATGTCAGCAGTGATTGCCGAGATGGTCAAAAAGGACAGATATGACTTTGTCATTGCCGAATATTCAATCATGGGAAGATTCATCCATAACAATCCCGCCCTTCCTCCGGTCAGAAGGATTATTTCTGTCCATGAATGCTATTATCTCGCCCGGCTGAAAGCTTTCCATCATCATAAGTTTGGGCTCAATATGTTGCGAGAGGCCATCAATCTGAAAGGGCTGAAGAAGTACGAATTTGATATGTACCGCAGGGCTGACACAGTTCTTACCCTTACTGCTGAAGGAAAAGAGGAGCTGTTGAAAATTTGTCCTGAGCTCGATATCTCTATTGTTCCTCATGGAGTGGATGTGGATTATTTCGCTTTCTCTGATCGGCATGAAGCCGAAGAAAGCATTGTTTTCGTCGGTAATTATCTGCATTATCCCAATGTTGATGCCGTCTTATATTTTCATCTCGAGATATGGCCTCACCTCAAGAAACTTGTACCGAATATCAAGTTCTATATCGTTGGCCAAGCTCCGCCTCCAGAGATTAAAAGGCTCGCTCGAGATGAAGCCATTATTGTCACTGGCCGGGTTGATGACGTCCGCCCTTATCTGAGGAAAGGAAGAGCATTTATCTGCCCAGTGAAATTGGGTGGAGGCTTTCGGGGTAAAATACTCGAAGCCATGGCTATGGGCCGCCCGGTGATTTCAACCTCCCTGGGAGCGGAAGGTATCCCTGCTCAAGACGGAGATAATATTATTATAAGCGATGACCCAGAGAGTTTTGCCCAAGGAGTAGTTGAGCTGATGAAGAATAAAACCCTTTTTGAAAAGATTGCCAACAACGCCCGTCAGCTAGTAGAAGAGAAGTATGCCTGGGAAAAGGGAGTTGAGGTTATGGAGGGCATTCTGGAAAAAATGATGCCCAGGAAACCTTCGAGTGATAAATAAGAGGAAAAGAGAAGGAGAGGCGAAAATGAAGACAACTATGGTCATACCCAGCTATTGGGGAAGAAAAAGAGAAGACAGGCAAAAAGAAACCGATGATGTTTACGACCACCCCACTCCCTTAGATAAAGAAGGGACTTTGCGTCAGGTCCTGGATAGTTTGCCTATTCTCAGGAATAAGAATTTTTCACTTGTGGTTGTTGGTGTGGCTGTTGCTCCTGATGTCCAGAGGGAAGTCGAGTCAAGGATTTCCTCCATTGTCAAAGAAGCTAATCCTGCGGTGGAAACCTTTTTCTTTTCCTACACTCACCTGGATAAGATTCATCGGTATTTAAAGGAGCAAGACAAAGAAGACTTTATTCCTCCTTTACAGCTCAAGGGATACCCTAGCATCCGCAATCTCTGCGTCTTTCTTCCTCACCTCTTAGGTTCAGAGGTGGCCGTCCTGATCGACGATGACGAGATCTTCGAGGATGACCAATTCATGAATAAAGCTTTAGAATTCATAGGCCAAGAGCAGGATGGGAAAAGAGTGTTGGCTGTTGCCGGCTATTACTTAAACCCGGACAACGACTACTTCCTCCATAAGGAGGTCCTACCTTGGATGACCCACTGGAATAAGATTGACTGTATGAACCGTGCCTTCGAAAAAATCATAAGTAAAGGGCCAAGGCTCAAGGAAACTCCGTTTGTCTTCGGTGGAAATGTAGTTCTCCACCGAGACTTGTTCACCTGTATTCCCTTCGATCCGTTGGTGGGTCGAGGCGAAGACATAGATTTCCTGATTAATGCCAAGATGTTCGGTTTTTCCTTCTTTCTTGACAACGAGCTTTCCATCAAGCATAATGCCCCTCCCAAAACTCACCCTAAGTGGAAACAAGTCAGAGAAGATATTTACCGTTTCGTCTATGAGCGGAGCAAACTCCTAGCCCAAAAACCGGCTCTGAACACGGTCCAGGTCACGGCTGAAGAGCTCGATCCTTACCCTGGAGAATTTCTCAAGGATGATTTGGACGAGCGAATCTTTCGCGCGAATCAGATGCTGGCCATGGATTATCTTTTCCAAGGAGACAAAGAAGGTGCCGTGGAATGCATGAACAATATCTACTTGGCCAAGACAGAAGCTTTACCAAAAAAAGACCCTTTCCAGAATCTTCTCCAACTCCAGGCTCTCTGGAAGAAGATGATGGATTATTTCTCTTCCGAAGGAGTGGCTAAGGAGGTATGCAGCTTGATCCAGTTTCCACGGGAATAAAGTATCTTTCTTCCCCCTTCCTTAAAAAATTGTTAAAATAGGCAGGATACATTGATTGGAAATAGAGAAGAATGAAAACTAAGCCTGTTTTGGAAAAAGCTTACAATCCCAAACCTGTTGAAGAGAAGTGGAACAAGTTTTGGGAAGAGGAAGGACTCTTTGTAGCCCAGGTCGCTTCTCCGAAGAAAAAGTTTTCCATGGTTCTCCCTCCACCCAATGTAACGGGCAGACTTCACATCGGCCATGCTCTTTGTTTTACTCTTCCTGATATCGTTGTGCGCTGGCGGAGAATGCAAGGGTATAATACCCTTTGGCTGCCCGGAACTGACCATGCCAGTATAGCTGTCCACAATGTTGTCGAGCAGAGTTTGGAAGAGAAGGGTCTGAGCAGACAGCAAATAGGTCGAGAAAAATTTCTGGAATCAGCCTGGGAATGGAAGGAAAAACACGGAAATATAATTATCAACCAGTTAAAGAAACTCGGTACCTCCTTGGACTGGACCAGGGAGAGATTCACCCTGGATGAAGGCTATGCCAAAGCCGTAAGGCGTGTTTTCGTAGACCTCTATAATGAAGGTCTTATTTATAGAGATTATTATTTGGTGAACCGCTGTCCTCATTGTGGAACTGTACTTTCTGATATCGAGGTTGAACATCAAGAACTCAAAGGAAAGCTCTACTCCATCAAGTATCCCCTTGAAGCCTCGGAAGATTTTGTCGTTGTTGCCACTACCCGGCCAGAGACGATGCTGGGGGATACGGGAGTAGCTGTTCATCCTGAGGATGAGCGTTATTCCAAGCTTCAAGGAAAAAAAGTAAACCTTCCCCTCACCAAAAGAGCCATTCCAATCATTCTTGACGATAGGGTTGAAAGGGAATTCGGGACAGGAGCCGTCAAAGTTACACCTGCCCATGACCCGGTGGATTATGAGTTGGGGAAGAAGCACAATCTGGAGCAAATCATTGTTATCGATGGCGCAGGGAAGATGACTGAAGAAGCAGGGGAGGAGTTTAAGGGCTTGGATAGGTTTGAATGTCGGGAAAAAGTTCTCCAAAAGCTGAAAGAGGCAGGATTACTGGAAAAAGTCGAAGATTACCAGCATGCCGTGGGCCATTGCTACCGCTGCAAAACTATCATCGAGCCGAACCTGTCTTGGCAGTGGTTTGTCAAAGTCAGAGTTCTGGCCAAAGAAGCCATTCGAGTTGTTGAGGAAGGGGATATTCAATTCATTCCCTCCAACTGGGCAAAAACCTATTTTGAATGGATGTATAACATTCATGACTGGTGCATTTCCCGCCAGCTCTGGTGGGGCCACCGGATTCCGGCCTGGTATTGCCAGGATTGTAACCAGGTGATGGTGGCCATGGAAGCCCCTCAGGAGTGCGGAAAATGCAAGAGCACTCGCCTCGTTCAAGAGGAAGATGTTCTTGATACCTGGTTCAGTTCAGCTCTTTGGCCCTTTGCCACTATGGGTTGGCCAGAAGAAACCGAAGATTTGAAAGTCTTCTATCCTACAGACCTTATGTCTACTGGCTTCGATATCATATTTTTCTGGGTCGCTCGGATGATCATGATGGGACTCAAGTTTGCTGGGGATATCCCCTTTAGGCATGTTTTTATCAATGGCTTGGTCAGAGATTTTAAAAGACGAAAGATGAGCAAATCTGAAGGCAATGTCATCGACCCTTTAGATATGATAGAGAAATACGGAACCGATGCCCTGAGATTCACCCTGGCAGTCCTGGCTATACCTGGTATGGACCTTTCTCTTTCTGAGGAGAGGATGGCAGGCTACCGGGCCTTTGCCAATAAGATCTGGAATGCCTCCCGTTTTGTTCTGATGAATATCGGAGAGGAAGATCTCAGAATTAAAGAGCAGGAATTGACTTTGGCCGATAAATGGATCCGAAGCCGTATAGATAGAATGATCGAAGAATTGAATGAGGCTCTGGAGGAGTATAAATTTTACGAGGCAGCCGACAAAATTTACCACTTTGTTTGGCATGAATTCTGTGATTGGTATATCGAATTGGTTAAACCTGCCCTGAAGGAGAAGAATAAAACATCTCAGGCCGTCCTGGTGGAGTCTTTAGACTTGATATTAAAGCTTCTCCACCCCTTCATGCCTTTTATAACTGAGGAGATCTGGCAGCATCTTCCCAAATCCCAGAAATCGCTGTCTGTGGCTTCTTTTCCTCAATCGGACAAATCTCTGAGGGACGAAAAAGCTGAGATTGGAATGGGACATCTCCAGAAAGCCATCGTTGAAATTCGAACCATAAGAGCCGAGAACAAAATTCCTCCCAAGAAAAAAGTTGACCTCCGGGTGAAAGTAAAGGAAGAAGTGAAAGTGAGCGATAAAGTAGAGATTGAAATCCTTAATCAACACAAGTCACATATTCAGGCTTTAGCTAATATCCGGGACATAGAATTTGTTGATGATTTTCCTCCAGGAAGGAAGCTCCTAAAGGGAGTTGTCGGTTCGTGGGAGATGGCCATTTCTCTCGAAGACATCTTGGATTTGGAGCAAGAGAAGAAGAGGCTGGAAAGAGAAATCTCCAAAGTATCTTCGGATATTGAAAAACTCGAGAGTCGGCTGAAGAATAAAAACTTTATCGGCCGTGCTCCTGAGAATGTCGTTCAGGAGACAAAAGAAAGGCTAAAATCACTCCAGGACCGAAAGCTAAAACTCGAAGAGAGTTTAAAAGATATACCCTGAGTATAAGAATAAGGAAATTCCCCTTTCCTCTTTTACGATGATGAAAATTGGGACAATAATCCAAAGAGTCGAGAGTTGTACTTCGACCAATGATCTAGCGAAAATAAGGGCAGGAGAAGGTGCAGAAGAAGGGACGGTCATCATTTCTCAGGAACAGACAAAAGGAAGAGGGACTAAGGGACGAAACTGGTACTCTGCCAAAGACAAAGGACTTTATGCCTCCCTGATCCTCTATCCTGAGAATCCAGATATTTCTCTCCTTCCCCTGATGGCGGGCCTGGCTGTAAAAGAAGCTATAAAGGAGTCCTTGAGAATTTCCGTTGGCTTGCAATGGCCTAATGATCTGATTTGGGAAAATAAAAAATTAGGAGGAATTCTTTGTGAGAGTGATTTCTTGGGGAATCGTCTCAATTATATCATTCTGGGTATTGGCCTCAATCTCAACCATGAAAAAGAGGATTTTCCCCCGGACATTCGATCCCTAGCAACTTCTCTCAAGCTTATTACCAGCAAGCAAGTTAATGAGCAAGCCCTTCTGCAGAGTCTTTGGAAAGCTTTGGATCATTGGTATCGACTTTTTTGTCAGGGCCAAGGGATGAGAATAGCCCAAGCTTACGAGAGGAATTCGTTGTTCTCGCCTGGTGATAAGCTTGCCCTGGAGAATGAAAGAGGAGAATTTACGGGAATTTACAGAGGAATAAATTCGCGCGGAGGCTTAATCTTGGAGGAAGGGGGGAGAATGGTTTCTTATTTTTCGGCTCAGATTAAAGCCATAATCCATGAGTAAAGGAGAAAGAAGATGCTTCTGGCAGTGGATATAGGCAACACGAACACAGCCTTTGGTGTTTTTCAGGGACAAAAATTAATCGAAGATTGGAAAATCAAAACAGAAAGGGATAGAACAAGCGATGAATATGCCCTTACGCTCATAAACTTGCTGGATTTTGCTGGAATAGAAAAACAAGAAATCAAGGCTGCTATCATTTCGAGCGTTGTCCCTCCCCTGACTCCTGTTTTCCAGAGTTTATCTCAAAAACATTTTCAGGTAAGGCCTCTTGTTGTGGGGCCGGGATTAAAGACAGGGATGCCCATTCTCTATGAAAACCCTTTAGAGGTAGGAGCGGACCGAGTGGTGGTCGCGGTAGCTGCCTTTGAGAAGTACGGAGGACCTTGTGTCGTGGTGGATTTTGGAACAGCCACCACTTTCGATGCTGTCTCTTCCCGAGGAGAATATTTAGGTGGTGCTATTGCCCCTGGAATTCAAATTTCTGCTGATGCCCTTTTCCTCAAAACGGCGAAATTGCCCCGAATAGAAATAAAGAAGCCTAAGAAGGCCATAGGCCGTTCAACCGAGTCGAGCATGCAATCTGGCCTCTTTTTTGGCTATATTGGTTTGATTTCGAATATCATTGAAAAAATCAAAAAGGAATTAACTGGAAATGCAAAAGTCATTTCCACCGGAGGATTTGCTGCCCAAATTTCTCATGAAATAAAATCCATTAATTTTCATGAGCCTCATCTTACGCTGGAAGGGCTCAGGATTATTTATGAGAGGAATCAATAAAGTTGTTCCATGGAAAAGAAACAGAGAGCCAAGAATCGGTATTTCCAGGAAATCGCCCATAATTTCCTGAAGAATCGGGGAGCCCCCTTTTTTCTCTCTTCCAAAGATCTCGACCTCGTAGCCGAATGGGAAAAGATGGAGATCCCTCTCCGAGCGGTTTTAGAAGGCATCGAGAGGGCATTCGGAAGTTACCGGGCAAAACCAGTGCCGAGACGCAAAATCCATTCTCTTGCTTTCTGCAAAAATCAAGTTCTCAGAGCTTTTGAGCAGTACAAAGAGAGAAAAGTGGGTGCTCCAAAGATGAGAAACGAAAGAGACAAAAAGCAGAAAAGAATTAAAGATGAAGTCCAGAAATTTTTAGCAGATATCCCCCCAACTCTGAGCTATTTGAGCGATATCTACACTCGAGTGCTAAAGGTCTTTTCTCAGAGAAAGGGAATAGAAGAAGACCTGGAGCGAATGGAGGAAGAGATTGAGGAACTCCTCTTTAAAAATTGTCCTCAGGAAGAAAAAGAAAGGGTCAAAAGGGAAATTCTAAAGAATTATCCTCACAAGGGTGAAGAGGGATTTCTCATCCTCTTCAAGATAAAACTCATTAAGCTCTTGAGAGAGAGGTATAAGATACCCTATATTTCTTTTTTTTATTATTAAGCCCTGGTGAAGGAATGGATGAACGAATCGTCTCTTTGCTGAAAAGAAAGAGAGAAGGATTATCATTTCAAAGACTTCTCAGAGAGCTAAGTCTGTCTCCGAAAGAGAGGACACAGCTTCGCAAGAGGTTAAAAGTCTTAGAAGGCAAGGGAATCCTTAGACGATATAAAAATCGGCATTTTATCCCGGCAAAATCGAATCTCGTGACAGGAAAATTCATTTCCTCTTTAGGGGGATATGGGTTTGTGAGTCCTGATACAGAGCTGGAGGAAGATATTTTCATTCCCGCCCGCTTCTCCGGCGGTGCCCTTAGGGGTGACCTGGTCGAGGTTTTTTACAAAGAGAGGGGAAAGAAAGGCAAGCCCGAAGGCCGGGTGTTGAGGATAATAAAAAAAGGCAAAAACAAGATTATTGGGGTTTATGACGAGCGCTTCAACCAACCTTTCTTCCTCTCCTTAGACTCGCCCCAAGCTCAGGAAATTCCTTTGGCCTCTAAGGAATCTTTTTCTCCTCTTCCCGGTATGATTGTGGAAGTGGATAGAGATAGCAAGCGATTAACAGGAATCTACGGAATGCCTGACGAGCCAGGAGTTGATACCCGAGTTGTCATTGAGAGACACGACCTGCGCACTTCTTTTTCAGAGGAAGCATCGCAAGAAGCTCAGGATGTTCCTGCTGAAGTCACCCCTGAGGAGATCGAAGGAAGAGTCGATTACCGTGACTGGCCGACTGTGACCATAGATGGGAAGAATGCGCAAGATTTTGATGATGCTGTGAGTATCAGAAGACTCGAGGGAGGGCATTTTCTCCTGGGAGTCCATATTGCTGATGTCTCTCATTACATCAAAACCGACTCCAGCCTCGACAGGGAGGCTTACGAGAGGGGAACGAGTGTCTATTTCCCCAACCTGACTCTGCCTATGCTTCCTGAAGTCCTTTCCAACAATATTTGCAGTCTTCGGCCCAAGCAGGTGAGGCTCACCTTCTCTGTTTTGCTAGAAATCAATAAAAAGGGAGAGGTCCTCAAGAAAGAATTTCATCCTTCGGTGATTCAAACCGCGGAGAGGATGACCTATGATTCTGTTTATAAAATACTTGAAGGAGATAAGGAGGAGAGAAAAAAATATTCTCGTCTTGTTCCAGATTTATTGCTGATGAAGGAGCTGGCTCATCTTTTAAGGAAAAAAAGGGAAGCCGAGGGAAGTTTGGATTTTGATCTTATTGAACCAGAGCTTGTTTATAAGGAAGAAAAACTCCATTCCGTGGAGCCTTTTAAGCCTAATGAAGCTCATCAAGTCATCGAAGAATTCATGGTTATAGCCAATGAAGCTGTGGCCTCCTATCTCAGTCAAAAGAATGTCCCGCTGATTTATCGGATTCATCCCCGGCCTGCTGGGCAAGATTTGGAAAGACTAAGGACAATGCTCCTGCATTTTGGGATGCCTTTTCCTCCTTCCAAGGAAGTCAAATCCTACGATTTACAGCGGGCTATAAAGTCTGCCGAAGGGAAGCCCGAGGAGAAATTTATTAACCTGCTGGTTTTGAGATCTTTAAAACTGGCCGTTTACTCTGATGAAAACCAAGGACATTATGGTTTGGCCAAGAAGGAATATACCCATTTCACCTCTCCCATACGGCGCTATCCGGATTTGGTTGTTCATCGAATTTTAAAGAAAGCCCTAAAGAGAGAAAAGTCAGAGATGTCAGCGCTTTCCTCCGTAGCTCTTCATTCCAGTCATCAAGAGCGAGAAGCAGAGGCCGCAGAAAAAGAGTTAATAGAGTGGCGCATATTACGATTATTGCAGGGAAAACTCGGCGAGGAATTGGAAGGGATAATCGTCGGCATCTCCAGGGCTGGATTGACAGTGGAACTGGATAATTATTTCATTGAGGGGACTATTCTTTATGCTGACTTAAAGAGTGATTTTTATTCAAGAAAATCAGAAAAAACTATAGTCGGAAAGAGAACAGGAGAAAAATTTGAGTTGGGAGATAGAATCAAGGTGATTCTCGCTTCAGTGAATCCTCTCCTGAGAAGAGTGAATTTGACCTTAAGCCAATGAAATTGAGCAAAAGAAAGCCGATGAAGACAAGATGTTTTGATGCCCTGGTCGACTTTCCTCCTCTCGATAAATTAAAGATCCATAATGTTTTTCTTCAGCTGAAGACTGGAGGAGCCTCTGCCTCTCTTCAATTTTATGGAAAGGTTGAGAAGGATGATAAATTTTTCGTCCGGGTATGTCCCGGGCAGTTTCTTTCTTTAAAATGGAAGGATAAATTCGAAATCAGGAAAGAGAGAGAGGGAACGCTTTGGGGAAAGGGGATCATTCTCAATCCCACATCGGCTGAAGTCAGAGGAAAAAAAGTCGTGAAAAGAATGAGCTTTCTTGAGCTTCTTCGAGGGGATAAAAAAGAGATGCTGGCGGCTCTAGCTCAAGAAAAAGGTATCCAGGGTTTGGGGGAGAGAGGGGTTCTCAATTTTTACCATTTTACTAAGAGTTCTCTCAGAAGGACTTGCCAAGAATTAGAACAAGAAGGGAAGATAAGAATCCTATCTTTCGCCCCTCTTTTACTTGTCTACCAGCCTAGTCTTGTTTTCCTTTCCGAAAAGATTATCGCCTATCTTGAGCAGTTTCACCTGAAGCATCCCGAAGAGAGAGGCGTAGCTCAAGAGAAAATCAAAAAAAGGTATGACCTCCACCCTAGAATTCTCTCTTTGTCCTTAAAAAACCTCGAGAAACAGGGGTTGATAGAGGAAGGAGAAGATTTTATTGCTCTTGCCAAGTTTCAGATGGCTCCCACTCCTGCAGAAAAGAATATTCTTCGGGAGCTTGAAGAGATGTGTTTAAGAGGAGAATTCCGTTCGGTTTCTATGAAGGACCTCCAACAGAGGTTCAATCTTTCTCCTAAAAAGCTCAACAAGCTGCTTTCGCTTCTTATCGAGAGGGAAAAAATCGTCCAGGGAAAAGATGGCTTTTTTCTTCATTCCCGCTGGCTGGAAGAAATCATCTCCAAACTCAGGAAGTATGGCCAGAAAGAGTTGACTGTTTCCGATTTTAAAAGGATAAGCGGTCTGAGCCGTAAATATGCCATACCCCTTTTAGAATTGCTGGATCAAATGGGTGTAACCCGCAGAATAGGTCCTTCACGGCGGGAGATATTGTAAGGATTTTTCTCCCTTTTTTCTTTTTTTCCGTGATATCAAAATATTTCAGGTTTGCTTTTAGGAATGGTTTTGCTCCCTTCAGATTTTTAACGCCATTCCCTCACCGCCCTTCTCAGCGGCTGCGGAACTTCTATGATGATGTGATGCAAGTTATTTCTTCA
>Ga0209636_10007989_pt1 | contig 10777 bp, 8 predicted proteins | sample DeeMarSWOR152_54_FD_187464 | JGI IMG/M metagenome (GOLD analysis project Ga0209636, IMG submission 187464) | Marine sediment microbial communities from White Oak River estuary, North Carolina - WOR-1-52-54 (SPAdes) (version 2) | ecosystem: Environmental > Aquatic > Marine > Intertidal zone >... | reverse complement strand
TCGGGGATATCCATGAGGCGATTACCTCCATTGAGCACCTGGACATCCCCCAGGGGGACAAGGAGATGATCTACTCCGGAAATATGCTACGGTTGATTCATCGTGATACGTAACTGCGGAGAAGAAACACAGGATATCGGGACAAAATGCCACGAGAATTTTCCACTCTGAGTGATGGCAGCAACGATTAGCCGTGGTGAATGGCGGATCTAGGGAACCCATAAGAAGCACCTGCGGCCTCTGTTATGCCGGTTGTGGTGTCCTCGTTCATGTAGAGAAGGGGAAGCCCGCAAAAATAGAGGGGGATCCGGATAGCCCCGTAAATAAAGGAGTGTTGTGCACGAAGGCGTTCACTTCCCTTGAACATCTGTACCACCCCGAACGTCTGAGATATCCCCTGAGAAGGGTGGGAGATCGAGGGGAGGGCAATTGGCAGAGGATTTCATGGGATGAAGCCCTGGGGATACTCTGTGAGAGGCTGAAATCCACCAGGGAGGAATTCGGTGCGGAATCAGTGGTCTTTATCCATGGGGCCGCGAAAGGACTTCAAGAGACGTGTCTCAGGAGATTTGCCAATGTATTCGGCTCGCCCAATGTGGCATCAATGGGACACGTCTGTTTCCTGCCTCGAAGATTCGGATCACTGATCACCTTCGGCTTCCATCCCATTCCCGATTACGACTATCCCACCAAGTGCATAGTTGTATGGGGCTCGTACAAGTCAAAAATCGCCGAATTTCATAAGACCCTTGAGACCACAAGAAAGGGCGCAAGGCTCATCGTAATCGACCCGATATATACGGAGCTTGCGCAAAAAGCGGACAGATGGATCCGATTGCGTCCAGGCAGTGACTTGTCCCTGGCATTGGGCATGATAAAGGTTATCCTCGATCAAGGGCTCTATGATAGGCAATTCGTGGAAGCGTGGACTGTCGGCCTTAGTCAGCTCAAAGCGCACATCGAGGATTATCCTTTGGAAAGGGTGGGGGAGATCACCTGGGTAAGGCGGGACCTGATTGAGGAAGTGGCGAGAATGTATGCCACCACGAGACCTGCTTGTATTCAGATGGGAAACGGGCTTGAGCATAACCTGAACAGCTTCCAGACGGTTCGGGCCATCTCCATCATAAAGGCCCTGACGGGAAACATATCGGCTCCTGGCGGTGAGGTTTATTGGACACCTTTAGCCATCCCCGGCAGGTATGCACGGGAGCTAACCTTGGAGAATATGCTCCCTGACGATAAGAAGGAATTACGGTTAGGGGCGGATAATGAATTCTTACCGCTCTATCATTTTGCTCATCCTCCTGCAGTAATAAGGGCGATGCTCGAAGGAAAACCGTATCCGGTCCGAACGGCATACGTTCAGGGAGCAAATCCGCTTTTGACGTACGCCAACGCTCAACAGACGTTTAAGGCTTTTATGGGCCTCGACTTCTTGGTTGTAGCTGACCTGTTCATGACACCAACTGCTGCCTTGGCCGATATCGTGCTGCCCTCGGCCACCTTCTTGGAGTTCGACAGTATTGTTAACCCACCCTACTATCCGGTTGCGCAAGTCCAACAGAAGGTGGCTGAAGTGCAGGAGTGCTGGCCAGATCTTAAGATACTGAACGAGATGGCAAAGGGAATGGATGTTGGAAAGCTCTTTTGGGAAAACGAAGGGGACTTGCTAGACGTAATCTTGAAACCCATGGGGATCAATTTCGACGAATTCAGGCAAAGAGGAGCGGTATCAGGAGATAAAGAATATTACCATTACAAGTCAAAGGGTTTTGAAACGCCCTCGGGAAAAGTCGAGCTGTTCTCCGATCGTCTACGGGAGTGGGGGCTTGATCCCCTTCCGGTATACCGCGAACCCCAGGAGACGCCTTATGGCGATCCGGAATTGGCGAGGGAATACCCGCTGATTTTCACCTCATGGAAATCCGAATATTACCGGCACTCCGGGGGAAGGCAGATAACCACCTTACGAAGACATCATCCTGAACCCATGGTGTACATCCACCCCAAAACGGCTGCTGAATTAGGGATAGAGGAACGGGATTGGGTTTGGGTGGCCACAAGAAGAGGCCGCATAAGACAGAAAACGCTCTTTTCCGAGGAAATGGATCCCAGGGTGGTTGGGGTGGATTATGCGTGGTGGTTTCCGGAAAAGGGGGCAGAGGCCCAATACGGATGGAGGGAATCAAACATAAATATCCTCACCGACGACAAACCCCCATTTAATCGAGAATTGGGAAGCACCAACTTACGAGGAATCATCTGCACGGTATATAAGGACTCATAGCAAGCTCAAGCTCGCTCTTGACGTACGCCCCCCTTGACTGCTCATAATTCCACGCCCCCGTTACCATCCCCGCTCAAACTTGACGAAAAAGCAAAGATGGTGTGGATTTTGTGCTCAAGGCGGGAACCCTTTTAGATTTACAAACGGCCCAAATAGCGATAAAAGGCATTACCAGTGGCGCTTGCTAACGCTTATCTCATATGCAAAGGAGGAATGCATTATTATGGCTGTTTTTATCACAGGTGGTCATGGCCATATCGCATCATGGACGGCCTATCTCTTGGCTAAAGAAAAGACAGAGGTAATTATCTACGATACCAACCCCATAGCTCCGGATTATCTGGGCGAGGTCTCGACGAAGGTGAGGTTTATCCGTGGAGATGTAATGGACCTTCCCGCTCTGACAGGGGTCTTTCAACAGTACAAGGATGAAATAGACGGATTAATACACACTGTGGCTGTGATGGGTGAATTCGTACAGAAAAATCCCCACGGGAATGTGATATTGAACATAGGGGGGTTACTGAATGTGCTCGAGATGGCCAGGATTTTCGGCATCAAGAAGGTACTCTATACCAGCACTGGTGCTGTATACGGAGCTGCAGAGGGGACGGCATCCGAGGATAAGAATCCTCCGAACCCTGCTGATCTCTATGGTGCCACCAAGGTTTCATGTGAGTACCTAGGTAGTCAATATGAAAGCAACTTCGGTATCGACTTCAGAATCTGTCGAATTTACTTCGTCTATGGCCCCGGCAAACTCCCTTCTCGGTTTATCAACCTCTACAAGGTGGCCTTTGGGGCCCTGGAGGGCCTGGAGGGATTGAAATTGGAAAAGGGAGCGGATCAGAAACTTGACTTTACCTATGTGGAGGACGTGGCCAGGGGTGTGGTACTACTGTACAATGCCAGGGACCTGAAGCATAAGATCTTCAACATCGCTACCGGTGTGGGGAATAGCGTGGGAAAGGTGGCCGAGCTCGCGCATAAGTACACGCATTTCCCCGTCGAGGTGGAGATCGGTCCTGGGAGGCTCATGCCCAGGTGTGAGGCCTTGGATATCAGCAGAGCTGTGCAAGAGCTCGGATACCAACCATGTTACGGCTTAGAAGAAGGGGTTAGACTTTATGCCGATTGGCTGGGCAAGATGGTAAGGAAATCATAGCTCTGTCTTCTCAAGGTTGATTGATCTGAGATCCGAGATATCTCCGTGTTTCATTTAAGGGAAGAGACGTTCGAGATCCGGCTAGCACTTCTCAGACAACGAAAAGGGGAGGAGCATCCATGAAAGTGACGACCATCCTGGGGAGCCCGAGGAAAAAAGGAAATACCGCGAAAGTGCTCGCCTGGTTCGAAGGGGAACTGGTGGACCGGGGGCATGAAGTGGACCGGCTCAATATTGTCGACCTTGAGGTAAAAGGATGTCTCGGCTGTGGCGTCTGCCAGGAGAAACCCGATGAACCCGGTTGTGTGCAGAAGGACGACGCGCTGAGGGTATTTGAACGCATGATGGCCGCGGACGCGGTGGTATATGCCTCACCGCTCTACTGCTGGGGTTTTTCTTCCCAGATTAAGGCGCTTATCGATCGGCACTTTTGCCTGATAACGGGGTACGGGACTCCCGATTACAAGTCCCTATTCGAAGGCAAACGAACGGCGCTTCTGGTGACCTGTGGTGGGCCGATTGGGGATAATGCGGATCTGATCCAGGGAGTTTTCGATAGGCTCAATGATTACGGCAAATGCGATGTCGTTGGCAAGTACGTTGTTCCCTTCTGCACGACACCTGATTCGATTCGCTCCGAAGCGAGGCAAATAGCGAGGAAAATGGCCGAGGATATCGCGGGCGGTTAAATAGCAGTGAGAGCCATACCTCCTCCTTATTGTTCCGCAAATTTCTTACGTTGATCCCGTAGTGCCTCAGTGATCGGGCTCTGCGTGAATTGGGTAACAACATTAACGCAGGCCGGCAATCCTGAGGCGAAGGCCCTTTGTAAAGCGGGAGCAATGTCATCGGGCTCCTGGACTAATTCGCCGTACCCGCCCAGATCCTGAACCACCTTATCATACCTGATCAGTCCAAGTTCGGTGCCCACTACCCGTCCATCCCCATAGAGACCCAGCTGATCATTCTTGATCATGCCCCAGGCACAATCGTTGGCGATCACCGCTACAAATGGGATACCATGACGGACGGCTGTACTGAACTCCATAGTGTGGAAGCCGAATGAGCCGTCTCCACTGAACAAGATTACCTTCCCCTCGGGTCTAGCCAGTTTGGCGGCAATGGCAGAGGCAATTCCCATACCGATAACTGCCATTGGGCCCGGATCGATGACCTGGGCTGGACCATAAGCGGGGATAGTGCCTCGGCCCCATTGCATGATATCCCCCCCATCAAGCACCACGGTCGTGTCATGATCCACTTGCTTACGCACCTCCTCACAGAGCCGGAGCGGATGGATGGGCCTGGTTGAAGATTCGAGCCACGGTTTCCACTTATCGAATTGATCTTGCTGGTATAAACGAATCTTTCCCACCCAATCCTCTCGAGGCGTTGGAGGGGTCGAGCCAGCGGCTTCCGTTAACTGTTCCAGCACGGTCCTCGCATCCCCAACGATCCCGATCTCTATTGGTCGGTTTCGCCCGATCTCCTCAGCGCACAAATCGACTTCGATAAACCTGGCCTCCGGGTTGAAAGCCGGCTGCATCCCATAATTGACTCGGAAATTCAACCTCTGTCCAATGACCAGCACCACATCGGCTTCCCGAAAAGCCCGAGCCGCACCATTTATTCGCGCGTTGGCATAGCCGAAACTGAGAGGGTGATCATCGGGAAGAACTCCCCGGCCGAGGCCCATGGAAAAGATCGGAACCCCATACGCCTCTACAAAAGCCTTGAGGGCAGGACCGGCCTTGGACCATAGTACCCCTCCTCCAACCAACGCTGCTGGTTTGCGGGCGGAAAGCAACATCTTGGCAGTTCGAAGAACGTCAACTGGATTTCCAGCGGGAAGGCTTTCGGCACGGAACTGTCTCGGCTCTGGCTCCTCAAGAACAGCGGGGTCAACTTTTTTCAGCAAAGCATCCTGGGCAAAGCTTAAATGGACCGGCCCCGGTATACCGGACATGACCTGGCGAAAGGCGATTCTCATATAGTTCGGAATGCGAGTCGGATCCGTGATGAGCTTTGACCATTTGGTGATCGGTTTGGTGAAAGCGATTTGGTCCATTTCCTGCATAGCCCCCATCTCATCGTGTACTATCTCATAATGTCCACTAATGGCTATGACTCGGCTGTGGGCCTTCCACGCAGTGGCGATGCCCGTCAGCGAGTTGGTATGTCCAGGACCAGACGTCACGGCGGATACGCCTGGCTCACCGGTGACCCGGGACCAGATATCGGCCATATACACGGCGGCCGATTCGTGACGCGTATCGATGATCTTAATCCCAGCATCAAGGCAGGCATCGTAAATAGGGTTGATAGAGTTCCCACACAGGCTGAAGAGATGCGTGACCCCCTCCTTTTTGCATGCCTCCACAACCAGCCTACCGCCCTCTATTTTTCCCATGATCTTTTCCCCCTCGAAAATTCCTAAGATTGCCGTTATCAGCCATTTTCCAGATCATTGAACCAATGTAATGCCAAGTCGCTCAGTTCCCCAAAGACATAGTATCCTATCTGAGTAACAGAGCATTTTCAATCGTTTTGGTCAACTCATCTCCAAGCCCCTACGTCCTTGATCAATGGAATTGAGAGCAAGGACCCTGCTTTTTTTCTTGTAAACATTGTTCTACACTAGTAATATAACTAAAAACATACATTCATGGGGTGGCTATACCTGTTCCCTCGACCAGAGGGAATTACGAGAAGAACGGGGCCCTACTACTTGTACGCTCACCTCCATTCGATCAAGCCGCTGATTCCGAAACTGGACGGGTCAAACGGGCCATTCATGGCAACACGCCTTTCCTCACCACTACGGAAAAGATGGAGCTGATCGGAAACGTTCAGGGGGAGGAGAATCCAAGGTGAGGAATGATCTAGTTGAGGAAGAAGAGTTACCTAGGTGACTGAAATGTCGATCGGAAAATACGCGATAATACGAAGTGTCCCAAATACCTATGACAAATGTATTAGGCATTCTCACTTCGAAAATACGATAAATGTAGAACTGGCCAAGCGACAACATTTACGGTACTGCGAAGTTTTACAACAAATGGGGCTCACCCTGATACCCATCGATCCTGACCATAGATTCCCGGATTGCTGCTTTGTGGAAGATCCGGCATTCGTGATCGGCGAGATGGCGATTATCTCAAAAATGGGGGCAACATCACGGATTGGTGAGGAAATAGAGGTAGAAAAAACCCTTTCAAAGTTTAAAAAGGTTTACAAAATTGATCCACCTGGTACCATAGAGGGAGGTGATGTCTTAAGAATCAACGAGAAGACCTATATTGGATTGTCCACGCGCACAAATCGATTTGCAATTCAACAAGTGAATAATGTGGTTTCGGAATATGGGTATCAGGTCATACCTGTCGAAATAGAAGACACGCTGCATCTCAAATCTGCGTGTACATATCTCGGAAACGATTCTATGGTAATGTCTCCCGGGCATTTTGATAACAAGGTTTTCTCTCAGTATAACAAAATCATAATTCCGAAAAGGGAGGCCCATGGAGCCAATTGTCTCTCCATGAATGGCAAGGTTCTAATCCAAGAAGGCTACCCCAGTACAAAAAAGCTCATTGAAGATGAGGGGTTTGAAACTGTTGAGATCGAGGTGTCGGAATTTAGGAAAGCAGGGGGAAGTCTAACCTGCTTATCAATTATCTTCTGAGCGATACGGGGGCGCAGCCTGAAATGCTATGGTAAAAGGGAACAATAGTTGAGGACGAAAAGGAGATGAAGGACCAAATGCGGAAACTCATTCTTGAAAGGAGGGAACGGTATGAAGGTTAATGCCAAGAAACTCATTGAAATGGTCGAGAAAGGGGTGCCTGCTCAGCAAATCAAAAAGGAGCTAGGCATCAAGACACGGGCCCCGTTGAAAGCCATGTACTTTAAGGCCTTGGTGGATGCGGGAAAGGTAAAAGATATTATGACCAGGAGGAAAACCAGACGAGGAGCACCCAGGAGAAGGGCGCTAACCATCGGTAAGAGGGGAACTATTCTCCTCAGCAAGGTATTGCTTGTAGACCGGCTTGGTTTCAAACAGGGAGACAAATTCACCTGTGCCAAGAGGAAGGACAGCATCATCTTGACAAAAATCTAGGAACGAAGGCGAGCTGCCATCACGAAACCGGAGGTTGATAAGGCTTCTTCCCTCTCAGGAGAGCAAACATGAAGCAGAAGGCCTGTCCGAAGTGCGGCCTGGTTTCCGATCAGAAACAATATATCTGCCCGTATTGCTGGGCCAAACTACGTTCATTCATCGCGTCCATCCGGAGACGGAAATAATCGAGGATGGCTAGCTTTCCCCCTAAACCGGATACACGAAGCTCATTCATACTCTGTCGAATAGTGAAGGATGAACTACCTGTCCAGGGCAGAGCCGGAAATGGCTCTGCCCGGAGCAGTTGAGAAGTGCGAAGACTTCTCACCACGATTGTTCTTCCCATCATTTTCTCGGCAGGTGTTTGTTCCTCCACATCTGCGGCCACGTATGTCTTCCGGCACGGACAATCCACAGATTACATTTTCGAGCAGACGCTGCACATTCTGAAACACTACAATTTCTTTATCCTGTACTCCAACCCTGAGGAAGGCGAAATCGAGACTCCGTTCAAATGATAGACGGAAAGGGGACCCCCGATTTCCGCGTGAGCTACAGCATCCTCATCAAAAAGCAGCCGGGCGGAACAGGGATAGCTGTCCCCGCCGAGATAAGAGCGTACGAGGGCGAAAGGGCAGGGTTCAAAAGGACGAGATGAAGAGCGCATGGTGGGTCGTAATAAAGGCCCATGTGAAAAGGGTGGGAAACAAACACGCCGATACATGATCATCAAGCAAAGCTACGGGTTTGCATAGAGCCCCTGTGGTGAGATCATGAGACTGAGCTGTCCTCTTCTCAAGATACAGTGTAAAAGTGCTGGGGATTCGTAGTGTGACAAAGCATACCGGAACCCATCATGCCACTCATATGAGCCGGGTAATCCTCGGAGCCTTGCTGGTGGTTCTGATCTGTGGTGCTGCGGAGGTCACAACCCGGCAAGGATGGCTCAATACCCTTGAGCACCTATGGTACGATCTTTGGCATAATCTGGCGGGTGAACGGTTTGAGTCAAAACACGTGGTTATCGTCGCCATAGACAATCAGACCCTGTTGGATCATCCGGACGAGCCTCTGGCATTCTGGGGGCCGCATTTTGCCCGGGCCATCGAGGTCTCACGGCGGGCAGGCGCACGGATTATCGGGGTAGACTATCTGTTTAGGGTTAGCGGTGAATCGTGGCTCAGGAAGTTCGAGCTGCACGGAAACGAGCTGAGCCGCACGTATGACATCCCAATGCGAGCGCAGCTTGCCGCTGGACAGGTGGTGGTTGCTGGAAGTTTGGCCAACAACGACCGCGGGGAAAGCGAGCTTATCTTGCCTGTCGACGATTACCTATTTGTACTGCCGTCTGGCAAGGCGGATATAGGGCTGAGCAACTTCCGCTCCGATCCAGATGGAATAATCCGCCATTTTGTACCCACGTGGTTTGATGACGGCAGTATCCCCAGCCTGACATTCGCAACGCTTTTGGCCGTGCGGCTCGCCGGTTTGGATCATGGAAGCGATAGTTGGTCATTGGGTAACCAGAGGGTTTTCAACGCTCCCCTTCCCCGGACAATTGGCTTCGTTGGGCCCCCCGGCACTATTCCCCGGCTTTCCTTTGGCCGCTTACTCAGCCCTGGGGCGGATAATGACCCAGATATTCAACGCCATATCAGGGACAAGGTGGTCATCATCGGAGCGGAGCACGGAGGTGGTCAGGATGTTCACATAACCCCCTATGCCAGGGGCTTCTTGTTTTGGGTGAAAGGGCGGATGATGAGCGGCGCCGAACTCCATGCCAATATCGTGGAGACTCTGCTCACGGGGCAATTTCCCCGGCCCCTAGCGAGTTGGCCCCGCCTCATCTACCTGCTCGCTGTGCTCATATTCGCTACAATCCTCTTCTTCAGGCTGGACCCCTGGCGGGGCCTGCGGATGGGCCTTTTGTTCGCCCTGGGTTGCGCTGTCCTTGGTTACCTTTTCTTCCGGAAGAATTGGATTCTCCCTGTGATGAGCGTTCAACTAGCCGTTGCCGTGAGCTATCTGGGGACCCTCGGCTTTCGGCTCACCGGAGAAGAAAGGGAGCGGGCGCGCTTGCGGCGCATGTTCGGCCAGTATGTCTCCGACGAAGTGGTGGAGAAACTTCTGGCCACTGGCCGCCGGCCGAACCTGGGAGGTGAATTGCTCCATGTCACCGTGCTCTTTGCGGACATCCGCAATTTCACCAGGATCTCGGAGCGATTGCATGCACACCAGGTGGTCGACTTGCTCAATACCTATTTGGGCCGAGTCTGCGAACCCATCCTCCGGGAGGGTGGCACAGTGGATAAATTCGTCGGCGATGCGGTGATGGCGGTATTCGGATCGCCGGTGCGTTCTTCAGATCATGCCCGCCACGCGCTGCGCGCGGCGCTGGCCATGGCAGCGACTGCCAGCGAGTTCCAGTCGTGGATGTCGCAGCGTTTTGTGGACTTGAATTTGCCCGATTTCAACATCGGCATAGGGCTTCACACCGGTGAGGCGGTGATCGGCAGCATTGGCTCGCCCAAGAGGAAAGACTTCACGGCAATTGGCGACACGGTGAACACCGCATCGCGCCTTGAAGGGATGACCAAGGAGCTGGGATGGAGGATTGTCGCCAGCCGAGCAACAGTCGAAGCAGCGGGTCCAGGGGTCTTTACCGGCAGGAAAGAAACCGCAAGCCTCAAGGGACGGGATAAACCGGTGGAGGTCTTCGAGGTGATTGGTTTGGAACGAGATACAGGAGGGGACGAATGAAGCTTTTCCGGACTGTTATCATGCTCTATAACGTGCCCATTTTTCTCGCTGTCCTCGTGGGGCTAGTGACGGTGGCTATGGCACAAACCCAAGCCCTTCCCCCTGATGTTGGGTTGGTTAGCAAACTCTCCGGCCATGTCACCTACGTGAACAACTGCTACCAGAAGAGCCCGGCCATGGCACAGGCATTCATGAAGATACGACTGGGGGATCGATTCGAGCTGCAGGCGGAAGCCCTGGTCCAATTGGTCTACTTTCTGGGTGGTCGACAGGAGACCTGGAAGGGGCCTGCGGTGTTCACCGCCGACGATTCGCAGAGTTACCCGGAAACGCAGGTTCAGCCCAGCGTGAGAATCTTACCGGCCGGAACCGTACAAGGGGTGCGCCGCATCCCGGTTCTCTTGCAGCGGTCCGGGGTCTCCCGTCCTGGAGCCACACTCAT
>Ga0209636_10007987_pt1 | contig 10780 bp, 10 predicted proteins | sample DeeMarSWOR152_54_FD_187464 | JGI IMG/M metagenome (GOLD analysis project Ga0209636, IMG submission 187464) | Marine sediment microbial communities from White Oak River estuary, North Carolina - WOR-1-52-54 (SPAdes) (version 2) | ecosystem: Environmental > Aquatic > Marine > Intertidal zone >... | reverse complement strand
CTAATTGAACATCCTCTGCGTCCGGAATCCTGTATGAGAAAAAGACCCCCTCCTCTAATACCTGAGGGCCGAAAAATTTGCTCTCCATCCTCTCAGCCCTGACCTCCTCCCTGATGATCTCCTGGGTCAGTTGGCGGTAGTCCTTATATCCGGTTGCTGATCTGTCCAGTTTGGAGATGGGGACCCTCCTCAGAGCTGCCTCCCTCAGCTTAACATTGGTATGGATAGCGGAGTTGAAGATCCTTCCCTCAAAGTGCTCCTTAATCCTTTTCAGGATCTCCTTGGCTAGCTTGGTGCGACGGTCATAGATGGTGGCCAGGGCTTTTACCTTGGTCTTGTGGCCGGCCCTCTCGCTCAACACCCGGGTTGTCTCCAGAAGCTTTTCCACCCCGTGGAGGGAGAAGATGCAGGTCTCGATGGGCACGATCACCTCGTCGCAGGCTCTCAGGGCATTGAAGGTGAGAAGGCCTATGCTGGGAGGGCAGTCAATGATCAGGTAGTTATAGGGGGCAGAGAGAGATTGAACTGCATTGTATAGCCTAAGTTCCCTTCCCGGTCTCCCGGAGAGCTCCTGTTCTAAGGCTGAAAGGATGACGCTGGAAGGAGCCAAGTCCAAATTGGGAAGGATATGAAGGGTAACCTCCTCAAGGGTAGCGGGAGGGGATGAATCGGAGAGGACATCATACACGTTCTTCTCCAAATCCTCCGGATTACCTTTGAGCCCTAAGGTTGCATGAGCCTGAGGATCGAGATCGATCAAGAGAACCCTCCTCCCCCTCTCTGCCAAACAGGCAGAGAGGTTTATGGCCGTGGTGGTCTTCCCACAACCCCCTTTCTGATTGGCGATAGCTATCTTCCGCATCTTCTCTCCTTATTCGGGTTCTTCCCTCTTCTGGAATCCGATCCCCTTTTCGCCCTTTCTAAAGATCTTGATGGCCCCGAATTGGTTCTCAAACTTCTTTATGTTCTCCTCCAGGGCAGAGAGCAACATCTTGGCATGTTGAGGGGTCATTACTATCCTGGCGTAAACCTTGGACTTGTTCGTCCCAGGGAGAACTCGGGCAAAATCTATGATAAACTCAGAAGGGGAGTGGGCAATGAGGGCCAGATTGGAATAGATCCCCTCGGATTCCTTCTCTCCCAATTCGATGTTAATTCGTTGTTGTCTCTTGTCCATTTTTTCCATAATAAACCAACCTCAGGTAAAATGTCAAGGATAATTTTTTTAATTTTTTGATATTGAGAGGGCAGATGGCAACTATGTTGGTGAGGCCGGGGCCCAACGAAGGGGGAGAGGAAGGGTTATGGTGAGGAGTGAAGGATGTGGTAAAAGGGCTGAGGGTGGATGTGCGTTCCCGCCTAAGCTGGCTTCCCCTTTAAGCCCGAGGTTCTTCAATGACCTATTACCAGATGATTAGACCTGTCTGTGCATGACCGCATGCAGACAGGGAGGAGAAGAAATAATCTTCGGGCCTTTTCCCCTATCCAGATAGAGGCCAAGGATCTCTCAGACCGTGAGGGGTATTGGCCCCAATAGACTGAACACGATTGATGCGCTTTTAGATGCTGCCTCTACAAGTGATAATTACCAGATGCTTCCGGTTGATACAGAATTTCTTTGATTTTTAATCTTCTTAAACCCGCGGGAACTTTCCATTCAATCGTATCACCAACGCTGTATCCCAACATAGCGGTTCCAATTGGAGCAAAAATTGAAATTTTGTGCTGATCAATATCCGCACCATGAGGGAAAACCAGCTTGTAAGTCATCTCTTCCCCTGTGTCGAGGTCCATCAAAACCGCTTTGGAATTCATAGTAATTACATTTCCGGGAATATCTCTTGAGTCAACCACGTTGGCTCGGTCCAATTCTGCTTCCAACTCTTTCAGATCATCTCTGCTGTGATAATCGAATTCCTTGGTGATCTTAAGCAGTACCCTCAATCGCTCTAGGTCATAATCCGTAATTAAAATTGTTCTGCCTTTTATGTTTTGGGCCTTCATATTTGTTTTTACTCCCGTCTCCGATGTTAACACACCGTTTTTTCTGCCACTCCCACACAATTAGCACATTATTCGATGACTTTTGTTACCCTGCCAATGACAAGCATATGTGCACCTGTTGGGGTGCATTCAAATAGTGTCTTCGACCCCAATCAGTTTTACACCAGTTATATTTGCAGCCTCTCTGTTAAGAGCCCTCAAGTCATCTTTTGTCAATTCATAAACATCGTCATAGCCTGCTAACATAGTTAGTATCTTTAATTCCTCAGCCATCGCTGTCAGGAAATTGACAATCCTACGAGCACCTTCATCAACATCAAGTCGTTGTGTCAGTTCCTTGTCCTGGGTTGCTATCCCATAAACACATTTTCCTGTGTTGCACTGTTTGCAAACCCTACATCCAAGTGCTATAAGGGCTGCAGAGGCCATACCAACAATGTCAAATCCCATAGCAATTGCTTTAGTGGCATCTGCCCCTGTCTTGATGCCACCAAGTAGTATCAACTTGATTTCGTCTTTAAACCCTGAATCTTCTAATGCCTTTACAGCAGGAGCTATACACCCCAGAGTGGGAATACCAGCATGTTCAGTGGTTATCTCCGGTGATGCTCCTGTTCCTCCTTCCATGCCATCGATAGCAATGGCATCGGCTCCCGCTTCAGCCGCAAATTTTACATCGTTATATATGTTGCCTGGTCCCAATTTGATAAGTATAGGAATCTGCCAATCTGTCACTTCTCTCAATAATTCTACATGTTTAGCTAAGTCTCCCGGCTGGGTCATATCTAAGTGTCTGCACGGACTTAGAGCATCAGTTCCAACAGGTATTCCTCTAATCTTTGCTATTTCAGGAGTAACTTTTTTGGACAGAAGATGGCCTCCCATCCCCGGTTTTGCACCTTGACCAATTTTGATCTCAATGGCATCCGCCGTCTTCAGATATTGCGTAGTGCAACCAAATCTCCCTGTTGACCACTGGACAATTAGGTTTTTAGCCAATTCCCTCTCTTCCGGGAAAGAGCCTCCCTCCCCTGTATTAGCTGCAGAACCTACTTGGGCAGTTCCTTTCGCCAAAGCCATCTTGGCATTCTTACTTAATGCGCCGTAAGACATTGCCCCTAAAACAATTGGAATATCCAGAACCATCGGCTTTTTCACCCTTCCTTCACCAATCATTACCCTGGTATTACACTTCTGTCTATATTTGTCAACGGGTGTTTTGGAGAGTTGCGCCGGAATAACAATTACATCATCCAATGTAGGTAATGGACGGCTGGAACCGTAACCCCTTAAGGCATATTCTCCAGTCTCCGCCTTTAAATGAATTGCCTCTACAACATCTGATGTCCATCCCCCTCTTGAGAAAGCCTCATCAGCTATTGGGTCGACAGTAATTGCCCTGACAGGGCAGTTTTCTTCACATACAAGGCAGCCAGAACACTTTTCGGGATAATATAGGAATGGCGCTGGGAAAGTCTCTCGTTTCCTCTCAAGGAGTGCCCCAGTCGGACAATTCTTTACACATAATAAGCATCCAATACATTTATTCCTATCGACATTTACACGATAAGCCCGTCTATATGTTCTGATTATTATTGCCTCCCAGTCTCGGTCTCTTTATGACTCTCAATTGTGTAGCACCTGCACATGACATACATGGGTCGTAGGCGCGAATTGCTTGTTCTATCTTTATCTTGTCCTCATCTGAACAGTCGTCTTTCTTCCCATTAAGCACAGTTTTGGCAGCCCCAAGGGTAGACCTTTCAATGCTTCCCTGATGAAAAGTGGTTGGCGCAATTACTCTTGTTTTTCCGACTACGCCTTCACTATCCGTTTCGTACCGATGAAGCAGTAAACCTCGAGGGGCTTCTACTACTGCCACCCCAACCCCTTTCTTTGGACGAGCGATATTTTTTATCTCTTTATCTAAGCCGGATTCGATGATGCTCCTTATCCCCTTCATACATTCAACCATTTCCGGTATTCTTGCAATGTTGTAACCCATCGTAGATTGTGTAAAATCGCCAAAACTTTTCTTAAATTCATGAAAACTCGGATTATCCCAGTTTGCATTTTGGATTCTTGCAAGTGGCCCAACTCTGAACTGTCCATTTTCTGGTCCCAGGTCTGTTAAATATGGATGTCTTACATAAGAATATTCCTTCTCCTCTTCGGTTATCTTCTCCAGAATCTGGGCAGGTGTCAAAATAACCATTTTTTCATCTTTCATTAAAAGTTCTATAGGGTTATCGTATAGTTCAAGTCTTTTACTTTGCTTCAGTGCTAAGAAGTGGGTTTCAATCTTCCCATACGATAGCATGTACTCTTTTCTCTTAGAAAGAATACAATGGGAATAACACGCAATAACCTTCATCGGTTCACTTGCAGAATCAAGAAGTTTCATGATCTCATCCTGTTTTTCTTGATCTAACACTCCTAAGACACCACCGGGTACCGATATAGTTGCATGGACTTTTCTACCTGCAATTATTTCTGAAATCTTTTGACCAATCATTCGCAGTTTTATCCCAGCTTTAAAAAAGTCTGGGTGTTTGTTCTGCACGTCGACGATTGTGCTTGTTCCGTCAATAAGCAAACCGGGTCCAGCGAGGAAGAAGGTATGCAATGCATGACTGGCAAGTGTATTAGCCAATAGTAGTAGCTCACGTATCTTCTTTGCAGAAACAGGGATAGGAGTTCCCCATGCCTCCTCTAATGCCTTACAGGCACAAATATTATGTGCAGTGTAACAGATGCCACATATCCTGGCAGCCAATATTGGCACTTCAGAAGCGTGTTTCCCTTTAAGGATTACATCAAATGCTCTTGATGGCTCAGTGGCCAGATACTCTACCTTTTCTACTTCACCATTTTTATATAGATATAGTGCAACAGAGGCATGTCCTTCTAACCTGGCGACATTATCAATCTTGACTACTTTAGGCATCTTAACACTTCTCTCTTCTCTTCATGGGTAAATTTCTTAAATCCTCTATAAAGAAGTACTGGACCCCTGCAGCCCTCGCAGGGCATGTTTGCTTTGATACAGGATGCTCCGCATCCTCCAATCGCCTGTCTCCCAAGGCATAAATACCCCTGCTCTAGGAAACACTTCTTAGGGTCAGGAGCTACATCAAGTAAAGTTTTCCATTTACCACCCGGTGGAATTGGGGGTGGTTCACCAGTTCTCTCCCTATCACATTCATCGCAAACCGTGTGAGCAATTTCAGGAACAGGCCTACCTTCAGCTAGAGCGAAAAGAACATCCTGAATTACATTTGCCGGTGGCGGACACCCTGGGATAAAATAATCAACATCAATAAATGCCTTTGGTGAACATACTAAAGGATGAAGTTTATGCTCAGGTTCTTTAAGATCCCTCTTCTGCGGTCTAAAGGGGGTTTTGAGGTTTCCCAAACAGGCAATCCCTCCAAAACAGGCACAAGACCCTACCGCAACCACTTTCTTGGCATGGGGCGCCATACGCTTCACCAATGTTTCGTCCTGATTCGTTAATATTGCTCCCTCAATTATCAAAATATCCGTCTCACTTTCTATTGTAGGAGTGACTCTGTCCATTAAGAGATAGGAATGCACAACATCCATTCCTCCTTTGAATAAGTCTTCACCTACATCCAAGATAGAAATGTGACAGCCAGAGCAACCGCCCAACTGGACTGTAGAAACTCTTATTCCCATTCCTTAGCTTTCTTTGTAAAATGGACGCAGTTCCTTTGGAACTATTTTCTTAATATTATCTAATGGAAATTGTATTTTGTTCTCGGTGAATAAAGTTTCTAAAAATCTCCTATCATTGTCGATCAACTTCTGGATAATGGCATTATTACCGAGACTTGCTATGTTCCCACCGATGAATATTCTTCCTTTAATCATCCAATCTCCAGTCTTTTCACCACTATCATTCAAGATAATAATATCCCCACCAGTCAAATACAGACCCACAAAATCACCAGCATCACCCTTTACAAGAATTGTCCCCCCCTTACTGATTTGACCAATATTATCTCCTGCATTGCCATTGACAACAACCTGCCCCCCATACATATACATTCCTGATCCTTCACCACAATTTCCATTGATGAAGATGTTCCCACTTCGCATCACATCACCTGCAAATCTTCCCGCATTGCCATTCACGACTATGGATGCTCCATTATTCAGGGCACCAAAAAAATCACCAGCCTCACCATTGACAGTGACTTCTACCTTTTCATCCAGACCCACAGCAACAGAATTCTGCCCATCAATATCAATTGTTACCGACTTTCTTTTTTTGATCTCCTGGTACAGATATTGATTTAGCTCTCTTGTACTTTTCATAATTCCCGTTTCAATCTCTTGGTACAGAGATTTATTTAACACTCTTGCGCTTTTCATAATTCCCTCCCAATGTTTGGGACTTTGAAGATAGCCTCACCAAGATCAGGTTTTATCCCCTGAATACCTACACAGGAACCAAGGATTGTGAAATGTGAGAGGTCAAGAAAACACCTCCTTTTCTCGGCAGCAGTAGTGATTGTCCCAAAGAGCTCAGGATATACAATCTCCCCTCTTCTGTAAGCAGATATACCAACCTCACACATCCCTATACAACATTCAGCCATCAACACAGGTGGCGCATAGACCACTGATGGGAGCGATTGAGTCCTCGCTTCGAGTTTTTGGTAAGTAGCTTCTAATGCGTTTATGCTTGAAAAAGACATTTTACCTCTTACCGGTACTCCTCGCAATGCCAGACGCCCCCTTCAGGTTTTGAAAAGGTACAGATTTCACGGTTTTTGCAACTCTTGCATAGCCCTTTGTACTTGCCTGAATCCATTTCAAGTTCAGCACTGGATTTGACCCCTGAGCCGGTCGTCCTAGAGATGCCGTTACCAGTGGTTCTCTGCATAGAGTTTCTCTTGCTTTCAAACACCGAAGGCTTTCCGTAACTTTCAAATTCATTGCATCGCAACACCGGTCGCTCAGGGTCCCTCTGGTAGGTACAAACCGGAGCTTTTTTACAGGTCGAACAAATACCGCTAAATTCCTTATTTCTTGACCTTTCACTCACTTCTCTGTCTTTTTTGGGGCTTTTGGCCCGTGTTCGCATACCGCTGTTTCTTGGCATAACATATCTCCTCTGTCTTTTTTGACCTTTGATCAATACCCATCTAAAATCAACGCAATTCTCGTGCCAATTATTTGCTTTGGTACCAGACGGCTATTCTTTATCAGTCTGAGACACGACCACAGTAGGCTAAGTAAATGAAAATAAACGGTTTTGGGGGACAGAATATTTCTGATGGGGTGAGGTGGCCTTGCGACATAAGCGCTGAAAATGTGGAGAGTTGTCGGGGAGATTTAGATCGTCGGGGAGAATTTCCCCGATACTGGAATTCTCAAGACAAGATAGTACTTTGGATTTTAACTATCTATAGAATAGTGTTTCAGCTTTTCTCGCAGGGTTTTGCGGTCAATACCGAGTATCTTCGCCGCCTGCGTTTTGTTGCCACCCACACTTGCCAGAACGTTGCGAATGTAATCGGTTGCTACTTCAGCCAGCGTTCGATCGAATCCTGTTCCCTGCAGAGCCGAAAACCGCATAAGAGAAGGCAGGTCGGAAACCTCTATGATATTTCCATCGGTCATCACTACAAGACGCTGGATGACATTTTCCAGTTCTCGCACGTTCCCTGGCCAATGGTAATTCTTCAGGACTTGTAAGGCATTATCGGAGAATCGAGGTGTGGGTTTGCCTAATTCCTTGCAAAACTTGGTTACAAAATTATTGGCCAACAAAAGAATATCATCTCCTCTTTCTCTCAAAGGGGGGATGTCAATAGTAATTACATTAATTCGGTAGTAAAGGTCTTCACGGAAAACGCCCTTCTTCACCAAACTAAGCAAATCCTTGTTGGTTGTAGTCAGAATTCTCACATCTACTTTTTGTAGACGTCTGGATCCTACCATACAGATTTCCTTATCCTCGAGCACACGGAGAAGCTTTACCTGCATAGAGAGACTGGTCTCACTGATTTCATCAAGAAAGATTGAACCTCCATCAGCGGTTTGAAGGAAACCCGCCCTGGATTCGGTGGCGCCAGTAAAAGCCCCTTTAACATGTCCAAAAAGTTCGCTTTCGAGTAGGCTCTCTGGGATGCCCCCACAATTTACGGGCACAAATGGAGCTGAAGCCCGTGAACTACTGTAGTGAATAGCCCTGGCTACAAGCTCCTTGCCAGTGCCGCTCTCCCCCGTGATGAGTACAGTGGCTAGAGTTGAAGTGGCCTTGTATATAGTACCAAAAACCTTGCATATCGCCTCCGACTCACCAACTATACCGTAAGGAGCTGATGGGATTCGGTGCAATTGGACTTGTAAGGCTCTGCGCATATGCAATTTGTCGAGTGTCCTCCGGACGGCAGAAAAGAGTTCTTCATCAGTAAAAGGTTTGGTCAGATACTCCTCAGCTCCAGTCTTGACCGCCTTGACTGCTCCTTCGATTGTGGGGTAACCAGTAATCACCATTACCTCAGTATCTTTGACGTTTTCCCGTACATGCCTTATTAGATCAAAGCCACTGACCTTGGGCATTTTGAGGTCCGTTACGACAACATCAACTGGCGTCGTCTCAAGAATCCTAATAGCCTCAACTGCGCCGGGGGCAGTGAAGACCCGGTACCCCTGCGATGTCAGGTTTCTCTGGAGCACTTCCAGTGTATCTGGGACGTCATCCACAACTAGGATACGTTCTTTTTTAGCTGAAGGCACCATCTTAGTCCTCCTTCTCCTACTCTCGTAATCTTGCCACGGGCAGTTGAATTTCGAACCGTGTGCCGCGACCGACCTCGCTTTCAACTTTGATAGTTCCCCCATGTGAAGTCACAACTCCGTGAACCACGGCCAGGCCCAAACCCGTCCCCTGGCCGACTTCCTTCGTTGTAAAGAACGGAAGAAATATCTGATCTACAACCTCCTTGGTCATGCCGACACCCGTGTCTTCCACGATAAGTGAAATGCTGTCTTCGCAAGCAAGTGTCCGTACCGTCAAGCTCCCTCCTTCCGACATTGCCTGCACAGCATTGACGACCAAATTGACTAGAACTTGATTTAACTGCGCCAGATCAGCAGTAATCTCTGGCAGGTCAGGTGAAAGCAAACGCACTAACTTTATTCCTTCCTTACTACACCGAGACTTGAAGAAATAGAGCCCCTCTTCAACTACCTTATTCAGATTAACTGAAGTCTTCCTTGGCGGCGTTTGTCGGGCAAACAACATAAGTTTCTTGATGACTTCCCGTGTGTACATAGAGGCGGTTACTATTCTCTCAATGTCCTGCTTCGCCCCTTTTGGCAGACCTGGGCATTTCTTTGCAAGCTGGGCAAATCCTAAGATATTGCCCAAGGGTTCATTTAGTTCGTGGGCGACACCTGCAGCGAGTTGTCCGATGGTGGCTAATCGATCAGCATGTCTAAGCTGTCCCTGGAAATTAAGTCTCTCCTCCTCCGCCTGTCTCTGTTCTATAATGAGTGCCACCTCTCTGGCTACAGTATCGATCAAAATTCGCTCCTCTTTTAGGAATGGACCTTGGTCAAGCTCCGGTTTCTCCTCCGTGTATACCACCACGACAACGCCACGTCGTTCACCGTTCACAACGATATCTGACGTCTGTTTCCAACGGCTCTCTCGGAAGCCAGGTGTTGAGTAAGAACGTCCGTCAAAAAAGATCTCGGCGGCGGCGATCTTGGGGTACATCCAGGAGGAAGGAAGAGACTTCACAACTCCCTCCAGAATTCCTTCAAGCGATATACCGGGCCGTGCAACCAACTGAGCTATACCATAAAGGCACGTCAGTTCCTTGATTCGTTCGCGCAATGCTACTTGTGCACTTCGATAAGCCAGTGCGTCACCAAGAGTTTTTACGACGCCTTCGTAAAACTCTATTTCATCCTGCGTGAAGTAGTCCCGTTGTTTGCTCTTCAATTGCAAAAGCCCAATGTTTTCATTGCCAACCTCAAGCGGGATTAGGGCAAGCGACCTGTAATTACCGCCGATGCAGATACCGTGGACAGGTGCTTGCCTGTCAGTCTCCGGATAGAAGGGCAGGGGATTCTCCGTGTTGCCTGTCCAAAAACTTCCGTTCCTCGTGAAAAAGGGCAAAGAAAGATCCAAGTGCCCACGCACAATATACCTGCAGAGTCGTTCCAGATCCGAATTGGTCTGGAAGCTAGGGAGAATCTGGCCTTTTTCATTTTGCACGCAAGGCATGACTGTAAAGCGAACCGATTTCTTCGGGAATTGCGTGGCTTCGCAACGGTAGTATTTGCCCCGTTCCTTCACCCACAGTTCAACCGCGTCGCATCCAGAGAAGTTCATCAGAATCTTTGAAACTTCGTGAAGAAACTCAGATCTTAAGAAGCCGCGGTTTGCATAGTAAAATATCTGATGTGATATAGCGTGGAACTCCTGGGCCGACTTGCAACTAAGTACATGCGGGTCAATTTGCTTTGGCTGTCCTTTTCTCATTGCCACCATTTATTTTAAGTTCTTCCACGGTTTAATTTAATGAGAAGAGTGGTTACTCAACCAGATCTCTATATATCCCAATTGGGTATAACGCTGAATAAATAATGATCTATTCTGTGCCAACTCTTCTGCCAGGGTTATAATCTCTGGCTAACTTTACCTTACCCTTTTCTTACCTCTTTTCAGCCTCTTTAGCTCATCCCTTATCTGGGCTGCCCTCTCAAACTCCAGGCTGCGGGCGGCCTC
>Ga0209636_10007986_pt1 | contig 10781 bp, 11 predicted proteins | sample DeeMarSWOR152_54_FD_187464 | JGI IMG/M metagenome (GOLD analysis project Ga0209636, IMG submission 187464) | Marine sediment microbial communities from White Oak River estuary, North Carolina - WOR-1-52-54 (SPAdes) (version 2) | ecosystem: Environmental > Aquatic > Marine > Intertidal zone >... | reverse complement strand
CTTACCCGTGTTATTTAATCATACCCGAAAAGTCCAAATATGCTTTGTTCTTCAAATCTCGTTTAAGGAATTCCCAACGCTCTTCGGTTTTTGCAGAGGAAAAAGGTGAGTTTCCATCAAGTTCTTTACGAAGTGCAGTTCAGAGCTGTTTAAGACTCGCCACTTGATGACTGAATTTTCCTTAAGAGTTCTTTCATGTCAATTGCTGAAGCGTTTGACCTTATCCCCTTAGGGTTGAAATGGGTTAGAGAGGCTTGGAAGCCCTGTTTTCTCAAGGCTTCGACTACCTTTCTGACAGATGGAACTGGTAACGCCAACATGTCACAGAGCTTGTCAAGCACGTAATACGTGACAGGTGCCTCAACTTCGTCTTTTATTCGACCTAAAATTTTCAGAATCCTTTCTCTCTGCTTAAATGTCCTCTGAATGATCTCTTTTGCCAGCAATTCGCAAAACTGCCCATCAAATATCTTTCCAAGCCACAGTGGTCCTGCGACATTAATTTTAGAGTCGCATTCAACGCATTTTCCTGAACCGTTGGTTAGAAGAAGTCCCTTTGCCGGTTCCCTGTGGAGACATCTGAAACAATGAAGTATGTACCCCATGTTTCTAATGTTCTCATCAGCCCTTTTTGCACCATGTTTTATGGTTGCATAAACTCTGATGTAATGATTTGTGCTGTGGCTGAAGACTATGCTTACGCCTATATCGTGTTTTGCCGCTGTCATGGCTAGGCATCCAGCCAAGATTCTTACAGCCAACTCGTGACAGTACTCCGTGCGTAAGGGTTTTCCTCCATACTTCCTGACACAAGCCTTTGGGTGAACACCGCACAAGGGAGCCATATCAGTCGCAGTTAAAGCCAAAAGACCGCCGCCTCGTAAGGCACGAATAGCAGAGTCAAGATAAGGCACTGGAGAACCGAATGGATCTAAGTCTATGACATCAAATCTCTTGCGAGGTGCACCATAACCGCTGAGGAGAAAGTTTGCATCTTCATTCTCCACGATGACCCGCGAGTCTAGACCGCTCATTCGTACATTGTATTTGGCAAGTTGAAAGGCTCTAACGTTAAGATCATTAACCACGAGTTTCTTAACTCCTTTCACTTCTATGGCGAAGCGTACTCCCCTGACACCGCAACCAGCTAACGGTTCACAGACAGAGATCTCACGGTTAAGTGTTCGCTGATAAGCTTGCAAAGCTAAGACCGCAATATCCCGGTTTAACTCCATAACTGGATTGTAAAAGACAGGAGCCCTCGACGGAGCATATTCAGAAGGCGACGTTACAAAGGCTTTAAGCTTCGGAACCACAATCTTGACCTTACCTTCTCGCACAATTTCTGTTGGAAAACCCGCATCAAAGCCTTCGTCCTTCATGCCCTTATTTTCACCCAAAATTTTTGCTTGATATGAACAGCAAATTATAATCAAAGCCTGCTTTTAAGGTGTTACAGCTTTTTTTGAAGGTTCTCTCTTAAGGATAGGCGGTACTAAATTGTATAGCTAAAATCTCACGAATTGGTGACTTCTAACGTTAACCCCTTTTCGAAAGCAGCTCTGAAAATACAAAAAAATTTTGCCTGAAACCCCCACTCAATACTGTGATTATGATAAATCATTTATGGAATTTTAGACTTCTTTTAAGAAGGGAAGATTATTGAAGAAAAGGTTGCTGTTGATAACTGGTAGTCCAGGCTCAGGGAAAACAACTGTTCTGTTAAATGCTATTGAAGCCTTAAAGGTTAGAGGCTACAGTGTGAGTGGAATGATAAGTCGTGAAGTTCGCACATGCGGAACACGCGTTGGTTTTGAAATTCTAGACTTGAGCGATGGCAGAAGAGGCTGGTTGGCTCATGTAAATCAAAAACAGGGTCCACGGGTAGGCAGATACCATGTGAATCTGGATGACCTTAACAACATCGGTGCAAGGGCAATAATTGAGGCTGCTAAAAACTTCGACGTAGTTGCAATAGACGAAATTGGACCGATGGAACTACATTCAGAAAGGTTCAGAGAAGCTGTGGAAAGCGCGGTTGAAAGTGGAAGACTTCTTATAGGCACTATTCATTGGAAGATGAGAAGCAATCTGACGGAGAAGATAAAGGCAAGAGAAGACACTGAAATATACAAGGTAACGTACGAAAACAGGAGGCATCTCCACGAACTCATTGTTGAAAAAGCCGCAAAGTTCATGGCAAAAACCACTAGAGAATAAAATGTTATAACTTTTGAAGATGAATCTAGTTCTCAAAGAGGAGGAGTTTCTGTGCTGGTTGCGGGTGTTGATGATGCAGGACGCGGCTCTGTAATAGGTCCACTGGTTATTGCAGGAGTTCTAATCAAAGAGAGGGATGTACTTAAGCTTGTCCAACTTGGTGTTAAAGATTCAAAGCTTCTATCTCCAGAGAGGCGTGAGATGCTGGCTGTTGAAATCAAGCGAATCGTCCAAAAACACAGTGTGATAAAGCTGTCGCCGAAAGAAATCGACAAAGTTGTTCAAACTGGCAAAAGACTCCATAAACTGAATAGGTTGGAGGCCCGGACCATGGCTAAAGCTATTGAGCTTCTTGAACCAGACATAGCCTATGTCGACGCTTCAGACGTTTCGGAAGAACGTTTCAAACAACACATCCTAGAATGCCTACCATTCGAGATTGAAATAATTTCGGAGCATAAAGCCGACAGAAACTACCCAATAGTCTCAGCTGCTTCCATAATAGCCAAAGTAGAAAGAGACAGGGCAATTGCAGAGTTAAAGGAAAAAAACGGAGATTTTGGATGCGGTTACCCAACAGACTCCAAAACCACAAACTTCCTCAAGCAATGCCTCAAAAGATTCGGAGACTACCCAGACTTCATTAGAAAATCATGGAAGCCAGCCAAAAGAGCCAAAAAGGAAAAAGATTCACACCAGAAGAAGCTTATTTTACATTAGGCAAGTTATCTTGTCCACGATGCCTTCTAGCACTTATGAAAACTGCGAGTGAGCTCGTGACCATAACAAACAGTAAAATGGTAGTTACTGAAAATTCTGGCACGATCACTTGCAACTCTTCCAAGAGAACTGATTCACCCGTCTGCACAACACCAACATGTTTGTGTCTAATGTAACCAGCCTGATCTACAATGAATGTTGTTGGAATATACTTAACACTGTAATCGTCAGTCACCCCTTCCGTGTCTCTAGCAACAATCCCTTCAAACCCACAATCGTCCCTAAATTGTTGCAGTTGCTCCTCAGTATCACCGCCCACCCACAGTGTCTCGTTGTTAATACCAATTAACACAATGACGACCTCATCTCCGAAATATCTGGAGATGTTGTTGAGAATAAAGACCTGCGTTTTACAGGTAATTATCCTGGTTGCCACAAAAGTCAAGACCACTGTAGTCCCTCTAAAATCAGCAAGCGAGAACTCGTTGTCGTCAATATCAATTAATGTAAAGTCTGGAGTTACTTCTTCAGCATGAACTCTTCCAAGCGATGATAGACTGACAAGCAAAATCAGCAAAGCCATTAAAACAGTTCGCGAACAAATTGTTCTCCTTTCGCCAGCTTTCAATTCTCATCCACGCCAAGCAGAACTATGAAGATAAAAACGGATGGCAATCTATAAGTCAGATTTCAGCCCATACAATATTGTAAGAATGGACATAATTCACACTTTACTGAAGTTATTTTCAACTTTAAGCATCATTTTCTCCAGTCTTTCAGATGCTTATAGAGGCTATTTTAAAAAAGTAGCTGATATAACGTGCATTGTGTACTTATTTCATAATTCTTGTTACTCACAACTTTTGCTTATACTTTTTTTACCTCTGAACTCTCCTTGAGTGAAACGCTAAAAATCTGAGAAGCAGGCAGTAATAGCAAATCTAGTGTTCAGCGATAAGGTCTTTTGGGCTTTGGATTTTAAATAATTCCTTGCTGTGGATGCATGAAATTTCCTTATTTGAAAGCGGTTGCTCGTCCATTATCAAAATTGGGTGGGCCTGTATGATTCTGCTGACGCTTAAGATCTCGTCTATTCTTTTGTTGAGCTTTGTCTCGTTATTATCTGCAACTCCGCCTATGATTTTCATTCTCTCTTCTGGAGCATTGATGATAAAGTCGAATGGAGCCTTCTTAACGGTAGCAGCCATAATATTGCAGCGGGCAAGTCTTCTGAAAATTTTCTTTAGAAGCATATTCTTTGTAACTATTCGTTTAGCTACTTTTAGAAGGCGTTTGTGCTGAGTTTCTGACTTTTCAAAAACGTTTATTGGCTTTGCCACTGGAATTCCCAAGATACAGATAAGATTATACGCGGCTGAGACCGATGCCTTAGCCATTCCTCGTTCATACCCGTAAAGAGTTCTTCTTGAAGTGCCCATCATCTCTGCCATCTCTCCGATGGAAAAACCCAGTTCCTGCCTCCTCCGTTTGATGGTCTCTCCATCAATTTCCACATAATAGCCCCCTGGACCAGCTTGAACCAGCGGATACATTTTGCGGAGCAGCATGTTTTCAAATGTTTTTAAAGTGATAGCAAAAACGTTGTACCTTGAATACACAGTGTCGTCTTCTAACGTTTTATCACGTGTTCTCTTGCTTATGAAAAGCGAGGCAGCAGAGGTGCATTCAGATATGGCTTTAAGCTCAGAAGAGTCGTTTGAGGAAACATTTCCGATGTCTGGTTGAATTTTTGCAAAAACTACGGTTTTCTTCCTCTTAGCTACGAAGTCGAAGCAGCTCGGTCGGGAGCAACATCTTTTGGAAACCGTAAAACCGGCATCCTGTAGTATTGTTTCTACCGCCTCTACGCTCTCCGTCTCCAAGCCAGTCATCGAAACGTCACATACAATATCATAATGGCAGTGGGATATAAACTATACTTATCTTATAGAAGATAATTCACTAGGCTTGGGCAACTATCATGGCGTGAGCCTTGTCATACGGTTCTAAATGCATAACCTCTTCTATGCGAAAGCCTCGGTTCTCCAAAACCTCGATCTCACGCCTGTAAATCTCAGACGGCTCCTTCGTAACGTCTATGCTTTGAGCCTTCACAGCCAACATTACCCACCCAAGCTTTCTAAGAAAGCGATCAGCGTTGTCTGCTAAGACTTTGGCTTGCTCAGGCTGTGCGATGTCGCAGTATACGTCATCAACCTTTCCGTTGATGAACAATGCGTATCTTTCGGGTAATCGAGCGTCCTCTAGTAAAGGCGACATATTGAGCCTAAAAGTGCACACGTTGTTGACTAGTTCTCTCATGCTTCGTGGTGCAAACTCCACGCAGTAGACGTGACCTTCACCTCCAACAATATCTGAGACATGGCTTGCTGTTGTCCCTGAAGCCGCTCCCAAATATAACACGTTGTGACCAAGTTTTATTGGAACACTCATCAGGTTTTTAAGGATAGCTGCTGCCAGCTTGCTTCTGAAGGGATCCCATAAACGATATTCCACACCTTCATAGCGTATGAGCCTTTCGCCGTAGACATTTTTACTTGGCGTTAGATTTTTAGTTGCCAGTCGTTGCGTTCCATCTTCCAGCGTCACCAGATAAATTGCCGAAAACTTTGAATGTGGTTTAACCCTTACCTGCATGTTTCTTCTTTCTCCTTCCTTTCCTTTTAGACTTTTTTTCTGAAATTTGAGGGGGCTGGACATATTTTTCTTGAATTTCCTTAATTCTCCGTTCAAGGTCTTCTCTCAACTTTTCACCCGCATATCTTCCTCCAAAGGCATCTGTCCTCGCGGCTATGGCCAGTTTTCCAGCTATGGCTCTGGCTATTTTTCCTCTTTGCCATTTTTTGGCTTCGTGCAACAATATGTGTTGGAAGATTATTCCATGCTTCGGCGGTCGCGTCCCAGTCTTAAGCGAACGGAAGAGGGCTTTTTCTGCTCCTAAAACCTGTATTGTGCTCGCTGGCATCTTAGCCAGATTTGTAAGTCCCCCAGCTAAAGCTATCAGCCGAGCTCCCAGCAAGGAGCCTACTATGGTCTTTGTGTTTGGTGCTACTTCCTCCATGGCACTGTCTAGATAATCTTCCAGTGTTTGCCTTAACTGGTACAGCTCTAGAACGTTCTTGCACAAGGATTGAATTTGTGTCAGGTCTGCCTTTGTCAGGTCTGCACCCATGGATGCGTCTGCCGCTTTGAATATCTGTTGGGCTTTTGATTTCGGTATGCCTTCTTCCTCTAATTTTTCAACTGTAAGATTGTCTTTGCTTCCGAACTTGAAGGCTAGGCGGGCGTAGGTTTCATGCTTGTCCAGTAGGCGATCAAGCTCGGGAAAATGTATTCCGTACCATTCTCTTACCCTGTTCATGAAAAGGTTTATTGTCTTATCCACATCATCGAGGGCTTGAATCGCTTGAGCTATGATTAAGTCTTTCTTCTCCAGAGCCCGTTTAACCTTAATTTTAGCAATTTCTAGGCTTAACCTTTGCATCCATCGGCTAAGCTCTTGGGCATCCTTAATAAAGCCCACATCTACCGCAAGCATTTCCATACTGGAACGAGAAACTTCACCAGTCGTGTAGGGTTTAGAAATCTCAACATTGATATTTAGTTTCTCTTGAACCTCTTTGGCTAGGTTTTCGTTCTCAAAAATAAAAATGTGGTAACCATTTTCCTGAAGCATTTTAATTAGGTTGGTTACTTCCTCTGCTATGCTTCCAGCTTGAATCTTTGTAAGGGCTCTGGCTGCTTTTTTAGGGTTTTTGGGAAAAAACACTTTAGCTATTAGCCTATTCTCTTCATTGAAGGCCAACATTCCAGTTGGGTATTCAATTATCGTAGCTTTCACTTCTATTCCTCTGATTCGGATTTAATCAGCACTGGCTAACTATTCCTAAGCTTTGCCTAATATAAATTAGAGGAGGATGGTTGCAAAAGATAAAAAGGTATGTAGGCTATAATGGGCGTGAGCTGGTCTAGATGAGATTTAGAGGAAAATCTGTGATAATTACAGGTGCAAGTGGTGGCATAGGCAGCGAGACTGCTCGCTTGTTCGCCAATGAAGGCGCAAACATAACTGTGAACTACTTTTCCTCTGCAGAGAAGGCTGAAAAAACAGTGAAAATCGTCAAGGGTTTGGGCGCCGAAGCTTTCTCCTTCAAAGCTGATGTGTCTGACCCTGATGAGGTATCACTGATGATGAAAGAAGCTGTGAAAAGATTCGGTCGAATTGATATTCTAGTGAACAACGCGGCGAAACATCCGCCTCCGATGTTTGACCTTGACAAGCCCGACTGGAGGCTCTGGAAGAGAATGGTAAATATAAACCTAATGGGCATACTTGTCTGTTCCCATTTCGCTGCTCCTCACCTTAGGAAAACAGGTGGAAACATAGTCAACATTGTGATGGATTATGACCCAGGCGGATTAGGCTATATCCTTACTAAGACGGCTGGGACGCCGCTTACGCGTGGACTTGCATCAAAGCTGGCTCCAATAAGGGTTAACGCTGTGTCTCCGGGTTACATCGACACTTGGGGGATGACTGAAGAAGAAAGGAAACACGCAATAGATAACACGTTGCTCAAGAGAGTTGGACAACCAATAGACATCGCTAAGGGAATACTTTTCCTTGCCTCTGATGAAGCCTCATACATCACTGGTGAAACGCTTCATGTTGATGGCGGCAGTCAACTGTTCTGGTAAAGGACGAGGTTTAGTCAACTTTTATATTCTTATCGCAAACTGTGGTTTCATAATACACATGTGCATACATGGCTTGTGCTCACTGACGCGCGCGCATGTTACTCCCTTTTCTGGTTAGGTTGGAGGCACGTTAGAGTTGAAGCAATCATATACAATCTTCCAAGAACCATCAGATTGCCTTTCATAGAGGGTCAAGGCTTTACCATCTAGCATGGCATTAATCGTCTCGCCACCTGCCTTGGGAGTCATTTTTAATGTGTATCTACACCGAGTTAATCCTAAGTCGCCATGTACCTTAGCTTCCTCTATAGTGATGGCTATATCTAAATTCATCTGTTCAAATGCGAGCTTCATTCCTTCTCGTATCTGTTCTTTTCCGATTCTTGCAGGAGTATCAGGTGGCATCTGTACCCCGTCATCAGTCCACAAGGACATCCAAAGGTCGAAATCTCCAGTGTTAACACTAGCAGCATACTGGTTTAACATCTCTTTTATCGCAGTGATGTCACTCTTTCTCCCTTCATCCATCTCCTATCATCACTCCTTCTTGGTACTTCCATAGCTCCCCACCTGGGAGCTACACTACTACATTGGGCAAATCATCGCTTAAGCTTTGTGCGAAATAAAGAATAAGTGTAGTTTCCCGCGCGAAACCAGAGAAGAGAGAGAATTAAATTTTAATCCAACCAACCAAAACATAGGATGCGCGCGTGACGGTGTTACATGAAAAAGCTTGACCCACACAAAACCAGATGAGACTAGCTGCGTAGACTTTTCCATAACGTTTTGGTAACCCTTGAAATTAACGTAGTTTTTCGGATTTTTGCAGTAATAAAGTTGATTAAGTGTGAATGTTCTGGAAAAATTCCCTACCTTTTTACCCGTGCTTTTGCAAGCGTGTAATCATCTTTATATGCAGTTGCCCTCTACTGAAAACCTGTTCGTGGTGACTAATATTTGAAGACTGACCGTCTACGTGTAGATTTGGCTGGTTTGAGACTTGCTAATCCTACCATGTTGGCTTCTGGGATTTTGGGTCTATCTGCAGAAACCTTGGGGGATATCGTGAAAAGCGGAGCGGGTGCCATAGTCACCAAATCTGTGGGATTAAAGCCTAGGAAAGGCTATGCGAATCCCACGGTGGTTCAGGCTAGTTGCGGCTTAATCAACGCCATGGGGCTTCCAAATCCGGGAATAAATGAATTCGCTAGAGAGATTAGAGAAGCAAAGAGTTTTGGTGTTCCGTTGATTGTTAGTGTTTATGGTTTTTCTGCAGAAGAGTATGCAGGAGTAGCTGAAAAAGCTGTAGGTGCTGGCGCCGATGCTGTAGAACTTAACGTCTCCTGTCCACATGTTACAGAGACTGGTTCGGAAATTGGGCAAAATCCAAAATTTCTAGCCGAAGTGGTTAAAGAAGTAAAGACTGTTGTGGAGAAGCCTGTCTTTGTCAAATTATGTCCAAACGTTACAAGTATAGCGGAAATTGCAGAGGTAGCCGTCAAAGCTGGCGTGAACACAATAACTGCCATAAACACTGTTAAAGCCATGGCAATAGACGCAGAAACAGCCTTGCCCATCCTAAGCAACAAGATGGGTGGATTGTCAGGTCCAGCCATAAAACCAATCGCGGTCAGATGCGTGTACGAGATATACGAAAGAGTCAAATTGCCGATTATAGGTTGCGGAGGAATAACAAACTGGCGTGACGCGGTTGAATTTCTACTTGCAGGGGCATCGGCGGTTCAGATCGGCACTGCAGTAGCCATAAAGGGTTCGAACGTTTTCAAGAACATTACACGCGGAATTAACGCTTATCTGAAGAAGAAAGGCTTCAGCAGTGTGAAAGAAATTGTCGGTTTATCACACAAAAAGTGAACAAACTGCCTTATGAGTTCAGTAGTCGGAGTTGAAAAGATCAAGGGTTCAAGCAGGCTACTTTAAAGGCATCATAGGCTATACTTCCTGCTGAACTTTCTATTTCAATCGTAGAGAGCGGCATCTATGATGTTCTTATCAGCTTTTCAATTTCTTTTTGGTTAATCTCTGACATTGTCTCTTTGAACCACTTGACTGTCTCTCTATATTTTTCTTGCAGATCCTTCTCGTCCTTGACAAAATAGAGGTACTTAAGTTTCTTAATTGACTCAGATGGAAGTTCATAATGTATGTAGCGCATCTTGAAGTCATAATGAACAGGGTTATATCTAATCCGCAACGCTTCAACCAGTGCAGCAAGGGTAAGAGCATGATAGAGATCAATGGCTTCGAGGTGATTGCCTCTGTTAATCTCTTTCTGCACGAAATTGTTGAACATATCAAACCTTGCTTGTAATCTCTCTAACCTTTCCTGTAATCTTTTCACCAGTGCATCTTTGTCCAAGCGAGGAGGCTTGATCTTATCTGATTTGTTGAAGTAGAATACAACGCTGCCATGTATCTCTGGTTCCAGAAACTTGTCTGGACTGTTGATAGTCAGGACAGCCAGATCGATGACAAGATATTCGTTTGTGTCTCGCAATTTATAGAAGGCTTGAAAGAGACCTGATTGTAAAGGGTGTGATACCTCATACTTCTGTTTGATAGGAGACAATGATTTCAAGGCTTTTTCGACTGCAAGGAATGTCTCATCCACTTTCGTGTCGTCTACGACTAAATATAGGTCAATATCGGACCACTCATCGATCCGATCAAAGGCGACAGCGCCTCCTTCCCAGAAGGCGTGAACATAGCCAAGTGGTTTCAGCACGTCAACAAGAGCCTGGATAATCAGGTTACGGGTCAACTTCTCTAAGTTAGTCATGAAGCATCTCAGAAATATACAAGAGGTCAGATTTGAATGTTATGCGTTTACACCGATCATTTTTACTTATCTCTCTATTTGACTTAGTTCAATTTTGCTAAACAGAAAAAAGGAACAGACTAGAGGTGTTAAGGTTTATATATCAACATAAAGGAAAAGAGATTGCCGTATACGAGTAAAAAATATTCAAAAGAGTTGGGCATGGTTGCATATTTATGCGATGGGAGTTTATTACACAAAAGGGTGTTAAATTGTCGGCTTATCGCATCGTTGCTAATCGCTTGAGAACAACACAAATTCTGAGCATAAAACATGAGAGTCC
>Ga0209636_10007985_pt1 | contig 10781 bp, 8 predicted proteins | sample DeeMarSWOR152_54_FD_187464 | JGI IMG/M metagenome (GOLD analysis project Ga0209636, IMG submission 187464) | Marine sediment microbial communities from White Oak River estuary, North Carolina - WOR-1-52-54 (SPAdes) (version 2) | ecosystem: Environmental > Aquatic > Marine > Intertidal zone >... | reverse complement strand
TACGCGATAAGGGAGGGGTGATCTAAATGGACGAGATTCTGGTACTAGCTGAACATCGAGATGGAGAGTTTCGAGATATTACCTTTGAAATGCTTTCCGCCGCAAACCGTTTGGGCAGTGAGCATGGCCTTGCGACGGCAACCCTCCTTTTAGGACATGGGGTTTCCCCTCTGGCGGAGGGTCTGAAGCAAGCCTGCGATAGGGTCCTCATGATGGAGGACCCGGAGCTTGCTCACTACAATGCCGATCAATATCTGGCGGCCATGGAAACGGTTATCCACGAGCGAAAGCCCTTCCTGACCCTCATCGGCCATACGGCACTGGGCATGGATGTGGCACCTGCCATTTCCATGCGGCTCTCTCTGCCGCTGGTAACAGACTGCGTGGACGTCACCATAGAGGGCGAGGAGCTGAGGGCTTTACGACAGATTTACGGCGGCAAGATTAACGCCCAGCTGACCATGAAACCGTCAGATCAGTATCTCATCAGTGTCAGACCTGGCTCCTTTGCTGCTGAGGCTGAGCAGGGCAAATCCGGGGAACTTGAAGCGCTTTCCGCTCCCGCCTGGAAGGATCTCAAAGGAAGGAGATTCCTAGAGTACGCGGAAGCTGAGCTTGAGGACATCGATATCGCCGCTGCGGATATCCTCGTCTCCATAGGGCGAGGAATCGGAAAACCGGAGAACATTCCCTTGGCGCAGGAGTTTGCCGATGCAATCGGAGCAACCATGTCCTGCTCACGGCCAGTTGCCGATGAGCAGTGGCTCCCCAAGAGCAGACAAGTCGGGACATCGGGCAAGACTGTCAGACCGAAGGTGTATATCGCGCTGGGCATTAGTGGGGCCTACCAACACCAGGTCGGGATGAAGAATGCCGACACGATTATCGCCGTAAACAAGGACCCCCTTGCGCCAATCTTCACTATTGCCCACTACGGCATCGTAGATGACCTTTTGAAGGTGCTCCCCGTACTCAAGGAGAAATTCGCCACAAGATAGGGAAGGCAAGAATGATCTGCGAAGATATCGGTTACGTGATTTGAGGAGTAAGCTATGGCATTTCAGCTCACCAGGGAACAACGTGATATTGTGAGAGCTGCCCGCAAATTTGCCCTCGGGGAGTTTCCCGACCGGGCTTTGGAGTTTGACCGCGAGGAGAGCTTTGATTTGGATCTTTGGAGAAGGGCCTGTGAGCTGGGCTTCGTAGGCGTGTTTATCGACCAGACATACAATGGCGCGGGCATGGGGTTTCTGGAGCACTGCCTCATCACCGAGGAGTTCTGGGCAGCGGATCCAGGGATTGGCCAGGCTATCATCTCCTGTACGTTCGGCTCAGAGCTCTTGCTCCTGTTTGGCTCTGAAGCCCAAAAACAGCTGGTGCTTCCCCAGCTTACTCAAGGCGAGGCCATCATAGCCACTGCCATAACAGAAGCAGACGCCGGCTCCGATGTAACCGGCGCAACGACCTCGGCGGTAAGAGAAGGGGATGTGTGGGTGATCAATGGGACCAAGATGTTCACCACAAACGGTGATTTAGCAAAATATGTGCTCGTTTTCTGCAGAACGGACCCCGACAATCCCTCCCGCCACCGGCGTCACAGCTTCTTCCTCGTTCCCACTGACACGCCGGGATTTAAGTCCAAGAAAATTGCGGGAAAGATGGGCATCCGGGCATCGGACACGGCCGAGCTTTCCTTTAGCAATGTCCAGGTGCCTTCGGCTAACCTTGTGGGCGACGCAGGCGCAGGGTTTGGCCACCTCATGGCCTTCTTTGATAGAACCAGGCTCCATATCTGCGCGCAGGCGGTCGGTCTGTCCCGTGCCGCTCTGGAGGAGTCGATCAGTCATACCAAAGAGCGACACCAGTTCGGAGCGCCCCTCGCCTCATTTCAAGTTATCCGATTCAAAATCGCCGAGATGGCTACCCGCATCAGGGCTGCCCGCAATCTGTACTATGAGGCCGCCTGGTCTGTGGATCACGGCAAGATTGATCCGGCCCTCATTGCCATGGCCAAATGGTTCTCCTCTGAAGTAGCTGTCCAGTGTGCGGATGAGGCGGTTCAGATACATGGCGGCTACGGATATATCGACGAATACAAGGTAAATCGCCTCTACCGCGCCGCCAAGATTCTGGACATTTACGAGGGGACTAAGGAGATGGAAAAGACGATAATTGCGCGCTCCCTCTTGCGATAGCGGCAACCAAATGAACGTAATACTCAAGCGCTTTGAAAGTACTTTCTAGCAGAGCATGGAGATGTCTTTTTTTGCTCAATGCCCTCAAAACAACGCCCCGTACGGGGCCGTTTCAAACCGGCGCACCGCCCCATAAGACTTAGCACTAAGGTACCAGCCTATGTGCGCCGTTTTGAAACGCCCACTGCTCTGAGCAATGGGAGGGCATGGCAAAAAAAGACATCTTCATGCTCCCCCGCTCCTGTCAAGCATACCAGTTCGGCGTCAGGAAATGGAGGGGAGCGCTATTTTCTCAAAGAGCCAAAGCGTTATGATAAACAATGGTTGCCGGCACTAGGCTTCAGAGCAGCGTTGAGCCGATAAAATCCAGATTCAGCTTCTTGAGAATCCTAACCATATTGTTCAGCTGAACCTCCACGGTGCCCTCATAGATTTCCACGATACGATTGTCCCGGTACCGCCGCTCAACCTCTTGATCCATAAAGTACCCATATCCTCCGAATACAGAAATCGTCTCGTCAATGATCATCTTGGCAGTTTCGGGAACGTGATGTTTTACCAGCGAGGTGAAAAGGGGCACGGTCTTGGACATTTTCTTGGATTTCTGGTCGCACAGCCACGCAGCATAGTAGGTGACCATCTTAATTGATTGGATCTGGCTCCACATACGCGCCAGCTTGTGGCCTATGGCCTGGAAGTCAATAATGGGCCTATTAAACTGCACCCTTTCCCTCGCATGGTTCAGCGCCTTCAGAAATGCCCCCTCGCAGTTTCCCAGGGCTTGAGCACCTATTTCGATGCGACTTTCATCCAGGAATTCCAGCACATTGAGAAGGCCCCGTCCCCTCTCCCCAAGGATATTCTCCTTGGCTATCTTGAGGTCCTGAAATACCAGCTCACCACTGGAGATCATCTTCAATCCCATCTTGTCCGGTATCTCGTTTATCTTCATCTCTCCGCCGAGCCATGAGGAGGGGTCTCGTTCCACCAGGATCGTGCTCATCCCCCTTCCGGGGGAAGCATCCTTATCCTCCTGGCCCAGAATTATGAAAAAATCAGCATAGGTGCCATTGGTAGTAAAGACCTTGGTGCCGTTAAGAACAAATCCATCGTCCTCTTCCTCAAGTGTGGTCGCCATACAGGTAAGATCGCTGCCGTGATCGGGCTCGGTAAACGAAACAGCAGAGACCCAATCTCCCCTCACCAAAGGAGCTAGGAACTTCTGACACTGCTCCGCAGTGCCAAACATTCTGACGATTTTCGCGGGCAATAAACCGAGATGCAGTGCCATGCCGATGCCCGAATCTGCCTTGCAGAACTCCTCAACAATGAGCACATTCTCCATGACACCCAAATTTCCGCCGCCAACCTCCTGAGGGTAATCAATCCCCAGAAATCCCAGCTCACCAGCCCGTTTGTACAGCTCCCTCGGAAACCGATGGTTGCTTTCGCACTCCCGGGCCAGCTCCGGTTGGAATTCACCCTGGGCAAACTTGGCTGCAGCCCTCTTAATGTCGCGCTGCTCCTTGGTTAGAGAAAAATCCATAATGCTATCCTCCCGAAAAATTCTCCCCCGCTCGGCCCTAAGCTCTTACCCATAACGAGCATCCCCAAGCTTAGCCTCCTGCCACATGCCGTGGTTTCAGCTGATGGACCGACCACTGCGGCAGGTGTGGTCTCCGCCGACCCTGGGGGTAGCAAAAGGCATTCCAAATTTACCATCTGGTTCCGCTCTGATTGTTTAACTCGGCGCTCAATTGGTCCGCAAGTTCCTTGGTCCACACTCCCATTTGATCCTGATTCTTGCTGGTAATGCGGAAGGAGGGCCCCGCACACCCGAGACAGGCTACGAGGTTACCCGTCCCATCGTACACAGGGGCTGCGATTCTCGACACCCCCACCCTCATTTCCTGGTGATCAAACCCGTACCCCCTTCTCCTAATGGACTTCAGCTCGCTTTCCAGTGCTGTAAGGCTTGTAATCGTATATTCCGTGATCTTCGGCAACCCCATACGTTCCATCACCCGCTTAAGCTTTTCTCTCCCCATATGGGCCAGGTAGACCTTGCCCGGCGCTGTTGCGTGGAAGTAGGGATAGGCACTGCCAATTCTTGAAAAAAGCCGTACCGCCTCAGGACCCTCTGCCTGATCGATTAACACGAGCTGATCCTTGACGCGAGCAGAAAGCTCCGCGGTCTCACCGCTCAGTTCCACAAGTTGCCTCAAATATCCCCTGGCCTCCGAGCGAAAGCCCATGCCGCTCAGCAGCATATTGCTCAGGTAGAAAAACTTGAAACTGAGCCGATAGGTCTTCTTATCGCGATCAAAGAGGAGATACCCGCGATCCCGGAGTACGGACAGTATTCTCCAGAGCGAGGGGGTGGGAATTGCTAATCTTTCACTGATGGAAGTGAGGCTGAGCTCAGTGTCTTCCTGGGCCAGCAGCTCAAGCACCCCCAGCCCCCGAGCCAGAGCTGGAGCATAATGATTTGTCGGCATTGATTTCATATATGAAAAGATTTTTTCACATATGATATACAAAACGAAACCCGTTGTCAAATGTCACCGGAGCTTCCTGCGTGTGACATGATACATACTCGTAACTCCCTGAATAGTAGACTTATTTCGATTTCATGTGGTGAAACCCCCATTGCCCTTTCGCTCCAACGCTCCCGCAGTGACCCTTTTGGGGTTCACAGGCGGGGCTTTCCCCTTCCTGCTTACCCTCGATGGGTTCCCCACTGCTCACGCGAGTCGCTCATGGACAACGGGGCTCACGGGAGACTCAGGAAACTCCGGAATTGTCAGTCTTGATGAGAAGGGAGCATATGCGGTTGCCCGTGTGAGGGGTTTCGGCTAGCAGCAGGAGTGGTTATTGTGCAACTCAGAGAGTTACGGGAGTTGAGGGCACAAAAAGGCTCCCACACGGAATAAGATGTTGTATTTTGCTGGTTCTTTTGTTATAGAGACAAGTTATGCCTGTTTTGGGGCAAATTCCTTATGAAGGAGAAAAGAGTTAATGGGTGAACCAACAGAAGAAACAAGGGAAGACCCCAAAGATGTAGCCGAGAAGGACATCGCGGGTGACGTGGTGAGCTCAGAGGAGGAAAACGATGCTCATTCCCCTGCCGTGATCGCTGAGAAGCAAGACATTTCCGAAATGAGCATGGAGGAGATGTATGAACGAAGCCTCAAGCAAATCAACGAAGGCGAGCTGATCACGGGGGAAATCATCAAGATTGAGGAGGAGCTCGTCCTGGTGGACATCGGTTACAAATCCGAGGGCGGTATCCCCATTTACGAGTTCAGAAATTCTGATGGAAGCATAACAGCCAAAGTGGGCGATAAGGTCGATGTTGTTCTCGAGAGAAAGGAGAATGAGGATGGCCGTGTAATGCTCTCCATGGAGCGGGCCAAGAAAATAAAGGTATGGGATCGCATCCGAGATGTTTACAACAATGACGGCATCATACAGGGAAAGGTAGTTTCCAAGGTCAAAGGAGGACTCACCGTCGATATAGGCCTTCCCGCTTTCCTGCCCGGTTCCCAGATTGACCTCCACCCCATTAGGCACCTTGAAGGTCTCATAGGCCAAACGATAGATTGCAAAATCCTCAAGTATAACAAGAGGAGGAATAATATCATCATCTCTCGACGGGCTATTCTTGAGGCCGAAAGAATGAAGCTCAAAGCCAAAACCCTCGCCCGTATCGAGGAGGGTGCCATATTGAATGGAACCGTCAAGAACATTACCGATTACGGGCTCTTCATAGATCTCGGCGGCATCGATGGGCTGCTGCATATAACAGACATGTCCTGGGGCAGGGTTGCTCATCCGTCTAGTATGTACAGGATCGGCGACGAGATAAGCGTCAAAGTCATCAACTTTGATAGGGAACGGGAGAGGGTTTCCCTTGGACTCAAACAACTCAAACCGGACCCATGGGTTGACGCAACGAAGCGGTTCCCTGTGGGCACTAAGATTACCGGTCGCGTCGTTAACCTGACCGATTATGGCGGATTTATAGAGATAGAAGAGGGCATCGAGGGACTGATCCATATCTCAGAGATGTCATGGACAAAGAAGGTAAAACACCCTTCCCAGATAGTGAGTGTGGGGGAGGAGGTTGAGGCAGTAGTGCTCAATCTGGATACTGGCAACAAGCGGGTGTCGTTGGGCATGAAACAGGTGAGGCCAAACCCCTGGGACATCGTCGCGGAAAAGTATCCCGTAGGTACCATTATTGAAGGTCGTATTAAAAACATCACCGACTTCGGAATATTTATCGGCATTGATGAGGACATTGACGGCCTCGTTCACATCTCCGATATCTCCTGGACCAAGAAGATCAAGCACCCCGGCGAACTCTATAAAAAGGGCGACGAGGTCCAGGCAAAGGTGCTCTCTATATCCAAGGAGAATGAGCGCTTCTCCCTTGGCATAAAACAACTGACCAAGGATCCGTGGGAGGACATTCCCGAAAGATATAAGGTAGGGACCAAGGTGACCGGGAAGGTAACCAACATCACCGATTTTGGCATATTCGTTGAGCTAGAGGAGGGAATAGAGGGGCTCATTCACGCCTCTGAGATCAGCAGGGGCAAATCTAAATCTAGCCTCGGCAAATATCAAATCGATGACGTTATTCAGGCCCTCGTGGTACATGTGTCCAAGGACGATAAGAGAATAGGCCTCTCAATACGAAAGCTCCAAGACAAGGAGTTCAAGGATATATATGATACGTACAAGGACACCGCGAAGGAAACCCCTTCTACCTTTGGCATGCTCATTAAGGAGAAGATGGAAGAGGCTCATGCCAGCCTCCCTGCACAGAACGGGGAAGATGTCGCGGACGAGGAGGACGCCTCCCCAGCAGACGATTCTGATGAAATACCGGCAGAACAAGCAGCTTCTGCAGAGCAAATAGAATCACCTGGTCAGGAGCTGGAATCCTCAGAGGAAACAACACCAGCGGATGAAAGTGAATCCCCAGAAAAAACCGCAGCTTCTGAACCAATCGAATCTGCAGAAGAATCCGAACCCGCAGAGGAGAAGGAATCAACCGAAGAAGACAAGCCCTCGTAGCAGTCGAACCTCATTCCGTGCTTCACATCCCTTATTTAGGATTCTGCCTTCAATACTCCTTTTCCGCACGACGTGAGAGGATAAGAGTTCATGTTTAAGAGTAGTCGCCCACTTACAACGGTTCTTCTTATTCTGGGTATAGCCGTTCTGTTCTTCGGTACCCTTATGGCCATCGTTCTGTCGCTTTCCCACTATAGGCCCGCTTTTTCGCTTGGCAATAAGATAGGTGTCATTCCTATCGACGGGGTCATTCGGAACGCGGACACCATCACTGACCAATTGATCGCATTTAGGAAAGACAGGCAAATCAAGGCCATAATCCTGAGGATAAACTCGCCCGGCGGTGGAGTGGGGCCTTCCCAGGAGATATATAGCGAGACGAGGAGAACGACAAGGACCAAGAGAGTAATAGCATCTTTAGGGTCCGTGGCTGCATCTGGAGGCTACTATGTTGCATCAGCTGCCGATTCAATCATTGCCAACCCCGGAACCCTTACCGGCAGTATCGGCGTCCTCATGGAGTTCGTCACGGTCGAAGAACTCCTTAAGAAGATTGGGGTAGAGATGCAGGTGATTAAGAGCGGAGAGTTCAAGGACATCGGCTCTCCCAACAGAAAGATGACTCAGAGGGAAAGAGAGATACTCAAAAACCTCTTAGTGGATATACAAAACCAGTTCGTGGCCGCGGTCGCCGAAGGCAGGAATCTACCCGAAGAAAAGGTCCTTGAGCTCGCCGACGGCAGGATCTTCTCGGGTAGGGAGGCCAAGGAACTGGGCCTGGTTGATTCCCTGGGCAACTTCCGCGATGCCGTTAACCTGGCCAAAAAGATGGCTCACATTAGGGGAGAGGTAAAACTCGTTTATCCCGAGAAGAAGAGAAGGTCTCTCCTGTGGGACTTATTGTTTAGGGATCTGGCCGAGTCCTTGCTTGACAGGCTTGATCATCTGTCGGGGGAGCTCGAGTACCGCTGGAACGGGGACTTGAGCATTCCCGATTAGAGAAAATCAACCTTCCCCTTCCCTTTCCTGATTACCTCCGGATTATCGTCTACCAAGGAGATTACAGTAGAGGGTTCGTATGAGATAAACCCCCCATCAATCACTGTCTCCACTCGGGAAGAATAGGTATCATGGATCATCAACGGGTCTTCAAGGTTGACGCTCGTACTTATAATAGGTCGACCTAAGCCCTCAACAATAGCCAGACAAATGCTATTCTTGGGCACTCGTATGCCCACGGTTTTCCTCGCGGTGAGCATAAGCTTGGGTACGAGCCTCGTTCCCTCTAATATAAAGGTATAGGGTCCAGGAAGGGTTCTCTTCATAATTCTGTAAGCGTTGTTTGAAACCTGCGCGTACAGGCTGATGTCCTTCAGGTTGGCGCACACAAAGGAGAACGGCTTCGACAGCGGCCTTTTCTTGAGCTGGTATATGCGCCGTATGGATTTCTTATTGAAGAGGTCACAGCCGATACCGTAAAAGGTATCCGTTGGATAAATGATGAGGCCGCCTTTGTCCAATGTCTCTACAACCTGTCGTATCAGCCTTTTCTGTGGATTATTGGGATTGATTGACAGAAGCATGGGCTCCCTCGCGATTGATGTGAGAGTTGTGAAGGCAGGAGTACGTTGTGGAAAAAAACAGGCCTGGATGCATGGTTCTATCCAAGCCAAATCTACAGAATCCCCACCACGTCTTCAATTTGGTTGCCAACCACATGACATAGTTATATATTTAATCGCCCAAAGCGCCTTTGTCCAGAATATATTACTGTGTTGGTAACACTCAAGCTCTTTAAGAGGGTGGCGCTCCCGTCTATGTCCTGACGCCTAATGGGTATGCTCGACAGAGCCTAAGGAGCATGGGGATGTCTTTTTTTGCGCAATGCCCTCAAAACAAGGCCCCGTACAGGGCCGTTTCAAACCGGCACACCGCCCGATAAGCCTTAGCACTAGGGTGAAAGCCTCTGTGCGCCGTTTTGAAACGCCCACTGCTCTGAGCGATGGGAGGGCATGGCAAAAAAAGACATCCCCATGCTCTGCTAGAAAGTACTTTCAAAGAGCCTAGTGTTACCTTTGTTGTAATCTAGCAAGAGCAGAGCCGTGCCGGCTTCAAAGCAACCGTTGACAGGGGTAGCATGATTCCTTTATTTGCTTTCTTTCTGGGCGCCATAATAGGGAGCTTTCTCAACGTCTGCATCTACAGGTTGCCAAAGAGGGAATCAATCCTCTCTCCTCCTTCTCACTGCCCCCATTGCGGTGCTCCTATACGTTTCTATGATAATATCCCTCTCGTGAGCTACCTCGTTCTGAGGGGGAAATGCAGGCAGTGCAAGGCACATATCTCCCCTCGGTATCCGGTAGTCGAAGCCACATCTGGCTTACTAGCCCTGGCCCTCTTTCTCAGGTACGGCCCAACCATTACCTTTGTACTGCTCTTGGCATTTACCGGCGCCCTCATTGTTATCACATTTATTGATCTCGATCATCAAATCATACCTGACAGCATTTCCATACCCGGAATCTTCGTGGGAGTTGGGGCTTCGTTTTTGCTATCCCTTACTACGTGGCTTGAATCCCTTTTTGGAATCCTGGTAGGTGGTGGGTTCTTGTTTGTGGTTGCGGTTGGGTATAAGTGGATCACGGGCCGAGAGGGAATGGGCGGCGGTGACGTCAAACTCCTTGCCATGCTCGGAGCCTGGCTGGGATGGAAGGCGATTCCGTTCATACTCTTCTCAAGCAGCCTCATCGGGGTTTTCGTTGGTGTGGGCATCGGTCTGCTCCAGAGGACAGGGTTCAGGTCGAGGATACCCTTCGGCCCCTTTCTCGCTCTGTCTGCTATTATTTACCTGTTTTTTGGCCAGGAACTCATGAACTGGTACCTGTATCGGAGATAGGCAGCTTTGCCGATGAAATCCCGTGTGGCCGGAAAAAATGAATTCCCCATCAAAACAGGAGTGAAGGTTTTTCCGTTTGTGTTCGATACACATAAAGAGCATCTAAGACGAAATTCCCGTTTGTAGAAGTTGCCTAAGGAGACTCTTTTCAGGTGAAACTATCGGCTTACAGCTTAAAGACCGGGATCTTTGCAACCCTCGTTTTCGTCCTCCTGTTGGGTATGCTGCTCCTCGATGTCGTAATGATCAAAATGGCCGAACGGGACATGGTAAATGCGGAAAAGCGAAGGGGGACGCTCCTGCTCCGTACTATCGAACACACGATGGTCACCAACTACATGATCCAAAGGGAAGGCTCTAATCATGCAACATCCTCCTTTTTTCGGGGACTCCAACAGGTAATAGACACCTCAAACCTCTCCGCGGTGCTCCTCGTAGACGCCTTTGGCACAGCCGTGTTTCAAACCGAAATGCGGCAAGGAGATAGGGAGGCCCTCTCGGCCCTCGCTAGAGAATCCCTGGAGACCAGGATGAAGTCGAGTGATCTTTCTACCTGGGGCGTCTTACCGTTCCTCCCACTGAGGAGGGGATATCTGTTCCTGGCC
>Ga0209636_10007984_pt1 | contig 10782 bp, 10 predicted proteins | sample DeeMarSWOR152_54_FD_187464 | JGI IMG/M metagenome (GOLD analysis project Ga0209636, IMG submission 187464) | Marine sediment microbial communities from White Oak River estuary, North Carolina - WOR-1-52-54 (SPAdes) (version 2) | ecosystem: Environmental > Aquatic > Marine > Intertidal zone >... | reverse complement strand
GGTGCGGAAAATAGGGGATTTTCATCCAGGACTTCTTGAATTTCTTTTAGTTTTAACTCTTTTTTAGCCTTTCTCTTCCTTAGATTGATAACGAAGCCTGTAAGAATCCTCTCCCTAAAAGGAACCAAGACTCTGGTGCCAACTTTCACTTGCTCTTGCCAGTGTTCAGGAACGAGGTAGGAAAAAGTCTGGCTAACCGGCAGAGGAAGGGCGACCTCAGCGTACAAAGTCATTTTTTGCCCAGGAAGGCCATAACTTTTTTCATGTCTTCCCAGACCATCCTTTTTATTTCCTGGTTCCCTTCATTCCTGATGATGTAGGAAGGGTGAAAAGTTGGCATCACTCGAATTTTTTTGAATTCATAAAAATTCCCTCTTAAAAGACTCATACTCAGATCGCTTTCGACAAAGAAATCAGCTGCAACTTTTCCCAACGTAACGATGACCTTGGGTTGTATCATCTCTATTTGCTCCAATAGGTAAGGCGAACATTGTTCAATCTCTTTCTTATAAGGAGTCCTGTTCTGGGGAGGTCTGCATTTAATAACATTGGTAATGTAAACTTCCTGTCTCTGGTAGCCCATGGCATTGATGATTTTTGTCAGGAGTTGTCCTGCTCTTCCCACAAAAGGCTGACCCTGGACATCTTCATCATGGCCAGGTGCCTCGCCGACAAACAAGAGCTCGGCTTCCAAGTTCCCCTCACCAGGCACGGCCTTCTTTCTTTCTCTGGAAAGGGGACATTTTTGACAATGAAGGATATTTTCTTTCAACGAATGAAAAGAAGAACTTTTCGAAACAGTAGAAGAAGCCACAGATGATGACCTGGATGTAGAGAGATATTCGACTCCTAACTGAGAAAAAAACCTCATCCTTTCTTCAAGATTGGAAAGGAGCTTATCGATTCTTTCTCCCAATGATATCCTCAATCTTATCAAATATAATCTGGCTTATCTCTCTTTTACTCATCTTTTCGGTCTTTATGACTTTTCCATTAGCAGCTATGATGCTCACTTGGTTGAAGTCGGAATCAAAGCCGATATCTTTCCTGGCAACATCATTGGCCACGATCAAGTCAAGGGCTTTCTCTCTCATTTTTTCTTGAGCATTTTTGACGATGTTTTCTGTTTCGGCTGCAAATCCAACCAGGACTTTCCCAGCCTTTTTCTTGCCTAATTTTCCCAAAATATCGGGTGTCTGGCCCAGGTCTATCTTTTTGGTTAATTCTCTTTTCTTGATTTTTTGCGAAGACACATCCAAAAACTTAACATCAGAAACAGCTGCAGCCATGATAGTCACATCCACCCGAGGAAAGCATTCTCGAACTTCCTTTCCCATTTCCTCGGCTGTCTGGACGCTCCTCAATTCAGCTTTCAAAGGAGGCAGGAGTTGAGTGGGTCCAGAAACGAGAATGACCTCAGCTCCTCGGCTGAGGGCCTCTTCAGCCAGCGCATAGCCCATCTTTCCTGAAGACCTGTTGCTGATAAAACGAACAGGATCCAGGTACTCTCGAGTGGGGCCAGCAGTGATCAGGACAGATTTTCCTTTTAAGCTCAGGCTCTTTTTGATTAACTTTAATCCTTCTTCAACAATCTTCTCCGGCGAAGCCAGTCTTCCCCACCCTTCTTCCTGGCAGGCGAGGTACCCTTTTTCAGGCTCGACAAAATTCACTCCCATGGCCTTCAGTCTTTGGATATTAGCCTGGGTGGGGCGGTGAAAATACATGGCCTCATTCATAGCTGGAGCAATAAGGATAGGACATCTTACAGCCTGGAAAAAAGTTGATAAAAAATCGTCGGCAATCCCAGCAGCAAACTTGGCGATTATGTTAGCCGTGGCCGGGGCAACAAACAGGAGAGAAATCTCTTGGGCTAAAGAAACATGAGCTATGGTCCCGGAGTATTCCTCTTCAAAAGGATCAACGATAACCTTATGGCCAGAGAGGGCACTAAAAAGAAGCGGAGATATAAAGTGAGTTGAATTCTTGGTCATCATGACCTGAACTTCGTACTCTCTTTCCTGCAATCGGCGGATGATCTCGCAGGCCTTGTAAATACTCACTGAAGAAGATACACCCAAACCAATCTTGGCCACTATAACCTCCCTCAACTTCCAGTGAAACTGCGCAAGATTGATAGTATTTCCATCTTGCGAGATTCAAGGCTGCATCGCGTGGATCTTATGATTGATTCCAGTTCCAGGACTGCTATCTCCAATTTATCATTAATCACCACATAGTCAAACTTATGATAATGTCTAATCTCTTTGCAGGCCATGGCCAGCCTTTTCTGGACTGAAGATGAACTCTCCTGGCCTCTGGCTTTAAGCCTCCTTTTCAGGTCATGAAAATGAGGTGGCATAATAAAGACAAAAACAGCTTTTTTGTATTTTTCTTTTATCTGCTGGGCTCCCTGGATATCGATATCCAAAAGAATATCTCTTGTGGCACCCCTTCCTTCAATCTCTTTCCTTGAAGTGCCGTAATAATGGCCGTGGACAACCGCCCACTCGGCCAACCTGTTCTCATTAATCATTTTCTTGAATTCTTCCTGAGAAACAAAATAGTAATCCTTGCCCTCGACTTCTCCTTTTCTTTTTTTTCGAGTGGTATGGGAAACAGAAAACTCCAGGCCATTCAAATCGTCCAAAATCTGCTGGCAAAGAGTAGACTTCCCTGCTCCGGATGGCCCACTGATTACAAAAAGCATACTCTTTTTCTTTTTTTCAGGCTTTCAGAAAAGCAAAGTGACTAGGAGTCATTATTCTATATTCTGAATTTGCTGGCGAATACTTTCTAATGCTCCCTTGATCGCCAGAGTCTCCTGGGTTATTTCCGTATCCTGAGATTTGGAGCTTATCGTATTGGTCTCCCGGAAAATTTCCTGAGCGATAAAATCCAGCTTCCTTCCCCTTGGCTCTCCCCTTTGAGGCGCGAGAAGTTGCTGGATATATTTTAAATGGCTCTTAAGTCTTGTTATCTCCTCAGTTAAATCATACTTTTGAGCATAATAGGCTGCTTCTTCGATCAATGCCTCCTCTAAAGGAAGTGCCTCTTTCGTTAATTCCTCCAAGCGCCGCTTCAATTTATCCTTGATGAGAAGGGGCTGTTTCTGCGCCAGCTTTTCAAGCCTTTTAACCGATTGCTTTATGTTCAAAACACATTCTCTCATGACTCTCCCCATCTCCCTCCCTTCTCTACGGCGCTGTTGAAGCACTCCATCTAATGTCTTCTTGAAGCTTCTTTCCAGGAAGGCTATCTCCTCGGCACTGAAATCTTTTCTTTTGATCTCTATGACCTGGGGAATCCTTAAAAGATTATCCACCGAAAAATTCAACGTCCAGCCCAATTTTGATGAAGATTTCTCCAGAGATAAGAAGATTTTCTCGAGCAAATTCTCGTTGATTTGAATATCCCAGCTGGATTGATTCAAAAGTTTCAGCTCGATAAAAACATCAATCCTTCCTCGGTGAACCTTTTCCCGACAAATACTCCTAAGCCTGTTTTCAACTTCTCCAATCCAAGTCCCATTGTAATTCCAATCTAAATAACGATGGTTCAGGCTTTTGATACTGATCTTAATTGAAAGAGTCCTGGAATGAAACTTCTTCTCACTAAAGCCAGTCATGCTTTGTATCAAGGCTCAATTTCCTTTTCTTCAGGAAACTGCAGTTCATACAATTTCTTATAAATTCCATCTTTCCTGCAGAGTTCCTTATGAGTTCCACTCTCAACGACTCGCCCTTTATCAATCACGAGTATCCGATCCGCCTTCATTATCGTTGATAACCGGTGGGCAATGACGAAAGTTGTCCTCCCTTTCATCAAATTGTTCAGAGCCAGCTGGATTAATCTCTCTGATTCAGAATCAAGCGCTGAAGTAGCTTCGTCAAGGATAAGAATGGGAGGATCCTTGAGGATAGCCCTGGCTATAGCCAATCTTTGCCTCTGCCCGCTGGAAAGAAGCTTTCCTTTTTCGCCAATCTGAGTTTCATACCTTTGGGGAAATTGTATTATGAAATCATGGGCTTTGGCGGCCTTGGCAGCTTCAACGATCTTATCCAAGGATGTTTCCTCTTGACCATAGGAGATGTTATTTTTCACTGTGTCATTGAATAGAATTAAATCTTGTGTGACAAGACCAATCCTAGAACGCAGGGAGGCCAGAGTGACCTCCCGGATATCGATTCCATCGATGGTTATCTTTCCTGAAGTTGAATCGTAAAATCGGGAAAGAAGATTGATGATCGTTGTCTTCCCGGCTCCACTCAACCCGACCAGGGCAATTGTCTCGCCCGGCCTGGCTTCAAGATTCACATCATAAAGCACAGGCCTTGACTCGTTGTAGCTGAAATAGACATTTTCGAATTTAATTTCCCCTTTGATAGCGGGAAGAGGATAGGCTTTAGGGTGGTCTTTTATTTTGGGTTCACTCCTCATCAGTTCCTGTATTCTCTCGTAACAGGCTACCCCCTGTTGAATTCGGTTATTGGCCCGGCTCAATCTCTTGATCGGATTGTACATCAAAAATACGGCCATCAAAAAAGCACCGAAATCGCCGGCACTGATATGTCCCTGAGCAATCCTTTTTGTCCCTACTACCAGGATGAAGGCACCTAGGATGCCTCCCATGAATTCCATAAAAGGAGAGGACAAGCTCCCTATCCAGGCTAATTTTAAAGAGGTCTGGAAGTAACTCAAAGTCGCTTGAATAAATTTCTTGATCTCAAACTTCTCCATGGTAAAAGCCTTAACGATCTTGTTGCCGGTTATTGTCTCATGAAGAAGATTGAAGATTTTCGCCATCTTGACCTGATTAAGGAAGCCCTTCTTCTTGAGCTGGCGACTGAAAGCGATCAAGGGGAAAAGGGCTAGAGGCGCTATGATAAGAGAAGCCAAAGCCAGCCGCCAGTCAATGATGAATATCGCGACAAACAGGGCTAAAAGAGTAAAAAGTTCCTGGATGAAATCTCCCATGCTTCCTGAGACGGCCTCTTGAATCTTATCCACATCACTTGTCAGACGAGACATGAGTTCTCCAGTGGGAACAGAATCATAAAAATTGGCAGACTGGTATATGAGTCCTTCAAAAAGTTCGTCTCTTATTTTCTTAACGACTTTATGGCCAATAGACCTCATGAAATAAGAAGAGAGAAAAGTAAAAAAACCCTTCCCTAAAATGACGACAAGTAAAATCAGCGGAAGAGCAACAGTCAATTGCTCTTTGGTAATATTGAGGTTTTGAAACATAAAATCCATCAAGCGAGTCTTTTGGGGAATATCCTGGGGAGCCAGCCGAAACATGTCATCCATGATAGGCTGAATCAAATTCACGAAGACATATGTGAATAAGGCGACAAAGAAGGTGCAGAAAAAGGTAAGAACCAGCCTCTTCTTCTCACTAAGACTGAGTTTGAAAAGCTGGAATATCTCTTTCATTGTCTATTTCGAAGCAGCAGAGAAGATTTTTTTCGCAATCTCAAAGGCATTCATAGCTGATCCCCGAGTCAGATTATCGGCCACAGTCCAGACCCAAAAGCTGTTGGGGAAAGACTCTTCTTTCTTGATCTGACCGATATAGATTTTCTTCTTTCCCGCTACAGAAATAGAGGAAACAGGACAGGAACGACTCGGAGGGTAAAGTCTGAAAAACGCGCTCTCTTTGAATAAATCTTTCAAGCCCTGGAGGTCAGTCTTTTTCTTTATTTCTAAGAAAGTCATTATCGAATAGGTATGGAAAACAGGAGCCAGAATCAGCGACAAACTGATAGGAAACTCGTCGTCTCGGAGGACTCTCTTTATTTCCTTGACGATTTGCTTTTCCACCGGACAAAATCCATCTGTTTCTGGCTTTTCGGTGTGCGAGAGAAGATTGAAGGCAATCTGTTCCCTAAATACTTTCTTGGACATGGTGGAACTGTTCAGCAAGGCTACACTCTGGTCTATGAGTTCATGAATTCCAGCATTCTCAAAGGCGGATACTGGTTGAAGGATGAAAGTCACGGCTTTTAAAAGACCGAATTTTTGGATGATCAAATGAAAAAGATGGGCCAGGATCACAGTCGCAGGGTGAGGATTCGCAATGAGGAAGGGTCTCTTTTTTAGGACCGTTTCATCGTTTACGCCAGCCACAACAACTGGAATCTCCTCTTCTGCATTAAAGGCTTCACTTAAGTCAATGGCTTGAAATTTCTTCTTCTTCGCCAGATTGCCGATTTCTCGGTTAATTTCCTTATCAGCTGCCAAGAAGGCCAAATCCGCGCTCTGGAGAGAATCGCTTTCCAACTGATGGATAACTTTGGCTTCTCCTCGGAATTGAGTTAGTTTACTGTATTCCTCCTTAACATCAGGATCAAAAAAATCAATCTTTTCAAGGGGAATTCTTTCCTGGCTTAAGATAGATTTGATCTCTTTGCCGCGGAGGGAATCAGTTCCAACTACAGCAAGCTTGAATTTCCTCATTGCTCATTTCTCTCCAAAAATTACAATGTCAATGGCTTCTCCTGTATTCTCTCATCAAAAAATACATCCTGTCTTTCAAGGCTAGCTTCTTTTTCTTCAATTCCTTTTCCTTTAGCTTCTCCTCTTCAGTCAGGAAGCTCTTGTCCTTGAATCTCTCAAGTTCCTTCTCAAATTTCTGATGCTGCCGATAAAGTTTCTTGAACTCTTCGCTTTCTTTCAACATAATCTCTCTTAATTCTTTCTCTTGCATAAAGCTTTTCCTCCGCTTGAGGTTTAGAATATCATAATGAATTTTCTATTTCAATTTCAGGCATTCTTTAAAAATGCCCTCTAACCTGTCCATTTGAGAAGACCAAGTGAAACCTAGTATTTTTTTGTACCCAGCTTGAGCTAAACTGCGGCGCAAATTTTCATCCCCCAGCAGCCTGTTTATTTGTCTGCCCAGCAGCCAAGGCTGGGCAAAAGGAACGACGAGGGCAGTCTCATTATGAAAGGCAAAATCTTGGGTGCCGCTCTTAGTGCAGACAACGGGTATCTGGCAAGCCATGGCTTCTGCCGTCGTATTCGACCAGCCGGCTCTTCGTTCTGCACTCACAAAAATATCAGCCAGCGAATAAAGCCAGGCCATTTTGTCCTGCGGCAGATTCAGATAAAAATCATGGGGAACCCATGTCTTAACCAAAGGTCGCGGATCCCGCCTGTCTTTCCCCACTAGGGTGTCAAAGAAAATAAGCCTGAGCTGGGGGTTTTTCTTAAAGAGCCTTTCCACGGCCTTAATGACTTTTTGTATTCCCTTTCTTTTTCTGTAGAGCCGCCCATAACAGAGTATCCTGAATTCATTACCTTTGCTTTTCCTTTCCAAGGGATAAAAAATCTCAGGATTCACTCCCCCCGCGACTTTCTGGCAGGTGACTCCATACTTTCTTTCCAAGCGACGGCATATTCCCTCTGAATTCCCCAGGAAGAAATAATCTTTCTTGACCACCTCCTTTTCTTTCTTATGCCCTTCCAAGAGGAAATAAAAGAACCTCACCCGCGCTCTCAGTTTTTCAAAACAGGAGAGAAGAGAAAACTCGCTGCACAGCCCGATGTCAAAACTTTCTTCCTCTAAGGAAAGGAGAGGTTTCGTTTCTCCTTTAAAATCAAGCCAATTCGGGCTGCCTCCATCGGGATGGAAAAGGACGAAATGATATCCCCTTCTTTGTAGCTCGTTGCCGATTTCTAAATACCGCCTCACCCCTCCAAAAACTTCAAGATGAGGAAGCAGGGCAGCAATCTTCATCTAGGAATGACCGTAGCACGAGTTTTCAGATTAGTCAAGAGAATCCAGTCTGCCGGGTCTGTGTAGTCAAAGGATCAGGAACTTCTTCCTATTCTTATTCCTTTCCAGGCTGAATTGCGAGAGCACCTCTAAAAAAAATTTAAATTAATAAAAGAACGAAAAATGCATAAGCAAGCGCTATTGACAGGAGCTCTTTATTTTGATAATTAAAAATCCCAGACGGCGAGGTAGCTCAGTCGGTAGAGCGAGAGACTGAAAATCTCTGCGTCGGCGGTTCGATTCCGTCCCTCGCCACTTCCCTTCTTACAAGTTTAATTCCTCCTGGTTCCCCTGTTTGACCTATTGAATAAATTCTGATAACTTTATTTATGCCTGTTCGAGAAATCACAAGAATAAGGAAAGACGAGAGGACGTTCTTAAGAAAGACATGGACTTACATCACCATCCAGGAATACTCATCGTCGATAAGGACGAACCTACCCGCCAAAAAATTGGTGTCTATTTGAGTAAAAAATATTGGGTTTGGACTTTCAACGCAGGGAAGGAAGCCTTGGCGAAGTTAGAACAAGTTCAGGCTGATATCCTGATCTCGGGTCTGAAGCTCAAGGATATGGAAGGACTGAATTTTATTAAAAAAGCTAAGAAGATTTTTCCTCAGATATATATCATTATCATTGCCAGTCCCGCGAACCTGTCAAACAAAATGGAGGAGCTCAAAGATATTGCTTTTGACTTCATCACCAAGCCTGTTGACGAGAAGCAGCTTAATCTAGTCCTCAAGAGGGCAGTAGGACATCAGCAGTTACTCAAAAAGAAAGAATTTTATAAGGAATTATCCGTCCTTGATCATCTCACCGGAGTTTACAACCGACGATACCTAGATCTGACGCTGGCTCGAGAGATGGAACGCTCCAAGCGCGTATCCCGGTCTTTCTCCTTGTTGATGATGGACATAGACAATTTTAAAGAATACAACGATAAAAAGGGACACCCAGCCGGAGATGCTCTTCTTCAAAAAATTGCTAACCTCTTGATGGAATCCGCAAGAATCATGGATTTTGTTTTCCGTTATGGTGGTGATGAATTCTTAATCCTGTTGCCTGAGACTTCAAAAAATGAGGCAATTCATCTTGCCCAGCGAATCGAATCCCTTGTCCAGGAAGAAAAATTTGAAGGCCTGGAAACTTCCTCCAAAAAACGCCTGGCTATCAGCATAGGACTGGCGAGCTTCCCCGAAGATGGCTTTTCTACTGAAGCCCTCCTCTCCCTGGCTGATCGGATGATGTTTAAGGCCAAAAAGCTGACCAGGAATAAAATCTGCTTCCAAGGCCAAAAGCTCATCCATTAAGTCACTCAGGCCTGTTTATTGAGTTTATCTGAATTCCCCCTGCTCTTTTCTCTATTTGATCAGGGATAATAGAGATTCAAGATATTTTCTCAAGTCCTGGCTGAACTCTGGCCGCTTTAGAGCCAGCTCGATGGTAGCTTGCAGGAATCCAAACTTGTCTCCGGCATCATAGCGTTTTCCTTCGAAAAGATAACCATAGACAGGCTGCATCGTTAGGAGGATTTTTATGGCATCGGTTATCTGGATTTCGCCTTTCTTATCAGGAGCTGTCTCTTTGATGGCTTCGAATATCTCAGGAGTAAACACATACCGCCCGAGAATGCCCAAATCTGAAAAGGCCTTCTCCGGACCTGGTTTTTCGATCATGTCTTTGATCTGAAAGACTCTTTCTGAAACCTGCTTGGGCTTGACTATTCCGTATTTCTTTGTTCCCTCCTTATCTACGCGGCCGAGAACAATGAAGGAAGCCTTGTGCTCAGAAAATGAATTGCTTAGCTGCTGTATGCAGGGTATTTGACAATCGAATATATCATCAGGAAGAAGGACAGCAAAAGGCTCTTGACCCACGTAACTTTCCGCCATCAGGATGGCATGCCCCAACCCTAAAGCCTGTTTCTGGCGGATGAAGACAAATTCCGCCAGCTTCGATATTCTTCGGACTTCATCTAAGAAATCGAATTTTTTCTTCTCGTTCAGAAAATGCTCCAACTCCGGGCTTTGGTCAAAATAATCTTCCAGGGATGATTTCCCTCGGCTGGTGATGACGGCAATGTTTTCGATTCCTCCCTGCACAGCCTCCTCCACACAATACTGGATGAGAGGCTTGTCGATAACCGGGAGCATCTCTTTAGGCTGCGATTTGGTAGCAGGCAGAAAACGCGTGCCAAAGCCGGCAGCGGGAATGACTGCTTTTCGAATCTTCATGTTAACTCTCAAAGAGCCTCAGGAGATGATAACACTTCCTTGCCAGCAGGCTCGCTTTCATTTTTTTGAATGACAAAGACTATCTATGAGAAAAATAAAGAAGCTTTCCTATTCTCGGTTACCATCGGTAGCCTGCCGAGATGCTGATAACGAGAATGTTCTGGGAGTAGGCACCAGGCATTGCCTTTTCATAACCTGGTCGCAATTCGATCTCAAAATAAGGGTCCTCAAGCAGGGGAATCACGTCAAAAGGAACGCTTCTTTCTTTTCCCATCAAATATTCTACGGCAAGGTCTATTTGAAGACCGTTCAGATAATACCCAAATCCACCGGTAACGACATTAAAATCATAGTTGGGAAGGAGAACATTCATTGTCTCATCAGGCGCAGGGGATGGATCATTGTAATAACCAGCCCGAAAAGCGAGATTGCTGACCTGGTATTCAGCCCCAAACCGGATCTGAAGTTTATCATCCCAGTACATAGGCCTTTCATCATCGCCGCTTATAGCCATCATTGGCGCCCAAACAGGATCCTTATAAGTCGTCTCTATCACTTCAATTTTTGACCATTGGGTCCACTGCAAATCAGCTGTCAGGATAAGCTTTTCCAAGGGCCGAAAGGCAACTCCCCCCGCAATCCACATCGGCCAGGTGACCTCTCTGTCAAGATCTGAAGTCGAATTTGCTCCCAATAATTGCATATTAGAGATGGTGGCTTCGCCGCTGAATTTTACCGTACTTGCTGTACGGAAAGTCGCGCCAAGGCT
>Ga0209636_10007983_pt1 | contig 10782 bp, 5 predicted proteins | sample DeeMarSWOR152_54_FD_187464 | JGI IMG/M metagenome (GOLD analysis project Ga0209636, IMG submission 187464) | Marine sediment microbial communities from White Oak River estuary, North Carolina - WOR-1-52-54 (SPAdes) (version 2) | ecosystem: Environmental > Aquatic > Marine > Intertidal zone >... | reverse complement strand
AATAATTCATCTTTTAAATTAAACTCCAAATCTCAAATAATAAATAACAAACCTGTCCGACAACTGGCGGATAATAACCAATTGCCAAAAAATCAAATTCAAAACAAAAAATGTCGGAGCATGAAGTAAGCGGAAGTTTTTTTTCCGAAAGAATTAGAGTTAGTTGAAAAGCATGGGGCGGAATTAGCATTTCGACGAGCAAAAGATGAAGTTAGTTGGATAAGCGTTCGAGTTATTACTAAGCCAAGATTCATGTCAGGCATTCCAGATAAGTAGCATGCCCTACTTAGAATCTTATTTACCTTCGCATTAGAATATTGAAGTCAGCGTGCTTAAAATGATCATCGGTAGTTAGCGCATTCACAATTTTATTATCCTTCGAGCGAATACCTTATATTATCTCATATCCCAAAAAACTGCCTCAAATCTTTGCCACTCACATTTTTATTTTACCACTTAAATTTTTCTGCTTGATAATTTCAATTTTTTTCTGTTAATATATCTTGATATTACTTTGTAGAATGTAATAGTTACTAGCTCAGACAAAAAATTCCACTCATAATAAAAAGCTAATCCATGCGATTATCTCGATTTCAAAATGACCTGATTGCAACTCTGATCTTTTCTTTTCACCACCATGCAAAGCGAGAAATCCAGCTTCTTATTCGAGAAGTCCACTTGCATCAACGATCCAGCAACTCTTGTCAATCATTTCAAGTTACAAATATCAATCACAACATCGAATTTTCGACAATAATTTTATGAACCGAATCAAGACACTCATCATCGACGACGAATGGCTCATTCGCTCAGAGTTAAAGACAATGCTCGTTCAGTATCCAAATATTGATGTCATCGGCGAAGCAACCAATGTGAACGAAGCAGTTAAGTTATGTGAAGCATTGAAACCTGATCTCGTTTTCCTGGATATACACATGCCATGCGGATCAGGATTTGATTTTTTGAATCGAGTTAATGGAGATTTTAAGCTGGTTTTTATCACCGCGTTTGATCAATACCTGAATGAAGCGAAAAAGTACCAGGCAATTGACTATTTGATGAAGCCGATCAGCAAAGATAAATTATTGAAGGTCATTCAAAAATTGTGAAAATATGAAGCCATATTTTTTATCAAATTGAAATCCATCAAATTTAAATTATCTTCAATAATCCAATTAACAAGGAGGAGTTATCATGAAGAAACTGGTACTATTTTCTGTAGTTGCTGTGATGTTATTCGCTCATTTAGCTATGACGCAAACTTATGTTCCACCGGGTGATGGAACGCTTTCACAGGCGATTACCGATGCCCAGAGCGGTGATGTTCTCGAGTTGGTGCCGGATGGATTGTATACCGAATCCACGGCTTTTCACTTCGGAATCATCGTGAATATGGATCTCACCATCGAAGTCGAGGGCGACGGCTCAGTCAAGGCCGTTTTACAGGTGTTAAAGGCTCCCTCCGACGAGGCCGATCCCAAATTTTTCAAAGTCGGCGATCAGGTTTCTCTCACGTTACGCGGCTTGGAATTTGACGGCTCTTTAAACGGCGTGCCGAATGCGGAGTTTCTCGTTGAGATGTACATGGGCGAATTCCCCGCCCCGGCGACCATCAAGAAGATTCGTATTGAGAACTGTTATATTCATGATCTGAACAGCCATGTGCTTGATGGCGACGAATCAGACTTGAGGTACAATGTCGTGGTCGATTCGACGTTTCTGGATAACGTCGTTGTCGGGAATACCGAAACCCCCATCATGTATAAAAATAACGGTTCCAACTACATCTTGGTCAAGAATTGCACGTTTCACAAGATCAACAGATACGGTTTCCGGGTTGCCGGACCTGTCGAGACCGGATTTCCGGAGAATACGCCTACGGTGGTCATTGACCATACCACCTGGTACGATATCGGTGTCGGGGACGATCAAAGGGAAATCATTCAGTGTGAGAAAGGCCCTCATTTGAATCCGTGGACGGTGACAAATTCTATATTTGTAAAACAAGTTTCAAAAACACGAACTTTTATCAATATTAAAGATAATCCCGGTCCTGGAGAAGCGAACGACACATTGTCAACGATTACGAATATCTGCTGGTGGGATGTAGGAAATGTCAATTTTCGCGGTCATACAGTCCGTGATACGATCAGCATGGATCCGGAATTCGCAGATCCCGAGAACGGCGATTTTACCCTGCCGGCCGGTTCGATCCTTTTGACATACGGTACGGACGGCGGCCCCATCGGCGACCTGCGATGGGCAACAAATGCCTCTGCTGTCAGAGGAAAAGAACATGTTTTACCTGGTGAATTCTTATTGGGTCAAAATTACCCAAATCCATTTAATCCGACAACCACGATTTCTTTTAACCTGGAAAAATCAGGACATGCAGTTCTAACCGTTTACGATGTTCTGGGTCGTGAGGTCGCTGTGTTAGTAAACAGCAAACTGGTCGCAGGTGAACACGAAGTATCGTTTGATGCAGGTGATTTACCGTCAGGGATTTATCTCTATCGATTGAAATCGGCTGGGCAGACCCTGACAAAGAAAATGACATTGATGCACTAAATTCAAAAATTTCAAATCTTGTACTAAATGACATCCCCCCTGCCCCCCCCTTCAAAGGGGGGAACGACTATACTAAAGTCCCCCTTTGAAGGGGGATTTAGGGGGATGTGAATTTTAAAAGGACAATGAATAAATTTTTTTGACATCACATTACTTCGGAACGACCACTCCACACGATTTTGATGATTAAGGAATAAATTTATGTCTGATGCAGGCAGGATTACACAGAAAAGAAAAATTTTATTGAAATATCTCCTTGTTCTAAGCATCTCATTTTTAAATCTTTCAATAGTGCTGGAATCACTAATAGCACAACCGCTTGCCTTTCCCGGTGCAGAGGGAAATGGCAGATTTGCAACGGGAGGCAGGGGCGGCGTGGTCTATGAAGTCACCAATTTAAATGACGATGGACCAGGAAGTCTGCGCGAAGCAGTGGAAGCTTATGGACCACGGACAGTAGTCTTTCGGGTATCCGGCACTATCAAACTGCAATCCGATCTGAAGATAAAGTACAAAAATATTACCATTGCCGGGCAAACGGCGCCTGGTGATGGAATTTGCCTGCGCGATCAAACAGTTTTTGTTAATGCCGATGATGTGATTATTCGCTATCTTCGATTTCGTTTGGGAGATGAATCGCTGCAAGAAGATGATGCTGCCTGGGGCAGGTATTGTAAAAATGTAATCATCGACCACTGTTCCGCCAGTTGGAGTGTTGATGAAGCGTTCTCATTTTACGGAATTGATAGCTTAACGGTACAATGGTGCCTGATTTCAGAGAGCCTGTACATGTCCCATCATTCCAAGGGCGCGCATGGTTATGGCGGGATCTGGGGTGGTAAAAACGCAACGTTTCATCACAATTTACTGGCTCATCACTCCAGCCGGAATCCACGTTTTGCCGGTGGCGAGACTCCACCCTGCGTAAATGTCGATTTCAGGAATAATGTGATTTATAACTGGGGCTTCAATAGCGCTTATGGCGGTGAAGGTGGACAAATTAATATGGTGGCGAATTATTTTAAACCTGGGCCAGCGACGAAATCCAGTGTTAAAAATCGAATTGTCCAGCCTTCTGATAGAAATGGCAGATGGTATATTGAGCATAATTTTGTGGAAGGTGAACCCGATATTTCGGCAAATAACTGGGCAGGAGGTGTACAAGGTTCCAATGCGGTTGAGTCACAAATTCGGGTTTATGTTCCCTTTCCTTATGATTCAGTCACGACACAAACTGCACAAGAAGCTTATGAAGCGGTATTGAATTATGTTGGAGCGACCTTACCGAAGCGGGATGCTATCGATGAAAGAATTGTTTATGAAGTTCGCAGCGGAACTGCGACTTATGATGGTCATTTTTATGAGATCAACCAGGGATTCAGTGATACCAGTGTGGTGCGAGGGATAATTGACTCCCAGAAAGATGTAGGCGGCTGGCCTGAATTAAACAGCTTGCCTGCTCCAGTTGATTCGGATCATGACGGTATGCCAGATGAGTGGGAATCTGCCAATGGTCTTAACCTGAATGATCCAGGGGATCGCAACCGGGTGAACTCCGATGGTTACACCATGCTGGAGATCTATTTAAACAGTCTGGTTCCGCAGAATCCAACTGGAATCAAGCATCGAAGTTCTTTGCCGGTGACGTTTACAATGAGACAAAATTTTCCGAATCCATTTAATCAAGGGACAACAATCTCCTATTCGATTCCAACAGCAGGAACAGTGGATATTAAAATATATAATCTGAGTGGAAAAGTTGTTAAAAATTTGGTACCTGGAATTCAGCCGGCTGGTTCGTTCACAGTTCACTGGAATGGCAGGGATGATCGAAATAGTGGGGTTGCATCAGGGATTTATTTTGGCGTGATGAATTTCAATAACCAGAAAAATACAATTAAAATGCAGTTAATCAGGTGAAATGTAAATTTGTAATCGTTCATCGCATAAGCAATTCTTTATTTTGATCTCAGAACAAGGATTAATGATTTACGATTTTAGAGGTATTTCTGATTTCATGACTTTTGTATTTTCATATAGGATTTCTTCTTAATTCAAAAATCGTTAATCTTTATTCGTAAATCAATTTATTTTTCATAACAATAAAAAGCAAGCAAAGGGGTGAACTATTACAGCAATTTTATTTTAAGCACCCAAGCAGTATGACGTAAAATCTGGAGTTTATCATGCTTCATAAACGATATATTTCATACGTATACCCGATTTTGATTCTTCTCACGCTTTTTACAAGCTCTCAATTGACAGCCCAGACACGGAGTCGAATTGCTGGAATTGTGAAAGATGCTGATACAGGAAAACCATTAGCCGGGGTTAATGTTTTCATAGAAGACACCTACCTGGGAGCAGCTACAGATCAGAACGGTAATTTTATCATCATCAATGTCCCGGTGGGAACTTATAAAGTAAAAGCTTCTATGATGGGATATGGCATCCAGGTGGTGAACAACGTCATGGTTTCCGCGAATAGAATTACAACGCTTAATTTTGCTCTTAAACCAGCGGTTCTTGAGGGTGAGGAAGTAGTGGTCACTGCCCAGCGGGATGAATTGCATAAGGAAGTATCCAATACCCAACTGGTTGTGTCTGATATTCAATTGCAGGAAGCCACTGGCATTCGACAAATTAATGCGTTTCTTACCAAATTACCTGGTGTTTCGGAAGATAACGGCTATCTGACGATTCGCGGTGGCTCTGCCGATCAAACCGGGATGATGGTGAACGGTCTCTCTTACACCAACCTGGGCACAGGAAACGCGGAAACCAGCATTCCGCTCAGCGCCATTGAACAAGTCTCGCTGTTGTCAGGTGGTTATAATGCCGAATATGGAAATTTCCGTTCCGGTTTAATTAATGTCACCACCAAATCTGGCTCAAAAGATAGTTACCATGGCACATTTAGTTTATCCCGGGATCAATCTCATATTCGGCGATTTGGAGAATCGTTTTATAGCACTAAAAACCCTGCGCTGCGACCGTTTCTGGATCCGGAGGTCGCCTTTATTGGAACCGATCAAGCCTGGGCAGACGATGCCTACCTGAGAGAGCAGCATCTCAATTTTGCTGGATGGAATTATTATACGAATTTATACAACCTCGGTAAAGCGCCGGAAAATCAGGCAACGCCGCTCGATTATTACCTGCTGGCATGCTGGATGCATACGGCAGTCCCGGACTATGAAGGTCTGGCAAAATTAGGGTATTCGGTGCCAGAGGAGCAGAAAAAACTTTTTAGCGACCATGCCATGAAAGAAGATGGCTCCGATTGGAATTTTGATGGAGGCTTTGGCGGACCAGTCCCATTGATCGGTAAAAAATTGGGAAATGCCACGTTCTATATCTCAAACAATTCCCGTGAACGGCACTATATCATGCCGGTGACGCTTTCCAGCGAAAAAACATACACGACACTGGCAACTGTCAAATCGCAACCACTACAAAACTTAACACTCACATTCAATGGCCTGTGGAAATACCAGAAAGGCATCAGCCCCATCCGACCCGCCTGGGGCGATTTCCCTGATGCAAGCCGGGAAGGTGGTTTCATGCCAATCGATAATGTGAAGTACTTCACAAATCACGATGACATTGATGAATACTGGTATGACCAGCCATTTTTCCCTATCTTAAATCAAAATACAATAATGGGAGGATTAACGGTTAACCATGTGCTTAATCCATCTACCTTTTGGGAGTTGAGCTTGAGCGCGTTGCGAATAAAAAATAGCTCACCAACTGGCAATAATCGTGATCAGATAGTCCTAACACGTTTTGGTCCATTTCCGGTTTCAGAAATGCCGTATGGAAAATTACAATATGGTTCCAACATTCTCGATGGTTATAATTATCCCAGTTATGACGCCCTGCCCGGTGTCCCACGCCGATTCCGAAGAAAAGAAGGCGATCTGTATGATAATACAAAAGTGTCCCAGTATCGGGCACGGTTTGAACTGGCGTCACAAATTGATCTCCACAACTACATCAAAGCCGGGATTGAGTACAACTATATCGACCTGAATCATAAGCTCTGGGAAAAATGGAATGAAAATTATTACAATGCTTATGAATTTAACTACCATCGAACACCAGCACAAACCGGCATATTCATACAAGATCAGTTAAGTTATGAATCCATCATCGCCAACCTGGGATTGCGTTTTGATTATTACTATGGCGGTGGCGGTAAATGGCCCAGCGGCGATCCGTTTGCCGAGGAAGTTTTTGTCCCTCAAACTTTTGCAGAAGATTCTATTTTATTTAATTATCTTGAACAGGGGCGCTCCTATATCTGGGATACCTGGGTCGCTTATGATAAGGAGCATCCCGGTTTTTTAAAACTCATAAAAAACCATTATACCTTCAGTCCACGAATCGGTGTCTCATTTCCAGTAACGATTAATTCTAAATTCTATTTTAATTACGGTCATTTCCGATCAAATCCGCCCTATTATACCATGTACCTGTACCGATACCGATATACTAAGAATGGTTTGTATGATATGTCGAATCCGAATTTGGAACCGCCCCGAACCATTTCGTATGAATTAGGAATGGCTTATAATTTTTATGATAACTATGTGGTGAGAATCTCCGGCTATTCAAAGGACGTCACCGGTGAGCACGGGGAAGTCAATTATAAAAACACCACCGGCAGCATTGATTATGAAAAATGGGTGAATAATGAATATGAAGATATCCAGGGGCTTGAAATCAACCTTGCCAAGAGCGATAATAGCTGGCTGAACGGCTGGATCAACTTCAATTATATGTTGAAAAAATCCGGGTTGACCGGGCGAGAGGAAATCACCGAGGTAACCATAAATAATGACAAAGAGGGATTATATGCCGGTCAGGAATCTCGTTCTTTACCGATACCGCAACTGAATGTCAATATCACCTTACGATCGCCACGCCAGTGGGGTCCTGAAATATTCGGTGGTTATTTTCTGGGCAACTGGAACCTTACCTTTTTCGCGGAATGGGAGGCGGGTGATTATTTTACCTGGAATCCAAACAACAAGCTGCATGTCAGCGATAATATGCGCTGGCCTGATTTCTACATGGTGGATTTGAAATTAACAAAAACATTCAAATTTGGTGGTCTCGGCGCCACCTTTTTTGTAGACATCAGCAACCTGTTCAATTTCAAAGTAACTTTAATGCATAGAGGATACGCTTTCGAAAGAGAAACGGGCACTCTACAAGAAAGGCGTGATTTCTTTAATTATATGGGTTCGCTACGTCTGCCAATGTACGACTCTCCAGAGTTCGATGAATTGCGTCAAAAATTCCCCGGCATGTTTATTCCGGGTAATGACGAGGTCGGAGATTTGAGGTCAGCGGATAAGGATTATATCAATGATCCTAACTATCCGTTCTGGCTTTATGGTAGACCCAGGGATATTTGGATTGGTTTGCAGTTCAGTTTTTAATGCAGAGATTAGTGTCAAAAAGTTATGACAACCTATTACATTTTTTGTCTCTGGCAATTCACGTCAACCTAAGAGATAATAACCGCAGAGAACGCAGAGTGACGCAGAGAAAAGAAAGTCAAAGATTAATTTGAATTGATGCTCTAAATTTCAAACCGTGATATTTCAATAAAAAAATCAATAAAAAAACTCTGCGTTTCCTCTGCGGTCTCAGCGATCTCTGCGGTTGAATTATATTTAAAAAAAACCTTTGCTAAGGTTGACGCCTATTGCTTCGGAGGATGGAATCGGTAATTTCTAATAAATGGAGTCTTTTATGAATAATAAAAATAAATCAAGAGATAAAAGCTGGTGGTGCTGGCATCAATTATTATTAATTCTATTTTTGTTGATGTCACTTATTGTTCAGAACACCAATTCTCAAACACAACCAGAATTTGAAAAAGCGCTGATTAAAATGGGGCAAGTCTGGTGCGGAGTAACCGCCAATGGCGATAAAGGAAATTTTGATTATCGCGCCGGTTTTTTTCCAAATGATTATGACATTCTGGGAGTTCGTGGTCAGTACCGGGATGCCTGGGCAGGCGCAGGATTCAAGCTGGCGGCAACAAACTGGCTCGATCCGAACGACTCCTTGCACTCCGTTGCGATCTATGGACCAACCAATGAATTTATGCCAATAGGAAAAGTCATTGTTCCCATGACGAATTATATTCGTTATAAATTCCCGTCCGAGGTGGTTGATTTTAAAGAAGTGGAGCTTGAAGATTTCGGAGCTTATGATCCAGGTAAATTCGGAGAGCAAACTTATGACCAAATTGTGGAAGTCACAACGGAAAATATTCTTGGTGTCCAGCTCCATCGAAAAATTTTGGCATGGAATCAAAATTATAATGACGATTATATTATTGTGGATGTAATTTTTACAAATGTGACTGATGATACACTGAAAGATTTTCACATTAACATCGAATCTAATGGCACCAATACTTTTCGCTCCAACGGGTCTAATCCCTCTCCCGCTGCTGGTGAGCGATTTAATGCTGCAACAACCTGGCAGCATTACTACGGGGGACGGGTCGGTGATACCCTCCGAGTGTTTTACGAATACAGTGCCGATGACCCGGATGTACCCGGCGATAACATGGGTGCGCCGGCACCATCGCAAGGTGGGAGGCTGTTAAACGCGAAATTTATCTGGTATTCAATTCTGCATGCGTCAAAAGAGCCGTATGTTGATTCTGTCAATGATGTCGATGATTTCTTGCAGCCCAAAGTCACCTATATTGGAAAAGATAATTTGATACCTTATAATGAACAGGGTGATGAATTCGGGAGTAAGAATTTTTGGGCGCTTCGAGGGGCTTATTCTGATTTCTTCCGCATGAGCGGCGAGACCTGGCCTGGAACACACCATGCCGGCAATAGTGATGAACAGGGAAGCGCAGATTATGCCAGTCACCCGGCTGGCACGCACCAGGCTAATGATTCAAAGATGTGGAGCACATTCGGTCCATACATATTCGCCCCGGGCAAAAAGATCCACCTGGTTTACGCCAGTGGATTTTCCGGACTGAACTTGAAAATAGCGAAAGAAGTGGGCAATAAATGGTTGAACGAAACGCTGGAAGACCCATCTGGCATACCCGATCCACAAACTGGGTATTTCCCATCCAACTTTGTGTATCCACCGGATGCTACGGAGATGGATAAGCGCAAGGATCGTTGGATCAGTACAGGAATTGATTCTGTTATGAAAAGTGCTTACCGCGCCAGATGGAACTTCGAGCACGACTATAAAATACCGCAGGCGCCACCGCCGCCTTCTTCTATTGAAATCACTGGCCTGGGGACTGGTGTCGAGATTAAATGGATCGATCTGGAGGCGGAAGCTATGCCCAATTTCGCTGGCTATCGAATTATGCGCCGAATTTCCAACCGGGACACTGTTTTTTATGAAGAAATCTACTCATCAGGTCCGGAAGATAAAGCGGATGAGCATCTGTATGTGGATAAAGATGTCCTCATTGGCGCACAGTATTACTATTATTTACAATCGAAAGCACGGATTGCTGATGATGATGAACATGCCGATCCAACAACACGGGGGAAAATTATATACAGCGGCAGAGTTTTGCATCCCAACATCTATTGGATCAACCCGCCGCACTATTCCCAGGACGATCTTTCTGAAATACGGATTGTTCCCAATCCCTATAATATCAATGACCCGTTATTAGTGGAACATGGATTCACCGATCAGCGGGCTGTTCAATTCTTCAATCTACCAGGAAAAGTGACCATAAAGATTTTCACTGAAAATGGTGATATGGTACAGACGATTGAGCATGAAAGCTCTGTCAGCTCCGGTTACGAAAACTGGGATATGATCACCCGAAACCAGCAGGTCATTAGTAGCGGCGTCTATATTGTTGTTTTCCAGAAGCCAAATGGGGAAGTAGCTTATCAGAAATTTATAGTGGTACGTTAATTCAGAAATAGGGAGAATGGTTCAATGAAATATATAAAATATTCAATAATCATCGTAACGCTCATTTGCTTGTTTGCGCCCCATTTACTGGCGCAAGTCGGTTTGGACAAAGTCGCCCAGAGTACCATGAACTTTCAACTGGTGGGAATTTCACCAAAAGCCAGTGCTATGGGAGATGCATACATTGCCCTTGGCAGGGGCGCTGAAGCCATGTTCTACAATCCCGCTGGCATTGCCGAAATAAACCGCTCGTTCGATGTGACAATGAGT
>Ga0209636_10007979_pt1 | contig 10784 bp, 6 predicted proteins | sample DeeMarSWOR152_54_FD_187464 | JGI IMG/M metagenome (GOLD analysis project Ga0209636, IMG submission 187464) | Marine sediment microbial communities from White Oak River estuary, North Carolina - WOR-1-52-54 (SPAdes) (version 2) | ecosystem: Environmental > Aquatic > Marine > Intertidal zone >... | reverse complement strand
CTGCATAGGTTAGAGCCCCTGCCAGGGTGAGGAGGCCTCCTACAACCCAAGCCAGCAGGATCAGTCCAGCCGAGGGAATAGACTTGGCCATGATACCGGTTGTAAGAAAGATGCCTGAGCCAATGACTATCCCCACCAAAATCATGGTGGAGTCGAAAAGCCCGAGCTGACGAACAAGTCCTACCTTATTTTTATCTTGTTCCCCTGGCTTATCCATGAATCTTACTCCTTCCCTTTTTAATCCTGGAATTGTTAACCTCTATTTTGTTCCTTGATATAGAATAATAGAATATAAGCTAAAAACTCATAAAAAATCTAACGTTACTCGCTCCCCTATTTGACCTCCGGATACAACAGCGCGTTGAGCAGGAATTTGTATGTTCCATGAGACTGGGCTCTGTGCTGACAGGGAAAGCCGATCAGAATGATGTGCCCCTTTTTGTGCTTAATATCAACCACTGCGGCTTTGCGCGCAATCAAATCTTCCCCGAAGAGCCAGCCGCTTAAAAGGATGTCATCTTCAGGAAACCTGGCCACAACTTCCCTATCCCACCCTGCAGAGGGGGTAAGCGTGCTTAGAACCATGCTTCGATAAAACATGATTGCAGCCTCTCTTGGCATTCCGTATCCGATAGGCGATTTGTTATCGACATTGACTCTTAAGATAGAACCAGGACATGAAAATTTGCCCCGGTCAACTCTTTCCAGGGCATTTCCAGCAGGCACATTGAAATCATCGAAAGCCAATCCGCAGGCACTTTGGATAGTAACAAGAATGCCTTCTTGTTCAACAAAGGACTTCAACGCTTCGACTCCTTCCTGTCCGATACCACCTTCATACTCAGGGGGAATGCTCCCGGAGTAATATCTTGCATAGCGTGAGGATGGGCTAGGCCTTCCTGTTTTTATTATATCTGCGTTTTCATCCGCAAAGACGATCACATCAAACTTTGCTCTCAGGTTGACTTTCTTCTTCTTTGTTCCTCTAAAATCCTTATTGTGAAGTGTCGTGAAGGGGATGCTCAAATCATCAAAAACATACCTCGTCCAACCCTCATCCATGTTGGATCTCCAGGACTGATAGAGGCCGATCCGGAATCTCTTCAAAGAAGCTTTTGGTATATCTGCGATGTTTTCAAGCCCAAAGGCTCTCACATGCCATTTATCCAAAAGGGCAGGAAGGGCTTCCCTTACCTGAGGGGTGTTTTTAATGATAAAACTTCCTGCAGCCGCTTCGAATCCTTCACCTTTGACGATGTCCTTGGAGCGGTAGATTTCTGCTTTCGTCCTGATAAGGGAAAAGACGATCGAATAGGAAGTATTGAGTCGGGAATCAAGGACGATATATGATGCAGCTTCCTGGGGCGGTGTTGGAGAAGGGTAAGGAACTTTATCCAACTTTGTGAGGTCTGCTTTGAAGGGGTTATTGATTTGATCACATTTGACCCCCATCTGTAAGGGAAGAGTCCAGCCCGCATTGTCGTAAGGCAGTGGAATAAAGGGACCGTTAGGATATTCGCGGCGAAGGTCTGGGTGTTTTTGTTTTTCGAGCAAAGCCTGCGCATAAGGTCTGTAAGGTTGAGACATCAGGATCACAAAAGAGCCGGCAGGGTAGACTTTGTCGTTAATGACGAAGTCTTCTTTAGCTTGATTGATTTCTACGCCAGCGGACATCAGGATGTCGAGCATTCTAAGTGTGGTGGGGTAATCACACTGCTTTTTGGGAATGACAAAAGCATAAGGCTGGCCTTCTTCTCTTTTTTCGATGGAGTCCTTGCACATTCTGTAAAAGTCGTACAAAAATTCTTCCTTATGTAGAAAAGCTGTTTTAACCAGACTGAAGGAAAGGGTTAACTCGTAATCCACAATGTCTCTCAGCCTCCACCAGCCACCAGGCCATGGGTCCGGAAACTGAATGCTTTTTTCAATATATGGCTTTGATATTTCTGCGGCATCAATATTAATCGGGCTGGCCACCCGTACCTCCGCCGCCTCGCTGAGGAGGCATATGGTGTTGTGAAACCAGGGAGTGTTATCGCAGGCTCCATCCCACCATCCTGCAAATTCCTGGCCGTATTGGACACCTTTGAAGCCATTCTTCTGGAGGTCATAGGCCATGTTCATCCCGCAGAGGGCAACTCCACGCCAGAGAAGAGGATGGACATTGGGATTGGGAGGATTCGCAAAAGGCGGGATCCAAAGACGTGCGCCCGAAGGGCCCATCTCGTGTTGGTCGATATGGATTTGAGGAATCCAGTCATTGTACATGACTTTTGTGACTACTTTTGTTTCAGCCAGGTTTAACATGAACCAATCACGATTGTTGTCATGACCGGCATAATGTTGATATAGCCGGGGCATACCGCCTCCTTCATACTCGGTGCCCACATATTTCCGGTACCAATCAGTTACCATTTGCTGGCCATCCGGATTAATGGTTGGCGCAATCAGAATGATGACATCTTCCAGAACTTTATCAGCATCAAAGGGTGTTTTTCCCGTAACTAAGTTGTAGGCAAATTCCATGGCCATCTGAGAGGAGCCGATTTCTGTTGCGTGAAGATTACACGTTATAAAAACGATAACCTTACCTTCCTTAGCCAGCTTTCTGGCTTCATCTGGAGTCAGGCCTCTTGCATCTCTCAGTTTTTTGCTTATTCCCCGATAGGTGTCGAGCTTAGCCATGTTATCTTCGGAAGTTATGACGGCCATTATCATGGGCTTGTTTAAGGTGGATTGGCCGATGGTCAAAACTTTGATTTTTCCCGATTCCTTATCGAGCTTTTGGAAGTAAGCCTTAATTTGGTTGTAATCAGCAAGCTTACGGTCCGCACCTACTCTATGGCCTAAAAAATCATCAGGTGTGGTTTGGGCAGTGAGAATAAATGGCAAAAGCAATAACAGAAGGAAGGAGAAAGAAAATATTTTTTTGCTCATTAAATCCTCCTTGAGTATATTTAATTTAAAAAAAGATTTTTTTTATCATTATTCCTTAATCTTTTGAAACTTCAAATTCTTAACGCGTCCTGCCTGCAGTACAAAACCAATAATTCTTTTCTCTTTATCTCTCGTGAACTCCAATCTCCTTCTGCCCCAGCCAAAGCTATCGGTTGAATACGCAGTAAGAATGCTCGAAGTCTCTCGGAGTCTTAAAACCAAATTATTACTTTCCACATCAAGAGTGTAAGTAATGTCGAGTTCATCACTGTAATAGTCGCCGACATATGTCTGCAATTGCGAAGATGAAAGCTTAACGGGCTTAGGCCTTTCTTCTTGAGGATGCTGCCTCTGCCCAGGAGTTGGAGATTCTGTGAACTGGTCTGCAAGATACAGATCCGCAATTTTTCTTGCGATTCGTCCCGTACTAAAATTACTCAGGTTTGACAGGATCACTACAGAAAACCGCTGGTCAGGAAACTGCATATATTGAGCCTGGTACCCGACAGCAGATCCTCCATGACTTACGAGTTTTAGACCGCCGTAGCGACTTATATTCAGCCCAAAAGCGTACGGGATTTCTTCACCGTTGTTTAGCTTCCCACCAGTCTGCATCATATTGATCAAATTTTGAGTGCCAGCACCCAATTTATTGTCATAGAAATTCTGATCCCATTTAAGAAAATCTTCTACTGTCGTAAAAACACCCAAATCACCTATCACTTTAAGCCTGAGTATATCCAGTCTGTATCCGCCTTCTTTCTTTGGAGAATATCCATACGCTCTGTTTTTCACAATCATATCTGGGTCATCATGAAAATGAGTGTTATTCATTCCTAGCGGATCAAATATATATTTTTTTGCAAAGGCGCTTGTTTTCATTCCGCTCACTCGATTAACAATTTCTGAGAGTAAAAAATAACCTGAATTTGAATAAGAGAACTCATCTCCGGGTTTAAAATTAAGTTCTTTCTGGCGCGAGAGCGTTCTAACAAGTTCTTGGGGCGTATAAACATAACCGCTTCCTTCTGGTTTTCCCATTAATTCCACAAGAGTCAAATATTCCCGCACACCGCTTGTATGATGCAGCAGGTGTTTGAGCTTTATGGGTCCATTATACTCCGGCCAATCAGGGATGTATTTTCGGATGTTGTCATCCAGGGATATCTTTCCCTGTTCAGCAAGAATGGCTATGCACATGCCAATAAACTGCTTTGAAATTGACCCTGTGCGTGATGGAGTTTGTGGCGTCCAAAGGAGGGCATACTCAAGATTAGCTATGCCGTAGCCCCGGGCATATATTATTCTTCCGTCTTTAAAAATCCCGACCGCTGCTCCTGGAGAATCGTCCTTATCCCATTGTTTGAACAATTCATCCACTTTGTCTGTAAGAGCATTATGGGTATAGGCTTGATAAGCGAAAGATGTCTGAGTTGCAACTCCAAAAACTAGAGCCAGTGACAAACAAAATAATAGACCTTTAAATAATTTTTGTTTGCTATCCATAACTCCTCCTCCCAATAAAAATTAGTTATCTGTTAACAATAGGAGTTTACCATTAAGGGCTCCATTATATTCACCAATTTCTATACTAATCTTTCCGTTAATAATCACATATTCAGTCCCAGTGCTGTACTGGCGCGCGTCAGTATGCGTGGCATTAATCCTGACGGTTTCAGGATTGAATATTGCAATATCAGCTTTGTATCCTTTCATGAGCAATCCTCTATCCTTAATCTGGAGGAAGGAAGCCGGAAGGGAAGTCATCTTCCTGATAGCATTCTCCAGTGTCAACACCTTCTCTTCCCTAACATACTTCTGAAGTACTCTGGCCTGGCCGGCAAAATCGCGGGGATGCCAAATCAAGGGCATGTCAGTCTCCTTTATTATAGGCCAGGCATCTCCATCACTCGAAAACATCAGCCAATCTTGCTTCATCGCATACTTCATGTCTTCCTCTGACATAACTCCCATAGCGACATACAGGTCAGGTTCATCAATGACTAAATCTGCGGCGACATCAAATGGATCTCTCTTTTGTTCCTCTGCAATATCCGAAAGTATTTTTCCAATCAGTTGGGTATTTTTCATGGCTACTGTAACTAAAATGCTATCCCAACCCGCCAAGGCTACAGAACTTGGTCTATGAGGCTCTCCCTCGAGTACTGATTTCCTGATCTGCTCCCGCTTTGATTTATCAGAGAGGACCTTTGCCAGCTCATCCACATACTGTTCTCGCAACTTCTTTCTCTCTTCATCTGCCAAATTCTGAACCTTCATCTTTTTTCTGAGTTCCGCAAATGGCTCCATATCATCCGGAAGATGAAAAGGGGCCCAACCCGCGTTTTCAGCAATCGGAATAATTGTTCCTCCCGATGCATAGTTATAGGGATACATATCTGCAACGACGTATACTCCCCTTTTCCTGGCGTCGTTAATCAATTTTACAGCCTCTTTCATCTTCCCCCAGCAATTCTTTCTACCTATTTTTAAATGAGTTACATTGGCCCGCACTCCAGCCTCTTCTGCGATTCGGATGGTTTCTTGGGTAGCTTCTGGGACACGGTCGAACTCATTCCTCTGGTGGCTGGAATAAACCCCTCCATACTCGCCAACAACTCTAGCTACTTTGATTATTTCTTCAGTAGTAGAAAACCGGCCAGGAATATGGTTTTCCAAACCTGTACTCATCCCCCACGCCCCTTCCTTCATCGCCTGTCGAACAATCTCAGTTATCTTCTCAAGTTCTTCTGGATTGGGCGCCCGCGGTTCCTGCCCCACGACTTCTTCTAAGACATCACAATAACCTATCAGATGGATGGCGTTTGTTCCGATGCCTTGTTTTTCCCATTTGTCTTTGATCTCAGCAATATTAAATGCACCATCGCCACAATTACCTGTAATTACTGTTGTTGTCCCCTGGATTAGATAGTTTAAGTTCGCATTGGATTCAGGTTTACCTAATCCAGCATCACAGTGAGTATGTATGTCGATAAATCCGGGAGAGACAACAAACCCCTGAGCATTAATCGTTTTTGTGGCGGTTTTTCCAGAGAGGTCTCCTATCTCAGAAATAGTATCCCCATTTATGCCAATATCGCTATAGAACCATGGATTACCCGTTCCATCAACGATTCGACCGTTTGTTATGAGAATGTCATATCCAACCTCAGCACGATTACAACTTGAAGTGATAGAAAATGTGGCTATTAGAAAACAGAAAGAGATCGAAAGTAAATATTTGCTCATATTGTTTGTTCCTCCTTAATTAAAGGCGTAAAATTGTCACGTCGCTTCGCTCCTCGCAACAATGTCTATGGCAATCTCGACTCGTCAATAATCCACAGTTAATAGACTTTATCTATTTATATTTTTTAAGCAGCCCTGTTTTTTCGTTAAATTCCCTGATGAGTTTGTCCCATTCCGTATAAGAACGATATTTATCTCTCCAGTAGTTCTCATCGTACCATTGGCGGTCTAACTCTTCCACGTCTTTCCCGATTTGTTCAACCCAGGTGAAGTATTTAAGATTATGCATTCTCTTCTTATCCCAATAACTGAGTTCAAGCATTTGATCTGTTGTAAGATTCAGGAGGCAGGTATCAAAATCCACTGCAGCCTGGTTATCTGCATATTCGCCTCTTTCCACTCGCAATTCTTCAATCCGGGATCTGTAAAGTTCCATGGAATCTGTGGCAATCGAGAAAATGATGTCGTTCTCATTCATCTCATAATACTTAGCCATTTTTATAGAGCCGATGAGGTTGGCGATAGAAGAAATTCCAAGCATGTGCAATTTATCAACGATTCCCTCTGAAATGCCTTTTAATTTAAGATGGTTTTTTCCAGAGGGCTCGTTGAACAGTCGAAGCAGCCGAATACAAAATTCATCATTTATATCGGCAACCATATCCATGTTTTTCAGATTGTGTATCCAGGGAACATGCTTATCCCCGATGCCTTCAATCCTATGGGCTCCATACCCAGTGTATAAAAGAGTAGGACACTGCCAGGCCTCACCGGCACAGACCTTTATTCTCGGGAATTTTTCTCGTAGATAATCCGCACTTCCTAAAGTCCCTGCAGAGCCTTGAGTCAAAAATATGGCAGTAAGCCTCTGTTTATCTTTTCTTTCTTTATTGTAGGCTTCTTCAATCGCCTGCCCTGTGCACACATAATGCCAGATGGCGTTTCCGATCTCATCAAATTGATTTAAAATAACGACCTCATCAGGTCTGGCTCTTTTTAATTCGAAACTCTTATCATAAACTTCTTTGACGTTGCTTTCCGAGCCAGGGGTTGCATGGATTTCAGCCCCAATTTTTTCCAACCATTCGAACCTTTCACGGGACATCCCTTCAGGTAATACTGCTATGCTTGGACAGGCAAGAAGATAAGAATCATATGCTCCGCCTCGACAGTAGTTTCCAGTAGAAGGCCACAAAGCTTTCTGAGTCGTCGGATCAAAAACACCTCTTACCAGTTTTTCCACAAGAGGTCCGAATGTGGCCCCGACTTTATGAGATCCTGTAGGGAAATATTTTCCGATCAGCATTATAATTCTGGCTTTAATGCCTGTTAATTCCTTCGGAATTTCCATGTAATTAACATCACCAAACCCACCTCCGGATTTTACCGGTTCATTCTTCCATGTGATTCTAAAAAGGTTTCTTGAATGGAGATCCCATAGTCCTATGTTTCGAAGTTCCTCTTTTATGCCCTGGGGGATCTTTTCGGGATGAGCCATTTCCTCATATGTGGGGATAATGATATCTCTTTCCCTGCATCTCTTAATAGTATTTTCCAATACTTTTTTTTGTTCTCTCATCTTAGAAGTCCTGTTTTTTTACAATAATAAAATTCAATATGCCTGTTGTTTTGCCCTAGAAAAAAATGAAGAGCCCAGAATTTTAGAAACCCTTAATCTGTTTCGGGAAGTAATCCTCACAGGTTCCTTCCCGGTAAACATCTGCCGTACAGCAGTGAAGTCCGCCCCCAAATGGTGATACTTTATAGAACGGGACTGGAACGACTTCAAAGCCATGTTTATCGAACAACTCCATGGTAGGGGTCTCACTAGCTTCAACACAGATGGTCTTCGGATCGAGGACGAGAGTGTTCATGCTTAGCCACCAGCTGCAGAAATCCAACGGATATTTCTTCTCGAGAAGCGCTTTTGGGGCTTCCAAAATTTCCCAATCATTCTTCTCGAATAGATCTAATTCTACCTTATCGAGAGGAGGTCGTGTTGGATTGATGAGCGCAAGGCCGGGACGAAGCGGTATTAGGGTTGTGTCCATATGCCACGGCAGGAGTTCTCTACGCCCCACCTTATGGATTCTATGGTCAGGGAAATGGCGCCGCAACCAATCAATACCAGCGTCATTGGTGACCATTGACTTCTGGGCAAAAAGGTCTCTACCGTAGCGAACAACATCAGCAGCATCAAACAGCGGCTCCGCTTCAGTAAGTATCCAATCGCCTTTTTCCGCACGCTCATACTGCTCATCTTCGGTTAATGAGTTCCATTCCTTCCACCAGTTTTTCTTGTAAGTTCGTTCTGATAAGCGCGGTTTGGGCGCCGCTTCAAAGCGAAAGTTGGGGTCTTCTTTGAAGTATCGTTCGAACAAAGGTCGGTAGCAAAGAAACTCAAACCAGCGGCTATGGTAGGACATCGTCGCTTCCAGAATTTCGTTGCCAACTGTGAGCAGTATGTCCCGAACAGGTGTGCAGCCAAACATCGTTTCCTGTTTCCAATCGGGAGTTTGAACCGCCTGGCTGAAATCGATCGGAGTCGGCCGATCAACACGAATGCCACGGCTCTCAAGAATTTTAACAAAATTGTCTAACTGTTCGTTGGCATTATCTACCATTTCTTGGGGGTAAGGTCCATATTTGCCCAAGGGGAATCCGTCTTTAGGCCAATCGCGTTGAACGGCAATCTCAGGAGCCTGGACCATAGTTCCGTCGGCACGACCGAGAATGATATGCTTTAGCGGATCCCATTCATTCCAGGAATTGACAACTGTTTTTTGCTTCTCTTGAGTCATTGCTATCTCCTTAAATATATATTTTCAGGTTAAACATCGGCTTCGAAACTATTGCATGTCTTCTACTTTTTAGTTTTTAAAAAAAATTATGCAAAAAACGACAAGATGTCAAGCAATAATATCTTTAAATGAAAGTTCATCCAAATTATCATGCAAAATATGTTTAATCGTACCGATAGTAGACTTCCTTATCATCTAAATGTTCAATTGCTGATTTTTGGGGATTTGCTCTTTTTATCGTAATCTAACGCTGAGTTAGCCTGCTCTCTCTCGCACTCTATTTACACTTTGTATTATTAAACAGGAATTCGTTTCTCTTCTTTAACGACATTCAGCACAAGATGGGTAATAGCTCGTTCGATATTCGATAAAGGGAGTTCTTTCTTTAAAAAATTTGTAAGATCATCACGCCCTTTAAAATAACATACAAGAATCAAGTCCCAATCCCCTGTAACTTCATAAACAGCTCCAACTTGAGGAAATTTAGCTATCGCTTTCTGAACCTCAGTGTCCTTTTCCTGTCTGACACGAAGACTAATAATAGCCGTAAGATCATAACCAACAGATTTCGTATCGATCAGAGGAATATATCCCTTTAAAACTCCTGATTTTTCAAGTTTTTTTACTTTACTATAGAGTGTAGTGGGTGAGATTCTGAGTTCTTTAGCTATCCGACGAAAACTCATTCTTGCATTCTTATTTAATGCGTTTAAAATTTTTCTATCTAATTCTTCTATCTTCATAAGCTTCATGTTAACAATAAATTATCAAACATTAATCAGAATGTAAAATTTATAAGAGTTCTTTTCGACAATTGCCCTACACAAGTGACACGTAAAATAAATTATTTCCAGAAATCAAAACTAGCCAATCCCTTCAAAGGAAGCAATAATTATAACATTAAATTTCGAAAACTTACGATTGAACACTTAGATGATAATAACGTCTACTATCGTTACAATTAAACATATTTTGTTTAATAATTTGGATGAACTTTCATTTAAAGATATTATTGCTTGACATCCTGATGTATTTTGCTTAATTTTTTTAGGCAGGTAAAAAGAGTTGGAGGATTATTAATCCAGTCATGGTGACAACCACTAATTTAACTAGTAAATTTGTTAATTTGATATGAGAGGAGGTAGATATGAAAAAAATGATATGTATCTATGAAAGCAAGGGGGAAAGCAAGTCTTTCCCAGGGTATAAAAATACAAGGAATAGGAGGATTAAATGAAAGAGTTTAAGAGAGCAATTGTATTGGTCCTTGCATTCGGTCTTCTCTGGAGCATGTCTTATTCGCAATCCAAAGTGACGAGCGCTTTCGAAGGTACAGTCGTCGACGATACCGGGGCTGCACTTCCAGGAGTTAGGATTGATCTCTCTTCTCCCGACATGATTGGAGGCACTCGAAGTAGAGTTACAGATACAGAGGGTAAATACAGATTTGTTGGACTCCAGCCAGGAACTTATAGTGTTGGGGCGTCACTTCAAGGATTTACCCCTCAAAGAAGAGAAGGCGTCAGGTTGTTTGTCGGACAAACTTTGATTGTTGATTTTGTTCTCAAGATAGGAGCGATAGATGAACAGGTTACGGTAATAGCTGTTGCCCCTCTTATTGATGTCAAAGATTCCGCAGTTGCTAGTACTCATATTCCAGAAACGACAATAAAAGATGTTGTCTTTTCTCGCGATTCTTATCAATATTTTGCGATGGATCTTGCGCCTGGTACTTATGTAGCAGGTTGGCATGGGATTAAGGCTTATGGAGGTACAACGAGACAAGGGAATGCTTAT
>Ga0209636_10007978_pt1 | contig 10784 bp, 4 predicted proteins | sample DeeMarSWOR152_54_FD_187464 | JGI IMG/M metagenome (GOLD analysis project Ga0209636, IMG submission 187464) | Marine sediment microbial communities from White Oak River estuary, North Carolina - WOR-1-52-54 (SPAdes) (version 2) | ecosystem: Environmental > Aquatic > Marine > Intertidal zone >... | reverse complement strand
TCCCTACCTTTTCGTGTCACAATTTTTTCAGTTTGTTTTGCAAGTTCTAGAGAATCAAAAGGTTTAAAGCCCGGTTTCAGGAAACGTTGATAAGCATAACTTTGCATGGGCTTCTCAGAAAAAGAACTTGCCTATTGAATTTTCAGCCCAGCTAGCCTCTTCCTGGCATCCTCGACTTCAGCAATACTAGGATCGGCGTCCTTCCAGAGGTCGAGGAATTTCTGGTAGTGATCTATGGCTTTGCCCTTCCAACCTTTCTCTTCGTATAATTTGGCTAACTGGTAATGGTATTTCGGATGAATAAGACGTCGATCCTCACCTTCTGGATTAAAAGTTATCAGCCGTTCGTATCCGGCAATGGCATTATCCAAATCGCCCTTTTGTCGATAAGCTCGGGCTAACACATCACTAGCGGAAGATTTGTTATAGCGTACTATATCCCAAATAGCAAATGTTGGGAATGCATGGGGCAATATTTTTTTACCAACGGCGATGGCTTCCTCAAGGGAGTCTTCTGCAAGTAATACATCTGCGCTGATTAAGTCATAATTGAATTTATGATAAACACTGAGTGGTGGAGTTATTTCAGGTAAAAGGGACTTTATCTCATCCAGCCTGGATTTGGCGGATTCGATTCTGCCTTCTTTTACGTCAGCAGCTCCAAGACATAAGATATATTCTGCTTTATGATGTGCGACAGCCCTGGAGCTTTGCAAGACAGCATCAAACCAACTTTTCCAGGAACTCCGGGCAAGTTCAAGGTCTCCTTTTTCATAATAAGCACGTCCTGCCAGCCAATCTGCACGGGATTTTATGGTGTTATTTCCTGCCGATTCTGCCAAGTCCGATGCGTTGCCAAGTTCTCTGAGAGCCTGGTCCGAGCTGCCTAGATATAGGTAATAGAATCCTTTTAACAGAAATCCTTCAGCTCTTCTGGCTGGAGAAGAGGATATAGCAATAGCCTGATCTACACATCTCATCGCTTCATTGTAATTCTCTTTCAGTGCATAGATATAACTCAGAGCCCAAAATGAAGAAAACCAATCAGGCTTGATTTCCAAGGCTTCTTTGTATTTTGCTATGGCTTCATCGAGTCTTCCAATCAGGAAATAGCAATGAGCCATGGAATCCAGTGGATTGGCATCCTCAGGACAAACAGATGCATATCTCTTATAATATTCAATGGCCCTCTCAAAATCCCCCTTTATAACATATACAAATGCAAGTGCATTAAAAGCCAATCCATAATTCGGATCGAGTTCTAGTGATTTGTTGTACTCATCGATGGCCTCATCGTATAACCCTGAACTAAGAAAATAACCCCCCAATTCATGGTGAACACGTTTTTCCTTGGGGTACTCTTTGGTCATTTGTTCAAGAATACGAAATCTCTTCTCTGGGTTACGCTCTACAGCACCGGCATAAGCTGCCTCTATGTAAAGCCTCTCTTTTCCCGTTGCCTTCTCAGAATGAACCTTGGCTATCTCGTAAGCCTCATTACATGACTTTGTAAGTCTTAAGCCATTGTAAGCATAAGCGAGATAGAGATAGGCTACGGCAAATTCCGGGTCGAGCTCTACGGCTTTCTCTAAAGACTGCCTGGCATCATCATAATAGAGCTTTTCGTAATCTTCTCTTCCCTTTAGAAAGTATTTATAAGCTTCTATCGAATGTGTCGTCGCTTCAGAGATATTCAACTTAGCTGCTTCGATCTTTTGCAGAGATATCCCTATACCTTGGGAGATTTCTCTGCTCAGCTCATCTATCTGTGTTTCAAGAATACTCTGTTCTCCCAGTCCTCTTGAGCTGGCACTCTTTACAAGTCTCTTGGTTTCTGCATCCAACACTTTTACATCTGTAACAAACATATCACCGGCCTTATTGAGACTGCCTCTGACTAGGACTGATATGCCTTCCCTGCGGCAAATCTCAAAGCCTGAATCGCTGTCAATGAATTCTGCATCCTCCTTTCCTATCTGTCTGAGAAGATCGCGCATACGCTCCCATGTCGCCACATAGAAATACCCTGTGTTTTCAAGGTTGGTGATGAGGAGATTAGGAAGAGACTTTTGATAGATATCATACTCCTCGTCTCCGGTTAGGTTCTCAAAGCTGATGACTGCTACTGAATTCTCAATCTTTGGAGCGAGAGCGACCTCCTTCCGCGGAATGAGACGCCAAATAAGTACTGCTGCAACGACAATCGCGACAACAACTAAAGCAGGAATGAGAAGCTTCTTTAATCCAAGAGTAATGGTTATCTCTTTTGAGGTAAGAGGCTTTCTACTGGGAACGACTTTCTCTACGGTAGGAAGTTCTTTCTCCATATTATTTAATCCAGCATACAGCTCTTCTGCTGACTGAAATCTATTCTCCTTTTCTTTCTCCAGGCATTTGAGGATTAAGACATTCAAACCCTCTGGCACCTGGGGATTCATTTCTTTGGGACTTTTCGGTATCTCCCCTTTATGCTTCATGGCAATGCTTAAAGGCGTATCACCCTCGAACGGCAGCTTTCCTGTCACCATCTCATACAAAATCACACCGAGGGAATAGATATCCGATCGATGATCGACGTCCTTCGCCTCAGCCTGCTCGGGTGACATATATTCAGGAGTGCCGATGATTATGCCTTCACCAGTTAATCCCTTTGCCCTGTGTGACCTGGCTATCCCAAAATCCATTATCCGGGCATTCCCTTCCCTGTCGATCATAATATTGCTGGACTTCAAATCACGGTGTATGACTCCCAACCTATGGGCTTCTGCCAATCCCTCACAGACTTGCTTGGCAATTGCTATAGCTGTTCCTGGATCCAGTCGCTTTGCTCTTTTGATAAAGCTCTTCAAGTCCTCTCCAGGAATATATTCCATTGTAATAAAATGCATTCCCTCAGCATCACTGAGGTCGAACATCCGACAGACATTCCTGTGGGAGATCATTCGAGTGGTCTTCAGCTCGTTGCGGAATCTCTCAATGGTCTTTTTCTCTTTGGCAACTTCTGGATTTATGATTTTGAGAGCTATCTCCTGTCCAATCTTCTTGTCTTCCACTCTGTAGACTGCTCCCATACCGCCTTTGCCCAGCTCTTCGATAATTTCATATCTGCCTGCAAAAGACGTCCCTCGGGCAAGTTCTTCTTTGGGTATCTCTAGAGTCTCTGTAACTTCGACCTTCTCTAGGGAAGGAAACCGTGTGCCACATTTGCCGCAGAAAAAGGTATCGTCAGGATTTTCAAACTGACATTTGGGGCACTTCATGAGTTACTGTCCTTTTTTCTAAAAGCTAAACCTCATGCTGAACTTGACGGTGCGTCTTCCCATGACTTCGAAGATGTGCTGATAGCTGGGATTCATGGTCAGAGAGCCCGGCTGCCCAAAGCCCTCACCTACTGGCTGCCAACGGTAAACGTCATTCTGGTCTATATCGATATCTGTCCAGCCCAGGGCATTGAAAACGTCGATGTAGAAGCTTAATTTTCCGAAGTCTCCAAACCAGAATTCTTTCTCGAGCCTGAGATCCAGTTGGTTCGTAGACCTATGCCTCCTTAAGCCAGGATTCTCTAGAAACACATAGTAAAATGTCCTGTAGAGATTTTGAGGACTAGTCCAAGATGAAGGAGGTCGAATATAGGCTAATCTGACCCAGGGAGCACCGGAGAAGAACCGGTAAAAGGCGCTTAGAAAGATGCGATAGGGAAGCTGAGCCGTTGCCATGAGCTTTATCTGGAAAGGTCTGTCTATATCCAGTCTTCCGTCAGTATTCACGTAGGAATTCGGGGTGTCTGCAGCTCCAGACCACCCCCAGCTTTGATTGTACCAGCCACCGATGTTACCGTAGGCTTTGCTGTAGATCAGTGAACCAGCGAACTGCCATCCGCTGGCCATCCGCTTGTTGAAAAGGAGCTCGATGGCCCAGTATTTTCTCTTCAGGTCCGGTATGTTGGCAAGCCGAGAGAACCAGGAAGGGCCATCTGGGGGAAGTTTGCTGGCATAGAATGTGACATCCACATCGCCGTAAACCTCACTGGGAACAGTGGTGTTGAATGGGACCCAGTATTTCTGGGCAGCCGGCTGGTCCATGCTGTTCCACCACTCGTCTGTGTCAGGAGAATAGAGAGCATCCTCCAGGATATTCTTTTTTCTCTTGTATATGAAGTTTAGACCGAGTGAGACATCCTTCAGGAGTTCGTGCCAAATACCCACTGTGAATTCATCTGTTAGAGGCGATGTGGTATCAGGATCGAGTTTGGATTTTGAAAATTCAAAATCCATGACCCTAAAATCGGTAGGCATCATGCTGAAAGCATCAGTCTGTTCAATTTGTCCATTGTAATTTGTGTCCACCCAGTAGAATGCAAAAGACGTGGGATAGAAGGGATGGAGCGTCGTGAAATACTGGATCATTAGGTACTCAGTGTACCTGGAAAAAGAGGCTTTCAGAGCTGTCTTCCCATTTCCAAAGATATCATAGGTTAAGCCAATCCTGGGAGACCAGGAGTCCCAGACCATGATATCTCTCCACTCATCAGCCGAAAGCTCTCCCCATGGATTGAGACCATCTGGGAATCGATCAGGATATGTCTTTGCAATATAAGGACTCACTATGTTTTCGCCCAACCAAACAGAAAGAGGATTTCCTGATGCTCCCTTGATCATCCCTGGCTGCCAACCCCAGGATCGGTCATACCTGATACCCACATTCAGAGTCAGTCTGTTGGCAAAGGTTGCAGAGTCTTGAATGTAGATCCCTATTCTTCTTAATTTATCGACTCGTATAGTCGATCCTTCCTCTGCTCCACAAATTCTGAAAGTAACAACACCAACATTGTTACCGTAATAATAAGGATTTCCAAACCAGATCCAGCTGAGATTGTCCTTTCGCCACCGATCCTGGTCGGCATAGGCTTGTTCAAACTCTGCCCCGCACCTAAATTCATGATTTCCCCCGAAGAAATTATCTTGGAAACGGGTGAGATACAGTCCGGTTTGAAATCTCTTGCGTAAGATGGTCTGGTTAAAACCGCTATTAGATGTTAAGCCTCCGTAATTATCTGCATAGTCGGTAATGTAAGGAAGATCTTGGGCTTCCTTCTGCATATATACAGGGAACCATCTGTGGACATAGCTGGCTCTTAAATCAAAGAATGTGTTCTGGCCGAGGGTAGAGCTTAAGGATACATTTCCCGTATACGTTCTTTCATGGTCCTGGATAGTGGTCTCGATAAAATTAAGGGTTGGACTTGGCTCTTGGTAAACAGGACGGTAACGGTCAACATAATTGAACATGCCCATGAGCTTAATGCTGGGGGTAATCTGTGTTGTGAGTTTCATAAAACCCAGCCATTCTTCATGAATCCAATCCCATTTGTCATGAAAACGGCCTAAGACATCTGTCCAGGGGATATAGCTGACAAATCTTTCCTGCTGGATATAGCGGCCGTTGGTGAAGAACCACAATCTATCATTTATGATGGGACCTCCAAGGGATAAAGATCCATCAATCCAGGACTTTTCCACCTCTGGCTGAGTCACACCCATGGCCTGGACCTGCTCATCTGTCCAGAGGGATTGAGAAAGACTGTTATCGGTGTAGTAGAGAGTGGCGCCTCCCATGAATCTGTTGCCGCCTGAGCGGGTCACGATGTTGATATAGGCTCCGTCGGTATAGCCCACTGAGGCGGGGTGAGCCCCGACTTCAAGCTCCACCTCCTCCATAACATCAAAATTGATGTTGGTAAGGGGATACATGACCACTGGATCGTTCATCACTACACCATCTAGAGCGTAGGTGTTGCTGCGCACAGTTCCGCCGTGAACAGAGGTCGTCCTTCTGTATGACACTTCTTCGGAGATGGCGCCAGGCGCCGCGTTCACGATATCGTAGATATCTCTGGCAAGAGGGGTGTCTTTAAGTAAATCTCTGTCCATGACTATGGAAATCTTCGTCTGTTTGACATCGATTGTCGGGGAAGTGGCGGTGACCGTGACCTCTTCCTCGATTGTTGCCGTCTCCATAGTGATGCTCAAGGTAACGACTCTACCAATACGAACAACGATATTGCCTCTTGATAAAGTCTTGAATCCCGGACATGCGCAGGTGATGGTGTAATAACCAGGCGGAAGAGCTGGAAACCGGAATACACCCGTTTCTGTGCTGATATAACTTTTTGTTCCCATAATGGCTTCTGAGGAAGCGGTGACCGTAACGCCAGGAAGGACAATGCCTTCAGAATCATGAATCGTGCCTTCAATAGTTCCGGTTTGCTCTTGGGCCCAGGAAACGGCAGACAGGATTATTGAAAGGATTAAAAGAGAGAAAATTTTTGCTGTTTTTTTTCTCATTCAACCCTCCTTAGGATATTTATTATTTTACACGGCCCAAATAGCGATCGAGCCAATCAAGGGTATCCCTGATGAGCTCATTCCTGGGAATAGAATGGCCTGATTCAAATATTTTATGGACTTTATGCTCTTCTGGTGTTCCGAGATGTTTATACAATGGCATTTGTGAGGTCTCCAGCGGAAGAATATAATCGTACTTCCCGTTGAGCATTATAGTTGGAATTGTCACACGAGGAGCAAAATTGATATAATCAACTTCTGGAGCTTCCTCTGTCATCCTATTAAGAAAATACCCCCCGACATAAAGAATGCTTGCTTTAATACGCTTTTCCAACGCGAGGAGTACAATCCCGACACCTGCACCAAGGCTATGCCCAAAAAAGGCTAATTTATCACGATCAATATCCTTGCGGCTCTCCAGATAATCAATGGATCGCGCCAAATCTTTAAACCAGTGAATAACCTGGTTTCTCCAGGGATTTACAGTAGCAGGAGGATGAACATAGTCATCAGCCCTTTCATAGGTTGACTTATAAACAGGATAGAGTGCAGCCCGGCCGCTTTTTAGGATAAAATCCAGATGGTCCATTCGAAGGTTCTCACTGGAGCGCCTCACCATAGCATTTGCCCCAGGAAAATAAATAACGGTTTGATAGGGGGGAGTGCTGTTTTTAGGGAGAAAGAGATAGGCAATGATTCGCGCTTTTCCATAGGCCGCGTCATACGTGATTTTCTCCTTTATCCAGAAGGGCGAAGAGTCATCAGTCAGTTCAACGACTGGATTTAATTCTGTTTTATCGTACGAAAAAAGCCTTTTGTAAATCCGGAAGATTTCGTCTGAGACAGGTTTTTCCCTGCTGTAACTACGGATATCGACAACAGGAAGAGGAGCAGTGGCTTCTTCCGGACTCGATTCCGGAACAATGTCTTTCATGCAGCGGAAACCGTTAGAGGGAGATCTGTCAAAGCATGATATTGCATTGGGAGTATTGAACATATAATGAGGATCGTTCCAGGAACCACCCATTATAAAACGCTTTCCCTCCGATTCATTCCAGCACCATTCCCTGACATTCCCTGCCATGTCATATGTACCAAAGGGACTCATTCCTCGATATTCTCCTACACGGGTTGGGCCGCTGTTTCCAAAGTTGCTCAAGGGAATGATGTATGCTCCCTGAAACGGATCAGCAGCCAGATTCCAATGATAAATTGTGGGGAGGCTTTTCCCTACAAACTCGGCATAGGCTGCTGCCTCATACCAGCTTATCCCGGTTACAGGATAATCATCCTCTCCTTCGGGATAGGTTCCGATTTCCCAGGTGGCTGGACCAGGTCTTCCCGTCGCATCACAAAATTCCTCCATGGCCTTCTCCCACGAGAGAACGAGGCCATCTTTAACAAACTCCTGCTTCCAGTACTCTTGCTTTTGATACTCGCCGCTTTCCAGAAACTCTTTAAACCGCTTATTTGTGACTTCATATTTATCGATCCAGAAATCTCCCAACCGAATATGTTCTAAAACACCGATATGGATAACGTAAAGTCTAGAAGCTGTACCACCCGGCACACGTACCATCCCGGGAGGGACAATGCCTTCTTCATCCAAATGAAAGTGAAGTGAGCCGCTTGAACCTGAAGAAGCCGCCTCTACAGTTTGATATCCCTCCTTTTCAATTCTCCACTGGAAAAAGCCGATCGGGATTCTGGTGCTGTCAAGAGGAGATTGTCCGAGATACTCCCAGTCTTTTTCTACTGCTTTGTAGTCTTTCATATATATATAGGCCCCAGGAGGAGATGTCTGAAGGGAAACCTTTCGGGATATTTTTGACCAGAGATCGGAAAGCAGAGGATCTTTCGGAATGTACTTTTCTGCCTTCAAGGCTATTTGATAGGCAGGGGCATAATTTGCTTCTTCGATAAGCTGGATGATCTCTGGGATTGCCTGCTCTCTGGACCACTTAATTTTAGAGCTCCGGTCAATATACCACACGGCCATGAAACAAAGCATAAGCACGACAAATATCCCTGGAACGGCAAAACGGGGCCTTTTGATGCGCTGAAAAAATGATCTGAAATCAATGACTCCCATATCCGCAGCCCTCAGACTTGTCTGAACTTGCTTCAAATCTTTCAACAATTCCTCCACAGATGAGTAGCGGGATTCAGTTTTTTTCTTTAAAGCACGTCTCACAATCTGGTCCAATGGAGGAGGAATATCCGGCTTTATATCCTTCGGACGTTTTGGCTCTTTATGGGCAACAGAGTACATAACGGATGCCTCATTATTTCCCATGAAAGGTAACTGACCACTGATCATTTCATATAAAACGACACCAAGTGACCAAATATCTGAGCAGGGACCAACCTCTTCTCCACGAACCTGCTCTGGAGACATGTAAGCCACAGTTCCTAGAGTCATCCCTTCTCTGGTCAGCAGAGTCCCCCCTCTGACCTTGGCCAAACCGAAGTCCATGACCTTGGCCTGACCTTTCTCAGTGACCATGATGTTGGCGCTCTTGATGTCCCTGTGGATAATACCTTTCTTATGTGCTTCCTCAAGCCCCTCGCCCACCTGAATGGCGATATCTAGAACTTCCTCAGTTCTCAGAGGGCCTTTCCCTATCCGGTCCTTCAAGCTCTGTCCTTCAACATATTCCATGGCAATGAACGATTTTCCTTCCTCCTCATCGATTTCATGGATCGTGCAGATATTTGGATGGGACAGGGCCGCTGCGGCCTGAGCCTCAATTACAAACCGTTCTCTCGCCTCCTCATCCTGGATCAATTCTGGAGGCATAAACTTGAGGGCAACGCTGCGTTTAAGCTTGGTATCCTCGGCCTTGTAGACAATGCCCATTCCCCCTCTACCTAAAACCTCGATGATCTTATACTTGCCGGCAAGTGTGGTCCCAGGAAGTAATTCCTCCATGGGTCTCAGGATGGTCCTGGTCTGGGAGACGAAGATTTCCTCAGAGGGATGAATGGGTGTCCCGCATTTGCTGCAGAAGCGGGAATCATCCGAAATTCCAGCTTGACATTTGGGGCATTTCATGGCTGACCTCCCCTTTACATCGTCAGAAAAAGAATAACAAGGAATCAGGAGGGTGTCAATACAGATAGACCTCAAATAAAAATTCTGTGTGGACTCGGTATGGACAAAATGGCTGAAAATTGCTCAGTTAAATTGACTCAGGCTAAAAGCAAAATCAAGATTTTTCTGGGGAAACGGAGTACGCCCGGAGAGATTTGAACTCCCGACCTTCTGAACCGTAGTCAGACGGTCTGTCCATCAAGATACATGTTTAACAGCTACTCTACTTAGAGATGGGTGACAGGTCTTCATCAGTGAAGTCTATCCCTTCGATCTTCGGGTCGAAGAGCTCCGGGACATACTGGTAGTTTTTCAAGGCTTCGGCCGTCTCCAACGATATTTTTCGGAGCAAAACCCCAACGGAATGGATCATTTCCTCAGTGAAGACGGTCTTGGAAATGACCTCGATCTCCACCTGAGTTTGGGGAAACCGGTGTAAGTAGCGGGATTCAAACATAAAATCTACCATATGAGGATTGGGATCGATGATGGTTACGTCTGGGTAATCCCTTTCAGCAAAGATGTCCCTAAACTGCTCGATGGAATAGCCGTAGTCTGTGCAGTTCAGACTAACGAAGATGGAAGGATCTGGCTTAGACAGCTTTCTCAAGGCTTCATCGACACATCCCCAGATTAATCCCACAGTTTCCTCACTGTCATAGCCGCGGTTTATGGCCCCGGCCAGTTTATGACAAGCTTGACCGATAATCTGTTCGGCGGAATATCCTTGCTCGATGAGCTTGTTTTTATGGGCATTGGATCCGATGGTGGTTCGGGTGGCAAAAAGAAGGGCGATAGCGTCAGGCGTTCTATCGAACTGCTGGGCGATCATATCTACGCCCTTCTCCACAATTCCAACTACAGGAAAAATCGGTTTTTCTGCAAAGGAAGTCTGGTTGTAGACCACTGAAAGCGTGTTACAGCCGATGAGGAGCAGATCGGGTTTATACTTTTTCTCTATGGTTTTTAGAACGATATCGAAAATCCGCACCTTATCAGCCTCATTTTTCAAGCTGTTGTAGCCGCTCTTTTCCTTGAACAGAGCACTAAAAAAAACGATGCGGGCTTTCCGGAAAACTCCACTCTGGGGAAGACGATGTGCCAAATCCGCGGCAATGGAAAGCCCGCCTAATCCAGAGTCTGTGACTATGATAGTAGCCTCTTCATTTGCAGTTAGGAGCTCATTGAGCATCTCCGCATTGGACTTTGGAGCCTGTTGGCAGAGGATAATCACAAATAGACAGAATAAGATGACAAAAAAGCTTTTGAATATCTGTTTCATAGTGACCTCTAAACTCTTGATCCTTTAAAGGGGATCATTGACAGAGGAATTAAACGTCAACGTT
>Ga0209636_10007977_pt1 | contig 10785 bp, 7 predicted proteins | sample DeeMarSWOR152_54_FD_187464 | JGI IMG/M metagenome (GOLD analysis project Ga0209636, IMG submission 187464) | Marine sediment microbial communities from White Oak River estuary, North Carolina - WOR-1-52-54 (SPAdes) (version 2) | ecosystem: Environmental > Aquatic > Marine > Intertidal zone >... | reverse complement strand
TTTAGTTACAGTATAGACATTATCTTGGTATAGCTTGACATATATATTTTTCACCCTTTCCACAACCAAATTGTAATCAAATTCCTGAGCTTTTTTAAATCCGCATTGCCCAATAGTTCGCGCTCTGCCTGGGTTGTCTAATAGGTACAGCACTCTATCGGCAAAAGCGTGCGTCTCATGTATGGGGACTATCAAACCACTTTTACGATCTCCGACGATTTCACTAATACCACTGATATCGTGGACTACCACAGGCTTCGACATTGCCATTGCTTCTAATACAGAGCGTGGCATACCTTCCCACAATGACGGTAGAACGAAAATATCGAAATTGGCGACGATTTCTGGAACATCATCGCGCACGCCCGTAAATATTATGTTGTTAGCTAATCGAAGCTTGCCAACCAGTTTCTGCATATCGCGCAGTAACTCTCCACCACCAACAAAAATGAAAAGCACATTATCTTTTTCCGCTAATACCTCTCGCGCAATTTTTACAAAACCTTGCGGATTCTTCTGAGCTGACACCCGTCCCACGGTTCCAACAACCTTCTTATTGTGCATTGCCAATTTTCTCTTCACGTCTTTCGCTCTTGCTTCGTTATAGGTAAGAAAAGGCTGCAGATTAATCCCATTGCCAATCAAATAATACTGCTTTTCTTTACCAATATTGAACGCACGGGCCTCTTCAACATCTGATTTCGTTTGGAACAATAACATTGTTGTAAATGACGCTACTAGCCTTTCAACAAATCTGAACAATGTGCGAGCACATAAATCCCCGGCTTTTAGACCCCAGCCGTGAATGGTATGCAAAATAATAGGAGTTCTACAAATGGCCGCAGCGAGTCTTCCAATAGCACCTGCTTTTGAGCCGTGAGTATGTATGATATCATATTTGTTTCTTTTGATAATGGCAACTAGCTTTATGAATGTTATCATATCCTTAAGAGGATTTATCTCCCGGATCATCTCAGGAATTATGATAACACCGGACACGCTCTTTTTTATCTTTGGCAACAAGTCTCCTTCTTGCTCCGACTGAGAACCACATAGAATCGTACACTCAAAGACATTCTGGTCTAATCGTTCGATCAAGTGAAATGTGCCAAGCGATGCTCCCCCATAAACCATTTTGGCTATAATATGACACACCTTGATCTTCCCAGAGATTCGACCGGTCCTCATTTCATGCATCCTCTTTATTCTTAAGGGAAACAGTATTTCTTTCTATGGCTTTTTCATAGAGTTCTAATGTCGATATCGCTGCTTTTTGCCACGAGAAGTTTCTGGCTCGATTTAATCCCAGCTGTCTCAGTTTGTTACGTTCGCCCTGGCAACGCGATATTTTCAGCATGGCCTCGGCGATTTCGTTTACGTTATATGGGTCTACCAACCTAGCCGCACCTCCTGCGATTTCAGCTGTCGCCGAGTAATTCGATGTAATAACTGGCGTGCCTGCGGCCATTGCCTCCAATATCGGCAGACCGAAACCTTCGTAAAGCGAAGGATATACCAATGCAAGCGCATTTCTATAGAGCTTCTTCAATTCGTCATCATCAACAGGGCCGGCAAAAATAATACCTTTCTCGTTCGCAATGTCAGAATAGATCCGACATAATCTCTGAGAATCCGCACCTGCCAAGACAAGTCGCGGACATTGTTCACCCAGAGAATCATACAGTGCTACGTGGGATTTAACTAATCTATCAATGTTCTTATGTGGCCTATCTTCTCCTACGAAAAGCATATAGGGTTTACCCCCAGCGACTTCGGGCAACGCATCTGCTCTATCATCGTAATCGAGCGTATTTGCCTCATATATGACTGTGATTTTCTCGTAACTAACACCCAGATTTACGATATCTTTCTTTGTCGACCCAGAAACAGCAATAATGCGCGCGGCTTTAAGAATTCCCCGTTTCACTACCCAACTATAATATGCAGTCTTTAGTCGTTGCCCAAAGAAATGTGGATAAAGAAGATATTTCAGGTCGTGCACCGTAATGATTGACGGAATCTTAATGTTAAATGCTGGCAGATAGGAACTGAGACAGTGATAAAGGTCCATACGGTTAATCGTACTACTAAGCAGCAATAGTTTAAGTTCTCGCCTTGGCCCAATTACTGGACTATCAATAGGCATAAAGCTAATTGACCGCGGAGCAAATGTTAACAAAGGATGGTCTTTTTTCAATGATTTCTGGTGAAGAATTGTGAAATGGAAATTTCTGCTCATCGTCATCGCTCTGATTAAGTGAAAACTGTATTTCCCCAATCCGGTGGGGAAGTTCACAATACCAGTTGCATCAATGCAGATGTTATACAAAGCTACCTACTTGTTACGTGGAGGCTCGTCGAATACGAAACAAATACAAATTGAGAATATAACAGAAATACCCGCTTCTCTGACATCGAGTTCTCTTGACTTTGCGACATTATGTATTATATCAACAAAATAAGACGAGTCAATAAACCGCTAGCGTTTCATGCAAAGATTGAAATATAATCGACTTTGAGGAATCTTATTCAACCGGCATCACTCATTACTGGTCGTAACTGAACACGTACCGGATTTCAATTCGAATGGACACCACCGCAAGTGATTCAGCAACTCTTCTTTCGCTTCACGCTACACCATGCCGGATCAAAATAGAACCGCAATTGACACCAAGAAAGGTAATATTAAATTAGCACCCCTAAATAGTTTCTCAGACCTACCAGTTAAGACCGCGAATGTAATGACCGTTAGGTATATCGTGTTCCATCATTGACTTGACCATGCCCCCACGTATAATGAAAATTGTGATCGCGAGCAAAGCAGTAACACGCTGCACAAGATGCGTCCTGCCTGATACAACACCAAACATTACCTTTGACAATCATGGAGTCTGCAATTATTGTACAACTTATAAGAAATTTGAGTTTGCCGGAGAACGCTCCTTGCTGGCCAGATTGAATGCCCATCGAAGCAAAACCAAGGAATTCGAATGCATTGTCAGTATCAGCGGTGGACGCGACAGCAGTTTCGCATTGCTGAAAATAGTCAGAGACTATGGCATGAAGGCCCTAGCTGTGAATTATGAAAACCCCTTTACAGAAAACCTGGCCAGATTGAACATAAAAAATATGACGAAATTACTGGATGTCCCCCTGTACTCTTTCAGGCACAGAAGCACAATCCACGAATCTCTTCTAAAGCATAATATCGTGACTTGGTTTCACAAGCCATCTGCAGCGATGGTGCCGATGATGTGTATAGGGTGTAAGATAATCTGGAAGCCCATTCTACAGATCGCAAGGAGGTATGGCGTATCCCTGATTATTTGTGGGGGCAATCCATATGAGTATACTTCTTACAAAAAAGAATCACTCAATGTATCAAGAGATGTGACCTTGAGCACCTATTACATAAAGCATATACGAGGCCTTGCCAAAGAGTCATTGAAGAATCTTGCATACGTTAACCCACGATATGTACCAAGCCTACTGAAAGGATATCTGTTTGCACATCAATATGCAATTGGTCCGAGAATGTTTGCTGCGGATATCGAAATTCTTGATCTATTCCATTTCATTAGATGGGATGAGAAAGAAGTTATCTCAAGAATTACCAGTGAGTTGAAGTGGGATTATCCCCACGAATTGAAATCATCATGGAGATTCGATTGCAGGATTGCTCACCTAAAGGATTATATGTATATGAAAACAATTGGAATGACAGAAAAAGATGATTTCTATGCAAAAATGGTACGTGAAGGATTGTTATCCAGAAAGGAAACGCTTAATCGATTAGCAAAAGAAAATCATCTACACATGGGAATAATCGCGGAGTTCCTTGAGCAACAAGGTCTGTCACCGAAGTATTTCCTCACTTAATAACCACCACCCGATATTTTTGATCACCAACAATAACATGATATATACCAGAACTGGTAGGATTATATTGTAGTTCATCAGAGTGTGTTTCGTAAACCTGTCGGCCGGTTATATCGTAGACCTTGATCAGCCCCGGTATACTGAGCTTAAGGTTTATGGCTCGGCCGATAGTCTGGATCTTCTGAACGAAGAGATCGCCCTTCACTACCAATTCATCAACTCCGGTCACGGTGTTTTGCTGAATGACCCAGGTTTCAGGGTCCACCGTAATCCCCGTCGGCTCAAAGGGCAATAAACACTCAAAGTGCCATGGTGACGCATTAATAGCCATCGTCAGGATTGTGTCCCCCGTAGAATATTCGACTCCAATCGGCAAAGGCATATGGAAAACAGGAGGGCCTATTGTCTGAACCTGGTTTATGTCAATGATCAAACGCCAATTTGGTGCTTCATATACCTTGCTCCAAGAAACATTATATCTCGGATAACCCATCTCGTACACCCACTCATCAAAGAACCAGTCGTAGTTGCCGCCGAGCACTTGATTCAGTATCGCATTCGCATCATCCGTGGATGCATTACCATATGCAAAAGAATCACGGTAGGTTGCCATAAAATTGAGCCAGGTCACATCATCTCCACACAGGTATCTGATCATGTGCAGCACCCACGAGGCTTTGTAATAATCATGACCTAGGCAGAAGAGATCCACTAATGTTGGATCATAGAGTGGGCGCGGATGACTGGCCTCTGCTGCAAAATACACAGACCGTCGTGAAATCATGGTATTGAGAAATACTTGATGCCCTTCTATGCGTTTTCTATACAACGCATCTGAGTATGTAGCGAAACCTTCATTGAGCCAGACGTTGACCCAGCCAAAACATGTGACCATATCTCCCCACCACATATGCGACATCTCATGCGCCATAAGATAGTAATCGTGGCCGACAAAACCAGTACGCCAAATCGAACTCAATGTCTGATGTTCCATACCCGCATAATAGAATGGAGACAGAATAACCATACCGTAGCGTTCAAATGGATAATCACCATAGAGTGAATCGTAGAAACCCATCATGTCCACCGTGTGCTGAAATGCCATTGTCGTGTAAACCGAATCCTGTGGCCAGAAGAAATATTTTATTTCAATGCTCTCTGCCGGTGCAGGAACATACCAATCTGAATATGTAGCGAAAATACTTGAGGCAAAGTGAATCAGGTATGGCGCGATAGGCGAATCGTGTTTCCAGTGGTAGGTTGCCATGCCAGAGGAACTGTCAATGCCAAGAAACGTGCCATTTGCACATACTGTGAACGAATCCGGCACGGTAATGTAGAATTCGACACCGTAGTCAGCCTTATCCCACATCCGATCATAACACGGCAACCACTGTTTGGTGCAAAACGGGCACCCAAGTGTATAGGATATCTTATGAGCACTGGAATAGTAGAAATAACCCATGCTATCCGAACAGGTACCACTGTAGCCAACCATGATATCGAAGGAATCACCTTGGTTATAGGGTTGAGGTAGATTTATATAGACAGTATCGCTATCGTGAACATACGAAACGCTGATGCCATCTACCTTAATCGAATCAACATTCAAGTCATGGAGCTGCAAATCGACAGCGGTCAAATTGCTCTCATTACTGCGTGCGGAGATAGTGACCGCACCTTCTAGGTAGCGCGAATTCATAGGTAGTTCTAGTTCTATTAAGTAATGCAAAACATCATACGAGTGCGTCGATTCAGCAAATGCAACCTCTGGATAAAAGACATGTTTGTGTTCCAACCCTAAAAATGATTGACCCAATATAAGAACTACTAAGATTGTCATAATGCCTCCTTTGCCTGATTATAGAGCTGAGGCCTGGAATGTCAATCTCTTAACATCTTCATTAGACTAAGTTTATGATGCTGGATACAAGATCGTACGTCGTTGGGCGGTTTCGAAAGGCGATACGTTGATCGAACGTCGGTTTCGGCTGGTAGGATCCGAAACCGAATCGCTTTTCTAAACCACGAACCGCAACCGTAAAATATCAGGATTTGGATTGATTCAGTGTCGCTGTGCCATTATGAGGATCAACTCCCTTAGTAGTTCAGCTGCGGTTGAACCTGAAGCATACGGCGAGGCCGCAAGCGGATTATATTCTACAATGTCGGCACCAATAATTTCTTTGTCTTTGAACAGAATCAATGAGTCGACCAATTCCCGGTATGCAATCCCGCCCGGCTCTGGGGTGGATACGGCCGGCATAACACCAGGGTCGAGTACATCAATATCGATCGATATGTATACAGGTTCTTTGATATCACCGATGACCTTGGATAGCGGTTCATAAGCTTTGAATTTGTAAAGGTGCTTACCCGTTTCAAATTCCTCTTTCGTTCCAGAGCGGATGCCAAACTGGTATATACGCTCGGCACCTAAAACATCGATTGCTCTGCGCATTGCTGTCGCATGACAGTTCTTCTCGCCCAAATACTCATCACGCAAATCACAATGAGCATCAAACTGCACAAGAGAAAAATCCTGGTGCGTTTTCTTTATGGCTCTGATTATCGGCGGTGTTATTGTGTGCTCGCCTCCAAGAAGAATCATCCGTTTGTCCTTGTCGTATATACTCCCAACTTCTTTTTCGACCTGAAGGAGCCATTCCTCGCCATAGAATTCAACATCGCCCATATCACATATCTTTAGCTCAAGCAGACTTTTATCCTGATAAGGTGAATAGTCCTCAACATTCTCGGCACACTGCCGGATATACTGTGGTCCGAAGCGTGACCCAGGGATGAACGAAGAAGTACGGTCATAGGGAAGACCCAATACTACCACCTGCGCTTCAGATAGCGTGCTATTCGCGTAATATAGTTTCATAAATTCTAAATCCTAAACTCTAAATTCGAAACAAATTCAAAGCACTAATACAAAAATCCAAAACCGGGTTTAGAGCATTTGAATTTGGGATTTTGGAATTGTTTAGTATTTCGATATTCGAATTTCCTATTATTATTTGTGATCTGCTATCTGTCATCTGTTATCAGTTATCAGTATCAAGCTGCCTCGGCATAACCAAGTGCTCCGATCATTGTAATGACTTTGATCGGGCACACCTCAAAACAACGACCACAGCCTATACACTTATCTTTTATTACGACGTGCTTCTTGCCGGGTTCACCTTCAATGGCCTTGAACTCACAAACCTTTACGCACTCCCCGCAACCATCGCACTGTTGTGAGATAGTTGCATAGGGTCGTGCCTTAGCGCGGTCGATGAATGATTTCGTTGGACATTTGTTATGGCAAATGCCGCATGATGTACACTTTTTGTAATCCATTATGGGTAGGCTGCCTTCCATGACAATGGCGCCTTCATATGGGCATACTTTGACGCACATGGTACACCCAATACAACCTACTTTACATACATTCTTGACTGCCTTACCTTTGTCCAGTGATTTGCAGGCCAAGTACACGAGCTGTGAACGTGGGATCAATTCAAGCACCTGCCTGGGGCATTCTTTAACACATATGCCGCACGCCGTGCATTTGCTCGGATCGATTATCGGCAAGTGATAAGACCCCATTTCAATTGCACCGAACGGACACACGGTCACGCAGTGCCCGCCACCAAGACAACCATAAACACACGCTTTGTTACCACCTAAAAGAATATGGTTACTACGACAATCACCCGGCCCTACGTATTCGTAGCGTTCCACGGCTTCTTCTCGACCACCCTTACAGCGGAGTACACAGACCTTCGGCTCGGTCTCCTCAACTTCAACGCCGAGAATCTTGCCGATTTCTTTCGCGGTTTCTGACCCGCCAACCGTACACAGATTAGGTGGATACTCGCCGGTTTTCTCAGCCAACGCCTTAGCATATGCTTCACAACCAGGAAACCCGCAAGCTCCACAATTCACACCCGGTAGGAGCTCTTTGATTCTCCTTTCCTCTTCACTGATCTTTACCGCGAGCTTCTTGAAGGCCACGGCGAGTATTACACCGAAAATAAGGCTCAAACCACCCAGTCCGGCAATTGACTTCAGTATTTCGACGATGTTCATGTCGCGTCAATTATATTGATAATCATACTGATGTCAACAGCACCCAGTAGAAATATGAGTACTACAATACCGGTTTAAGGAATATCCGCGCCCCGCTCCTCAATCTATGAGTACTATCTTCTCGACTGTGCCGAGCGGTACAGCTATCTTATCTAAACTCAACCGCACGAAGTAGGCGCCCGGTGCCACCTGCTGGCCTTTGTGGTCATCTCCATACCAAATGATCTGGTTGTTGTCAAGGTGGTTGAACGTCTTAAGTAAGCGACCAGCCACATCGTATATATCTACACGCGCATCGCGGTAATCATAGATCGAACCAAGTGAAATACTGAACGCAGTTCGCCCAACCGCAGGGGAGACATGAAACTGTACACCCTCGCTTGTAAATTCGGTTATTTCCTGTACGCCAACCGCGAACACCTTAAAATCAGCCATCATTGTGTCTGCTGGGTCGCTGATGTTCTCAACCGCGACGTCACTAGAAATAAAACTGTAGTCTTTTGTATCGGGAACGGTTGTGTCACTGAATGCACGGTGATTTGAAATTCCAGGATATGGATCGCCGCTGTTGCCGGAATTCATATTTTGTTCTAATTGCCACAGCCCGTCGGATTGTTCAACAGCCACCTTATAATGACCAGAACTAGTGTGTCCAGGATACCACTGGTTATTATTATTGGGCATTGTTTCATCAACGTGATAAATCATCAAGCCAAACCAGGGGAGATAGCTATCAAAGCCGCTTTGCAGCCGATTTTCAACAAGGAAATATTCAGTTCCAGGACACCCATTCTGCCAGAGTTTGTAGATAATTGGATTATAGGTAACATTTGGTATCAAAACGCTATCTTGATTGCTGGTAATAATCTGGGGCATCACGAATCCGCTCTGGATTCTGCAGTAAGCATCCAAGTGCGCTGGCGACCGTCCGTAATTGTTCCAGCAGCCAAAAGCCATCAAACTCCAGTTGCCAATGCCTCTTGAGTCATAATCGTAGTCATAGAGATCAGGCAAACCGAATATCGCGTGCCCGGCCTCATGCGAGAAAACACCGATCTTGCCATCTTCTGGTTCAGTTGAATAACGCAACGCATATACGCTATCCACGTAAGGTACATTAACCGTGGTCCACGCATGTGACCATATATGGTTCACATTACCAGTAACTTCAGCACCGGGGCCAGCATGGACTATGAATAAAGCATCTACGTACCCATCTTTATCATTATCAAATTCCGAAAAATCGACCACCGAATCCGCCGCCCATACTGCGTCCTCAGCCATTCGCTGCGCATTCATCGGGTAGTTGCCAAAGCCGTAGCTACTATCAGTATAATACGTATATGGCTGTGGTAATCTGAACCAGCCGACAACCGTCGTGATAAACTCAACGCTACCATAGCTGACTTCCAGATAGTAATCGCGCATTGAGCCAGTCGGGTAACAACCACAAGAAGAAAGAAGCGAGTCAAAGTGCGCCACAGGTGCAGTTCCAACATTGTCAATGAAATCGGCCAGGATCACGATTGCCTTTAATGTATCGGTCCGGTGTTCATTAACTTTGACCGGGTTCGGGGTCGGCGCATCGACACCTTTGCCTTTTGCCTCGCGCAGGATTTGAACAACCTCATCATATCTACCTTCGGCCTTCAACATTGTTTTCAGTTCGGGCGACATAGGCACCGCATTTAAACAGATGAAGGCAGAAATCAAGAGCAAACCCAATAATATTTTCCTCACAGTACCTCCTGCCCAATATTACTCCTAAGTAAGAGATTGTCAACACGCTCAAGTCGGTTTGGATCACAATACTCTCACAGAACCCTATTTGTTGACTTTACGACAAGAGTAAATATACTATAGCATTATTGCTTTAGAGGAGGTGCATTTATGAAAAAAAGGTACGTAGCTATCGGCTTATTGTTGATTGTCGCTTTTATTGCCCTGAGCTGTGCACCCGGTAACGAGCGCTGGGCATATGAAAACAGAGCTAATTTCTGGGCAGGCCTCTGGCATGGTATTATTATTATCATCACATTCATCGTCAGTCTCTTCACGAATGAAGTGGGTATATATGAATTCAACAACAACGGATGGCCATATAACCTCGGATTCCTTATTGGCTTGTGCTTTTCAATCGGCGCACCATGGCGTTGGAAACCATGGAAATGGGGCAAAAAACATCATATCAGAAAGAAAGAATGGGAAGAGATCGGTGCCAAGATTGAGGAAAAGGTACGAGCAGGCATGAAAGACTGGCTTGACGAAACAAAGAAAACAGACCGTGAAAAGGAATGGGAGGAGATCGCACAAAGAATCGAAGAGAAAATCAAGAAAGCCCTCAAGGAGTGGGCAGAAAAATAACCGCTTACAACTGGCTGTAAATCCCTGGGGGGAATGGTGGAAGTGTGTAAAACAAAATATCGAAAGGCGATTCTACAGGGCGTGATATGGTGTGTTTTCTTAATAGCTACTTGCGGCGAGTTCGAAACCAAATGGGTACACAGATTCGATGCGTTTGGGCCAGGCAATTATCGTATTAACAGCATAGTAAGTACGAAAGAGGATATCTACTTTGCTGGAACATACACAGAGCAAAAAGACATTGCCAGGTGCTTCTTAGCAAGATACGGTGCTGACGGTAAGCCCGAATGGCATGTACTATTCTCAACGCCGGAAAACACCCATGCTCACGGCGAGAAGCTAGCTGTTCTAAGTCAACAGGAGGAACTCCTCACTACACGCACCGACATCTATCTACTCATTGAAACACACGATATCAATGGACTCGAAAAAGCAATTTTAGCGAAATACGACTCCCTGGGA
>Ga0209636_10007976_pt1 | contig 10786 bp, 8 predicted proteins | sample DeeMarSWOR152_54_FD_187464 | JGI IMG/M metagenome (GOLD analysis project Ga0209636, IMG submission 187464) | Marine sediment microbial communities from White Oak River estuary, North Carolina - WOR-1-52-54 (SPAdes) (version 2) | ecosystem: Environmental > Aquatic > Marine > Intertidal zone >... | reverse complement strand
TTTAATAATGATTGTTGCAGTACTTTTAGCAAAAAATCTAGCTAGATATTTGCCATATTATTTATCTGAAATCATACGTGAACTGGATTTAAAGTCAAAAGAAAAATATGGTGATAAAGCAGAGAAACGGCAACGGCGTGAGTTAAGTTCATTAATTCGTGTGGTAGATATCGAGGTGAGGCGGTTCATATGGTGGACCGTAATCTTGGTATTTGCATTTATTGCCATTACCTCCCTTGGTTACTCTATTTACACCGAATTCATAGTAATGGATTATCCATTCACAATCTGGATGATTATTCAATTTCTCCTAATAATTTTTATATTTTTATTGTTTGTTAAAACCATAGCATCTCCCATAACAAAATTAATTCTTCAGGCATTATTTGGTCGAGGTGTTACCAAGTGGACCATTTCTAAAGAACATGAAAAATTACAAACATCTATGAACGCAGTATTCATTCTTGTTGGTATATATATTGGAATGATTATAGCATTCCCCAATATAGATGAGTTTCCTTTTTATTGGTTAATTATCAGGATTTTTGGTTTAGCTAGTATTATAATCGGTGTTGCATTTGCTACTAGATTAGTACTATTTATATTTCGAGTTAATTATACCATTCCAAGTAGAATGGATATTCATGCAGCTAATGCAATGGATAATATAATTAAGATATTATCTGTTCTAATAACGGTTGGTTTAGTATTATCATTTTTTAATATAGATCCGGTGGCTATTTTTGGTGCGTTAACCTTCATTGGCATTGCCATTGCTTTTGGGATGCAAGATAGTATAGCCAATATAATGGCAGGATTTATGCTAGCAGCTGATAAACCTTTTATAATTGGTGATAGGGTGCGTGTTGGCGAAATAGGCCGAGAGACATGGGGTGATATTATAAAGATTGGATTGAATACCACACGGATTCGAACTGTAGAGGGTGAATTGGTTGTTTTACCCAATTCGTACATCGCTAAAAATGAAATTTGGAATTATACAAGAGAGTCGCCAGTGATTGTGCATAAAATCGATATAGGAATAAGTTATGGCTCGGATTGGCGTTTGGCAAAAAAGATTATAATTGAGGAAGCCCGTGCACATTCCAGAGTACAAAAAAATCCGCAGCCGTTTGTGATAATGGATAAATATTCTGATTTTTCTTTAAATTTAAAACTATGGATTTGGCTTAAACATGCTTTGGATAGAGAACAGGTTCGATCAGATCTATTGGAAGCCATAAAAGATAGATTTGATAAAGAGGGCGTTGAGATTCCATTCCCATATAGAACAATTGTTTATAAAAAGGACTTATCCACAGAAAAGAGAATAGATGATATAGAGAGTTTTGTAAATGTTCGGCGTTACCCAAGCCAAGGTAGAGATTATTTTGAGTATGGTGATTGGCGCGTGAAGGGTATAGAACCATCGATGCCTGTTGCTGAAGAAGGTGTTCGGATCTTGGTAACATCATCTAATCTATTTACCGCTGATAAACTTGCTCGATATTCCATGGAGTTTGCTAAAAAGGTTAACGGCAAAATCGTGGCATTTTATGTTATGCCAGAATATTCCCGACCACGCGAGGAAGAAGGCCTTAAGATTCTCAATATTTTTGAAAAAATAGGTAAGGAAAATAACATTCTCGTGGGAACGATTATAGATATTGGTGATGTTGTTGAGCGCATTTTAAAATACACATCGGAAAACAAAGTAGATTTTATAGTGATTGGAAAGTCACAGAAAGGCCGTGGTTTATTATGGGGACGCGAGAATATCGAAGAGGAGCTAAAAGCTCAATCACCAGTACCTGTAATGATCGCCCCGGATTGAGTCAATAAATATTTTAGCCATTCTCAGAATTTTGATACGATTAAGATTGAAATATTTATAATATAATCAGGGGTCGGGGGTCATTGTGCCACGAATCTGCACGGGAGATGAGGGATAGACCCCTTGGGGTCGGTTTACAGGAGCGGATTCCAAATGAACCACTGATGAGGTGTCGAAAGACCCATAGATGACGTCAAAACTAGATGCTGACTCTAAAATAGGATAAGCTCAGAGGAAACCTGTTTACTGACTGAGCGGCGTCCGGCATACAGGTGTCGTGACCTTGGACGGGGCTCTTGTGTGGAACGTGGGAACCTGTCGTACTGATGTTAAGGGAGAAACTCAAGTGGAGGCCCCACAAAAGTGAGAGTACCGATGCAGAGCACAGGGGCGGAATAACTCGTAGTCTAGTATACTTGAAATATCCTCCATCTGAATTGGGAGAAAAACTTTATCTATTCATTATATTTTTAATTTTAATCATTCTATTTAAGAACCTATTATCTATTATTTTAATAACAAATATAGTATAGTTGAGATATATCATCTCTCGTAAATTAATATACAGGAGCAATATTCACATGATGCCCGAGCATTGTCGACATGTTAGCGTACACCATGTTACATTTGAATTGAACACTGAGAATATTAAAAAAGAATTATTGAATTCCAAAATTTACAAGGGCACAGAATACTTGATCCTAAATAATGATAATACCTGGGCAGTTATTAGGGTAGGTAAGACACCAGCACGCGGGCTGTTCTGGGTAGTGAATAGTATTGAGATATTATCGTTACCAAATGACACTATCTACCTGGTAGACCCGATTGTTGATGTTATGAACAAGAATGCCATGGGACAGGTGGCTAATGCAAATCCTGGCAAGCTCGTAATCGTTAAGGGTATATTTGAGCATGTTTCATTTATTAAAGCAGAAGTAACTATCGAGCTCGAAGTTTTGGAGGTTGTTCCGCCAAATCCTCCTAAATTAACTACTATGGTCAAGAACTTATTGAAAATCCGGTCGTTTGAAAAACCTATTACAATTAATGAACATATAATTGACATTGCCTCGATGCTAAACGACGATAAAACGAAAACCTATGTGCTACCATGCAATGCCTCAGGCTTGGAAACCAAACATCATGTCCTTTATCTGGACGAACGGCCAAAGTTACACTCTGATAAAAAAGATGGCATAACATTAGTGGGCTGTAATCTATCGTTGAAAATTTTTAAAGAATTATACGGATTCGAACCACGAGTTATCAATATCTGCCCCGCCGAGTTAACTAATAAGCTTGCAAAGACTAAACCGGTCTTGATCAAGTGCTGTAAGGCCAAAACTTTCGAGCGCATTGACAATTTATTTATGGTCCCATGGGGTGTGACTTACCACGATTTAGAAAATGCTTTAGAACAATTAATGGATGGAATAGATAAAGAATAAAAATGATTAAGCGTTCAACAAAAACTTTATGATGTTTGAAAAGCATACTGATTAACATGAGATGGAAATTCATTATCCCGATTATAATAATGTTAGTAATTTTTACAGCCGTTATTCCCAGTGAGATTATAATAGAAAATGATACCCAATCTACCCCATCTGAGACATTATCTATATCTTGTCCACAGTGGAAAGTTACAGATTACTGGGAATACTCAATAAAGACTGAGCACTTTCCAGATACCGAAGCGTTTATGGCATGTTATGATATTATTGACGATAATTACATGATAGGTATGGATGTTCGTGAGCAAGCGTTGATACACTCATTATTTAATGTTAATCCAATGTTAGGTCGTATTACAAAAAATAATCTTGCAGTATATGAAAATGGCGTACCGAAAACAATGTATAATTTCCCCTTAACTTATAACAAGATCTGGGAATTTAATATGTTCAACCGGAATTTGAATGTAAAGGCTTTTTTTAATCCAAAAATATCTACAACCCAGGGATTATTACCTGGTTTTGAGATTATAGCAACAAACGATGCTGGATTTTTACTTGAATACAATTATATTCCCGAAATAAAGTGGTTCACACATTTCAAAGTAACTGATGAGCAAGGAATTGTAAAATACGATTTGGAACTATTAGACTATGGCTCTGACTTTCATGGAACTTTATATTTTATGCGAGGCAAGGATTTATATGACATGACTTATGAATCGATAGGTAAAGATGACATCACAACAGTTTTGGATACATTAGAAGTAACTGGCCATCCAAAATACGGTGACTTTGATTTTTTAGCAATTAATATAGCAGTAGATTTAGAAGGGAATGGTTGGACGAAAGTTATAGTCAAAAACCCCAATAATGAAATAGTATATAGTAGGGATATTCTAGCCGATAAACATGAATTCACGTTTACCGAATTACCAAATAAAAACGGCAACTGGCAAATCAGATATTCTTTATTTACAAAATCGACAGCAAAGGTAATAATTGCAGGTGTACTCGAATACTCAGTTACTGTTTAAAATAATATACCAAGAAATAATTATTTTCAGTTAAATACTAAAAATTTAGGGACCTTATTTTAAATTTATTTATTCCTAAATTTAGGTTTCCTGCGTTCCAGAAATGCCTTCATACCCTCTTTTTGATCATAAGTATCAAACAACTCAGCCCATCCATGGATCTCCTCACGAAGACCCTTTGATTCCGAGGTTTCGAACCTAAGGTTCATTAATCTCTTGGCAGACTCTAACGCGATTCGCCCTTTATCAGCTATTATTTGAGCTAGTTGATTTGTGGCTTTAACTAAATCTTTATGCTTCACCACCTCATTCACCAGCCCAAGTTCAAGTGCCTTTATGGCATCGATATGTTTGCCAGTATAGATAATCTCTTTTGCTTTTCCATAGCCGATAATCCGTGTTAAGCGCTGTGTTCCGCCCCAGCCAGGGACTATACCAATATCGATTTCCGGTTGTGCGAAAACCGCATTTTCTGATGCAATTCGTAAATCACAGGCACAAATAAACTCAACACCACCACCCATGCAATAACCATTTATGGATGCAATTACAGGTACTGGAAATGATTCAAGTTTATTAGCAATTGAATGACCAATTTCAGCAAATTCCCAAGCAGCCACCATATCTTTTGCTAACATTTCTCGGATATCCGCACCACCAGTAAATATCTTATCATGGCTACTGTCGAATATTAAAACATTCATTAACTCGTCTTTAGCAAGTTTCATAATAATGTCGCGAAATTCGGTAAGGGTCTCGAGATTAAACACATTGAGTTGTTCTGGTCGGTTTAAAGTTAACCTGCCAATTCGATTAGTTACTTTGAATTTAAAGTTCTTCAAGTTATAAGCCATTTTTTCAACCGCCGAATAGTGATAGAATTCTCTATGCAAGTATACTTTTTCGCTATTAAAAGATTAAGGCATATATTGTTCAATTTGTCGTTTCCAATCATCAAGTTGGAATTCTGATATGCCTGTATAATGTGAGATTTCATCTATATTTTTATTTGTAAAATCTTTTATGCTATGTATTCCAAATAAATTCAATCGTTCAATGGTTTCTTCATTGATACCCTGGAGTGCAGTGATAGGAGTATTGTGGGTTAATGTAATATTAATTTCCTGGAAATCTTCAAGGACATTGTTGGGATTAGGCATTATCGAATATAAATTCTGACCCATGTCTTGTTCTAATTCATCTGACTCCTCAAGATTGGTTGTTTTCTCGGGCTCAATATCATTGGTGTTATATTGTGTCTCCATTGATTCGTTAATCCAGTTTCTTACCTTCACTTTGGCCAAATCGAAAAATAGTGTGTTAAATTCCATGGCTCTATTCATCGAATTAAGGTTGTATTTTATAATTTTCGAATAAAATTCAAACGGATTAAAATAATCTTTTTTTTCCATTTTCTCACCACTGAGATTTTATCCGCTAGTATAATCAAATAGGGCCGGATGAGCTTTTCAAGTTCATTTGAAGCTTATCCATTTTTTTGACAATAGAATTATTTCTTTTTTCGCGAGGTGGGTTGATTTTTATAAGTGGTTAGTTCCTTTGTTACTTTATACACCTCTTCTTTAAGTTCTTCAAGCATTTTATAGACCTTATCATACTCATAATATTGATTTAACCCCAACGCTTTAAAATGATTAGTGAAAAATTCCTGCACTAAATCATAACTTGGAAAAGGGTATTTAGTATATTGTTCATTCCAATTCTCATAACCATATATTTTCATAATTCGTTCAATAGTGTTTGAATAGGAATCTGTCCAAAAATCATAAAATTCTTTGAATTTCTGTTGGAGATCATTATGATTTTCCGGGTTAAAAGAATCCTTTACTATTTCTGTTGACTTGGTGATTACATCTAACCAATATTCTGAGATAGCCTCAGATAGATCTAACAATTGTTGTTTTTGTTTATCAGTAAATCCAAACCTACTTAACCATAGATCATTTATATCATTAATCTCTGGTCGCTGTTTAAATTGTCTATGAACTATCTCGGTGAAGCCTTTACTGATTTTATCAGTATATTCCAGCCAATTCTCGTACCAGTTGTTATAATATTCATTACTATAATTATTCCAAGTCGGTATCTGCGAGTTCATTGATTCAGTGAACTCATTCCAGAGTGTTGCTATGTTTTTATAGTAATTTTCATCTAGCCTAACAAACTTAGATATTTGTTCACTGACCTTCTCCGAATAGCCCTTCCAGGTTTCCTGGATGCCACCATAATTCAAATTATTTACATTCGAAATATCCAAAAATTGCTTACCTATCTCATTTGAGATATCATACCACATCGAATACAAATCTCCGTTTTTGTTCTTATTAACCATTCTTATTCCTCCTCTTCTTTTTTACACACATTATTTTAACTTGAATCATACTTAAAAACTAATTTTAAAGATTTGATTTTATTACAATTTTTAATATTATGATTATTATGACCATTCTTATTCCCAAAGGGCATACCATTTCCTCCCTTCCGCGTTTCCTCACCATATACTTTTTTTGTCTTGGCTCAAGATAATTTTTGTTAGAGAGTGGTTATGGTGAATATGATTTGTTATTAGTTATATGTTCACCCACGGAATATTATCAGGGGCAGCTCGGAGGGCGAAAGCAGATACGCTTACGGACTATTTATATTTATTGTTTATTCCATTTATATCTGCAAGAAATTATATAATTACAAATACTAAGCTTATTAGTGCCAGTAATTATTAAAACAAAGCAAATTAATTTTCTATAGATTTGGAATTAATATGAAGAAATTTTCAAAATTTATTTAATCTACAAATCAATATGCTTATTAATGTCGCTTTTACGAGAGTATGGAAAACTCGCGCGTGTGCATTCTGCAGTATTAACAGGTCTTGCACCTGTTGTTGGGGCAATCTCCGCAGGTATGTTAGATGGGAATATATTATTTGTTCTATTCTTAATAGGAGTGTCAACACACATTTTTGGATTTGCATTTAATGAATATATGGACATAAATATCGATAGAAGATCAGAAATCTTAAAAAACAAACCTTTAGTTAAAGGTACGATTTCGAAATTTGGAGCGATCACATTCGCATTTAGTGGAGTAATTATCGGATATTTTTTAATCCTTTTTTTAATGATAACTTGGCAATCTATTGGGTTATTTGGTGTGACATTTTATACGTTATCTTGGTTCTCAATTGGTATCTACGATCTAACAAGTAAATCAGTTCGTGGCTCTGATCTTGCACTTGCACTTTGGACAGGTTCACTATGTCTATTTGGGGGATTCGCAGTAACTCAAGCACCTCCAAAATTACTTTACATAATTTCAGCTTTAGCATTTTTTCAGCTCTTAATTCAAAACATTATAGCAGGCTTAAAAGACTTATCTCAAGATCGACTTGGCAATGGTACAACCACACCATTACGCATGGGTGTAGGCTTAAAAAAGAATACTTTACTGATACCAAATAAGTTCCAATTTAACATATATACTCTGAAAATCATCCATTTTTTTATTGTTTTTATTCCTTTTATTTTTTTATGGCTTAGGTTCAATTTCTATCAATTATTCTTTATTTTACTTTTATTAGGAATTAATTTCATAATAGTTTTTTTGATTTTTAATTCTCCTAAATATAACCGAAATACCCTTCTACGTTTAATTGGTCTTCATGAAATTTTATCTTACTCAATTGTACCTATTTTGCTTATCAGTATTATTGGTTTTCAAACTTTGATCTTCTTAATAATATCCCCCATTATCTGGTTGGCCCTTTTTATGAAATTTCTCTATGGAGAGATGCTACCAAATATTTGAGATTAATTTATGAATAATAAGCGGAGATGGTTTAGGTTTTTGGTTTTAGAAAAACGGTTTAATATCAAAGTGCTAATTAGATTGTTTGAATTCTACATCGATTCTAAGATTTCTTTTGTTTTACCGGTTATAATCACTCGTTGTTTTTTTGCTTGTTGTACACTCCTGACTCCTATCAAAAATAGAGCGCTACGAAGTTCTTCAATAATTAATTCTAATTCTTTAATTACTTCTTTGGCACTCTTCATTGCGGGTTTTAATAACCGTCCCGCAAAACCTGAGGCTGAGGCACCCAAACATAATCCTTTGGCAGCATCTAAACCATTTCGATTACCACCAGTGGCGATTAACGGCAAACCAACATCCGCTTCAATTACAGATATGGGAGTAGGAATTCCCCAATTCCAAAACGTCTCACCCAGTTTAGCACGAAACCCGTCACCAATTGATTGGCCTCTATATATTTCTACTGCTGGAAAACTGGTACCACCTAAACCTCCAACATCGATGCCTTTGACACCAGCGGTTTTTAAAGCCTTTGCCATCTCTTTTGAAATCCCCGCACCTGTTTCTTTGGCCAAAATTGGTAACTCTTTTGAAAATTCAATAATTTTTCTTAAGCAACCCCGTGCATTTGTATCCCCTTCCGGCTGAACGATTTCTTGTACGAAATTTAAATGTATAGCTAATAGGTCTGCATTAAGCATATCAAGTGCGGATTTTCCATCTTCAAGTGTTAATGGTTTATGCTTAGTCCTTTGCTTTATAAGTTGAGGTGCACCAATGTTGCCGATTACCAAGGGTATATCAAAATCCTTTACCACAGTATAAGATTCTACGAACCTAGAATCTTCAAGGGCCGGTCGTTGACTACCCACACCAAAGCCGATTTGATACTCAGCAGCTGCTTGGGCCAAATTCAAGTTAATTTCCTTCGCTTTAGAATAACCTCCAGTCATTGCAGAAATTATAATTGGTGCTTGTAAGCGCTTACCAAATAAGGTAGCGGATAAGTCTATCTCAGGTTTGTCCAGTTCAGGTAATGCACGGTGGATTAAAAAAATGTCATCCCAATAATTGTAATTCGCCTGCACTGGCTTGGTTGCACAAATCGTCACATGTTCTGCTTTTCTATTCTCGATCATTGGATTCCAACAATTTTTAAATTTATTTGAAGTTAATACTTCTTTATTTATTATATTTGTTTATTTCTATTCTATAATTCGATTTTAAATATCTTGGTTTTTTCTCATAAAATTCAACAACATAGGTTCAACTCAATAACCTTTTGCTATGGTTCCGTTGACAGTTTTCCCGTATAATGCAGCCGTTAATCTTCCCGGTATCGTACCGTTTATTATATAAGTATCCACACCGTTTTGAGCTAATGCCAATGCAATTGAAGCTTTAAGATATATCCCACCGGTCACATCCGGATTTTGATTTTCTGAGGTATAAGCTTTTAAAAATGTTTCCGGGGTTAGCGTACGGATTAATTTTGCCTCAGAGTCTTTAGGATTTAATGTGAAAACTCCATCCACATCTGTTATAAATATAACACGAGTGGGTTTAAAAATCTTCGTCAACTCTTGTATTATAGTATCACCCGAACAAATCGAAAAGCCCAATGTTTCATCAGGAACTACATCACCAAACGTAATCGGGATACAGTGCATATCCAATACCTTTTGGAATATATCTGAGTCCATATATGCGATCATTTTCGCTTTATTTCGTAAAATCACCATAGGAGGTATAGATATACCTGGGAAACCGTTCAGGAGTAAGTCGTTCATAAATTTTAAATTTAAATCCCGTACATCCTGATGTACTTCTGAGAGACCCATTAATTGTGTTTTATTCTGGTACCCCAAATTTAATTTATATTTTTTAGCGGAAATGTGGCCAAATGACCCGGCACCGTGGATTAAGATTAGTTTATAATCTATGTCTTTTGACCTATCTTTTTTATTTTTCTTTTTTTCTAGATTACTCTTTGATTTTTTACTGTACTTAATACTTTGTTGAGAACTATTTATTCCCTTATCATAAAACTCACGAAGTTCAGCTAGCAACTGTTGGGTGGTTTTAGAATTATATACCCCTTTCTTTGCCTTATTGGTTATTACACTACCACCAAATTTTATGATTATCATTCTTATATCAACCAGAATTGTCATCTAATTTAATTGATAGAAAATCTCAAGTTGTAAATTCTAACCAATATTAAAAAGCTAATAATTTAAATTAATGAAATTACAGATTATTTTAAATCATCATATAAATAATCATATTCACTTTTACCAACCCGATCTGTTCTACTGGCTCGGCCGCCAATACGATCTCTACTTCTACGGGCACCACCACTACCACCAATAGTATCACCAGCGCCGCCAGTGCTTCCGCCGCTGCTGTCGCTGCTGTCGCTGCCACCACGGCCACCCGAACCTCCTCCACCACGGCCGCCCCTACCCGGGCCATACAACTTATTATATTCATCCTCTTTTCTAAAGAATTCGGCTTTCTCTTTTGCCTCTCGTTTCTTTTTACTAGATGCCGCAGCAACGGCACCAATAACTACAATTATTATTATGATTAGAATGATTATCCATAAATAATCCATTATCCCA
>Ga0209636_10007975_pt1 | contig 10786 bp, 15 predicted proteins | sample DeeMarSWOR152_54_FD_187464 | JGI IMG/M metagenome (GOLD analysis project Ga0209636, IMG submission 187464) | Marine sediment microbial communities from White Oak River estuary, North Carolina - WOR-1-52-54 (SPAdes) (version 2) | ecosystem: Environmental > Aquatic > Marine > Intertidal zone >... | reverse complement strand
TTTCCATAATAATTTTCCTCTTTTAAAATATTTCATATGTCTAAGGTAAAAAATAATCTACTTAATATATATCATACTTGTACGTATAGGTCAAATAGAAGGAAGCAACAAAAAGAACAAAAAGGGGACGTTTCTATTTTTTACAATTTTCTGAAATTGAAAACTAATAAAATAGAACCGTCCCCTTTTTGCTTTTTGTTCTTTAGCCTATTTTATAACCTATGGGAGATTCTCGGTCAGGCTGAAGTAAAATAACTTCTCCACCTTCTTTCATTACTCCTAAAATTAAAATTTCTGATTTAAATCCAGCAATCATCTTGGGAGGAAAATTAACTACCGCTACAATCTGTCGTTTGAGTAAATCTTCTTTAGAATATAATTTAGTAAGCTGAGCAGATGAATTCTTTATCCCCAATTTCCCAAAATCAACCTTCAATTTATAGGAAGGATTCCTGGCTTCTTTAAAATCTAATACTTCAATTATTCTACCAACTCTTATATCTATTTTTTTGAAATCTTCAAAAGTTATCATACTCTTTATTTCCACCTTTCAATTTCTTTATTTTGCTACGAGTACCACCCCTAATCTGGTTTCTTCAACCGGAAAGGCGTCTATACCAGCCCCTTCTATCACCTCACCCTTCGGAGTATAACAAGCTTTTCCAATATCGTGAAAAACATATACTTAAAAAATAAGTTTTCATTATTTTATTATAATTATTATTCTACCACAAATTAGACTAAGTAAAAGATATAGCCAAAAGATAGCGCTAAAATACTGATGATTGTTAAATACATAGTCAATATTTTATTACCAAAGGTTTTTCTTAAAACTAGAATGGTTCCCCAACTCGTTATTGGTCCTACCAGAAGCAATACCATCCCGGCCCCGATGTTCATTCCCTGGGATATGAAGGCGTGAACTAAAGGGACACTGGCAGTAGAACAGATATACATCATTAAGCCAAAGACAAGACTGAACAGATAACCAAGACCACCACTAAAATGGTTGCCCACAAATTCTCCCACTGGAGTTATTGAAGATACTAACGCAGCTAACACTAAGCCTAAAAATATTTCGGGTCCAATCTCCCTCGCCATATCCCAAAATGCATATTTAAAAACTGAACCCAATCTTTTTTTTATCCCTTTTATATATTTTTTGGTATTGATGTATTTTTTTGAATCTTTTTCAAAAGTTGCCTGACAATGAAGGGAACAAAAATAATAATACTCTCCTCTATACTCAGTTTTTATTCCTTTATTCATATCTACATTCATTTCACAAATAGGGTCTTTAGCAAATTTTTTCTCCTGACAACAAATGGGATTAGCTAAATTTTTAGGGAGAGTAAATTTAATTGAATTGCCCACAATCCCCATAATCAACCCCATTAAAATTACTGTAAAAAATATGAACACCGTAAATTTTAACCCCAAGAGACCATAGCAAACTAAAAGAGCAGTTAGAGAGGTAGCAGGTGTAGCTACTAGAAATGCTAAAACAGGACCAAGTCTTGCTCCTTTTTGGTGTAGACTCACTGCTATCGGAAGTGAACCTATGCAGCAGATAGGAAGAACTGTACCGACAAGGGTAGAATAAAGAATAGGTTTTATGCCTTTACCACCAAGATGCCTTTCCACTAATTGTGCAGGAACAAACTCGTGAATTAAACCACTTAACAGAAATCCTATAACCAAGAAGGGTAATACTTCAACCAGATACCCTTTGAATACTGTAAGAAATTCGATTAATATATTCATTACTTGATTTAGTCCTTTAAATAAGGAACTTTAAGCTCTTCTATTTCAACATATAGGTTAATTCTTTTTTCTGGTTCCCGAGAATCATTTGAATAAATATGGATATGTTTTTCATCTTTTCCCTGATAGTCAGTAGTATCATAGATTACTTTAAGCTCAGCTGACTCTCCTGGTTTGATGCGGGCAGTAGAAATCGAGGTCTTTATACAACTACAAGACTCTTTTACTCCTTCAATAATTAAATCTTCTTCTCCCTCATTTTTCATTATAAATATATGAGTAGGTTTTTCACCTGATTTAACCTTCCCAAAATCCCATTCTTCCTCCGAAACCAAGAGTTTTGGTGGAAGTAAAGATTTAGTTTGAATATTACTAAATACCAAAATACTTCCCAATATAATTATAACTCCTATAAGAAAAAAAATTATTGTATTTTTACGCATTATTTTACCTCCTTTTTTTCTTTCTTTTTCAGAAATAAATTTATATCAATAATATAAATCAGATTTTTCTTTGGGGATGACCTTCCCATCTTGTAGATGAATTATCCTTTGCGTAGCTTGAGCTAACTCTAAGTCATGGGTAGCAATAAATATGGCAAGACCTTTTTCGCTTAACTCCTTAAAAATCCCTAAAATTTTTTCTCTAACTTTAGTTTCCAATTTTCCTGTGGGTTCATCTGCAATAACCACCTTTGGTTCATTAACTAATGCCCGGGCAATACCGGTGCGCTGTTTATCTCCTCCTGAAAGATATTTCAACTGAATTCTTTCTTTTCCTTTTAGTCCAACTTCCTCTAATAAATCAGATATTTTCCCCCGATTGATTGTTTTTTTTGAAAAAATTAATGGTAATTCTATGTTTTCGCTAACAGTCAAGGTTGGGATTAGATAAAATTGTTGGAAGACAAAGCCTATATTTTCCCTCCTAATTTGTATTAAATCGTTTTCTCTAAGACTCGTAACATTAGTATCACCAATTTTTAAAGTACCCGCTGTAGCCTTATCAAGACAGCCAATAAGATTCATTAAAGTAGTTTTTCCTGAACCCGAAGGACCAATGATTGAAACAATCTCACTCTTCTTAATTTCAAAATCTACTCCATCAAGTGCCTTAATAATTTCAGAACCACGTCTGTAATATTTTTTCAAACCTTTTGTGGTAAGAATTGCTTTATCTTCCATTTTATTTCGCCAACCTCTCATCATTTTTAATTTCTCCATCAACTAAGTGAATAACCCGATCAGATAAATAACTTAATCTAACATTATGGGTAGCAATTATAATAGTCAAACCTTCTTCTTTATTAAGATCTCGGAAAAGATTAAAAAGCCCTTGAGCATTTTTACTATCCAGATTCCCTGTTGGTTCATCAGCAAGAATAATCTGAGGACTATTAACTAATGCTCTTGCTACTGCTACTCGTTGTAATTCTCCCCCACTTAACTCATTAGGAAAATGACTTAACCTATGATCCAATCCTACTCTTTTTAAGAGTATTTCTGGCTTAGTATTATTTTTAAAATTTTTCGCAAAAATTAATGGCAGTTGAACATTTTCTAAAGCATTTAAGGAAGAAATTAATAAAAAATTCTCAAATACAAATCCAATTTTTTCAACTCTGATACGGCTAAGCTTTTCTTCGTTAAATCCTATAGGGTTGTACCCCATTATCTCCAATTTTCCTGAGGTAGGTATATCTAAACATCCAATTAAATTTAAAAAAGTAGTCTTTCCTGCCCCCGATGGTCCCATTATAGTAACAAATTCCCCTCTTTTAATATCTATACTTATCTTTTTTAAGGCAACTATTTTTTCAAATGAAGATGAATATACCTTTTTATTCATCTTTATCTTTAGTTAACAAGGTCCGTATTTTGGTGGGTCATGTTTCTCTTTCTTGCCAATATATTTTTCAGGATTATCATCAAATTTCTTTTTACATCCTGCTGCACAGAAATAATGGGTTTTATCTTTATACTTACTCTTAAATTTAGCTGTCTTTTCATCTACTCTCATCTTGCATACTGGATCAATAGCCATATTAGTCACCTCCTTTTATCTATTTATACTTTTCTTTAAAACACCTCTTTATGGAGGACATTTTGCGCATATTGACCTGAATAAGGTAGTGCTTAAATATCTATCTCCTCGGTCTGGTAGAATTGTAACAATTATTCCTGAGTGCATTTTCTTAGCCACTTTCAAAGCTCCTGCAATTGCTGCACCACTGGACATTCCGACAAAGATACCTTCTGTAATAGCGAGTAACCTGGTCATTTCATAAGCTGGGTCATCCTCCACCGTAATTTTTTCATCTAAGTTCTCTGAATGATATATCATGGGGACTATCGATTCTGTCATGTTTTTAAGTCCCTGGATTTTATGTCCTTTTATGGGTTCGACTCCTATTATTTTAATTTTGGGTTTTTTTTCCTTTAAATATTTTCCCACTCCCATCAGAGTTCCACAAGTTCCCATACCAGCAACAAATATATCCATTTCTCCATTGGTTTGAGAAAATATTTCTGGTCCAGTTGTCTCATAATGAGCAAGAACATTATTTTGATTTTCGAATTGATTGGGCATATAATATTTATCCGGTTCCTCGTAAATAAGTTGGTGAGCCTTTCTAATAGCGCCATCAGTCCCCTCTTCTCCTGGAGTAAGAATAGTTTCAGCACCAAATGCTTCAATAACACGACGTCTTTCAATACTAACACATTCTGGCATACAAAGTTTTACTTTATATCCTTTAGCTGCTCCTAACATTGCCAAGGCAATCCCGGTATTACCTGAAGTTGGTTCAAGTATTATTTTACTTGTAGTAAGTTCTCCAGACTCTTCCGCTTTTTCAATCATGTAATACACCGGACGATCTTTAACCGAACCGCCAGGATTGCATCCTTCAAGTTTTCCAAAAATTTTTACTCTTGGATTTTCGTTTAAATTTTTCAATTCCACAAGGGGAGTATTACCAATAGCTGATAATAGGTTCATAATTTCCTCCTATACATTCTTTTGTGTCTTAAGTGTTTTCAAATATTCTACATCCTGTATGAGAGATTGATTAGCTTTTTAAATCTTTTTTCATGTTTTCAAGCTCTTCTTTAGTAATTTCACCTTTCGCATAACGTTTCTTTAAGATATCTATAGGACTTTCTATAAATGAGTTATTATAACTCTTTGGTTTATTGCTTTGCATAATAAGGTAAAATACTACTATTATTATAATTAAAAATATTATCCACATAAATATCCCTCCCAATCCAAAATTCATCATTTGATTCCAGCCCCACATAAACCCACAACCTTCAGCGTCAGCTAATGCGATAACTGGAAATATAAATAATATTATAAAAACCGCAATTAATATTTTCATAAATTTTACCTCTCTTGTTAATTTAATGCACGCGAAATACGATAGCAACAACTAGTTTATTTCCTTTTGCGAGTTCACTAAATCCTCTAAAGTAACAGAGCTAAGTTCCTCGGAAATTTTTTCATCTAATTTCTCCCAGATACTTCGAGTTGCACATTTAGAAACTCGGGAACAAATAGAAGGATTTTTTACACATTCCACAAAACTTATACTCCCTTCAAGGGTTTGCACAATCTCTCTGAGGGTTATTTGAGAAGGAGATTTTGCTAACATATATCCTCCATGAGCTCCTCGCGAGGAGCTTACCAGCCCACTTGCTTTAAGAGGAATAACCAGGTGACTTAAATATTTTTCAGAAATCTCTTCCTTTCTGGCAATATCCTTTAAAAAGATAGTCCCCTTTTTAAAATTCAAGGCTAATTCTAACATTAGCCTTGTGCCATATCTTGCTCTGGTAGAAAGCCTCATAAAATCACCTCACTTAATTACTACTATTACTATTACTTTAGTAGTGATTATAATATAAAAAAATATTTTTGTCAACTATTAATTCGTATCGAGTATCGCGTGAAGAAAAATTGGGTATAGCATTTAACGGATACTATATAGCGAAAAACGAAGAGTGCAAAGCGTAAAACTATAGCTCAAAATTTAAAATTAAAGAAAAAAGTTTTGAATTTTGAATTATGGCTCTTCACTATATAGTAATAACTAAAAATCAATTCCCTTAAACTAAAAACAAAAAACTAATAACTAAAAACTAATTCTTTATCCTGCACCTTGCATCTTGAAACTATTAACTAAAAGTTGTAAACCGAAAACTTGCTTTAAACATTAAATCGAAAATTAATGATATCACCGTCTTCGATTATAGCATCTTTCCCCTCAATCTTTAGTAACCCTTTTTCTTTTACTGTATGCATAGAGCCAAAAGCAACTAAATCCTGATATCTCGCTATCTCTGCTCGGATGAAACCTCTTTCTATATCGGAATGCACTTTCCCGGCTGCTTTTACTGCATGGGTACCCTTTTTAATAGTCCAGGCACGAACTTCATCCTTGACTACTGTAAAAAAAGTAATTAGCCCTAAATGTTCATAGCCTACCCGGCATAATCTTTCAATTCCTGATTCTTTTAACCCCAGGTCATCTAAAAATACCTGCCTCTCTTCCGGTTCTAATTGACTTATTTCCATCTCCATTTTTCCGCAGATATCTATACTCATCATACTATTATCTTTTATAAATTGGTTTAATTCTTCTTTTCGGGGAAACATATTAGATTTGAATTGTTCTTCACTAAGATTTAGAGCAATAATCATCGGCTTTAAAGTATAGAAACTAAAACCACTTATCCTCTTTATTTCGTCTTCAGAAAACTCATAATCTGAGAGGAATTTATCATCACTGAGCTGTTTGTCACATTTTTCTAAAATCTCTTCTTCTATTAATTCATCATGAGCTAATTCTTTCTTAGATTTCTTTAAACGATCTAAACGATTCTCCACTACCTCCAAATCTCTAAGCAAGAGTTCGTACTTCAAATTTTGAACTTGAACAATAGGATCTTTTTCTCCTGAAACAGCTGGATTCTCAAATAATCTAATCGAAAATAATAGGGCATCAACATCCTGGATTAAATTAAATATCTCTACCTTCTCTTTTGAAGGTAATTCTGGAGAAATTCCACCAATATCTATAAACTCGACAGTGGCATAGGTGGTCTTCTTTGGTTTAAAAAGGGAACTTAAAAAATCTACCCTCTGATCACAAACGGTGGCAATCCCGATATTTTTTGTGCCTTTTGAGGAAAATATAGAAACTTCTTTATTCTGACCAGTTAAAAGATTAAATAGAGTAGTTTTACCTGATAAAGGCATTCCCAAAATTCCAATTTTCATTTTTCCTCCCCCCCATTTTATATCCTGTATCTCGTGAATCGTATCTCATAAAGTAATATAGGTGATTTTATTATAACAAAGACGCTTTAAAAATAAAAATTGAAATCTATTTAGCAGAGAATAAATAAATGAAATCGTAAGAGATTGAGAGAAGCGTGGTAAAATTATATTTTATTTATCTTGCCATTGTCCATTTCATATATATAGTCAGTCGTCTTTTTCAAAAAATTTTTATCATGAGAAATAATTATATAGGAAAGATGGGGATTACTATTTAAAATTTGCACTATCTTTTCAATAGTCTTCTCATCAAGCCAGATTACTGGTTCATCAAGTAGTAAAATCTCTGGCTGCATAGCCCATACCGTAGCCAGCGAGACTAATCTTTTTTCACCATAAGAAAGATTATAAGTAATTCTATCTTCAAAACCAGCTAAACCTAAAGTTTCCAGAGTCTCTTTTAAGATCTTCTCAGTCTCTTGACGATTTTTTCTCAAATTAAGAGGGCCAAAGGCAATATCCTCAGCTACAGTAGGACTGAATAATTGATCATCTGGGTCCTGAAAGACAAGGCCAATTCTTTCTCTAACTTCTACAAAATCATTCTCTATTTTTCGCTCTTTTCTGAAAATCTCAATCTCCCCTTCTGTTGGCAGCAAAAGTCCCATAATAAGATGGAAAAGAGTGGTCTTCCCACTTCCATTGGGACCAACTAGACCTATTCTTTCTCCTTTGAAGAAATTAAAATTTAATTTATTAAAGACATAAGCTCTACCTGAAGGGTAAGTAAAGGAAAGGTCAACAAGTTTGATTATAGTTTCTTTTTCTTTCATGGTAATAACACCATTCCTATAATACAGCCTATCATTACAATTCCCAATACAAAATCCGATTTTTTGAAAATAAAATGATTTAAAGTCCAAAATTTGCCTTTAAACCCCCTGCAGAGCATAGCATTATAAACTCTCTTTGAACGATCATAACTCCGAACCAACATCATTCCAACTAAATAGGAATAAGTTTTGTAAGTGTGGAGGTTGGTCTGTGGTTTAAAACCTCTTATTTTTATAGCATTATTCAGCTTCACATATTCAGAATAAATAGTGTGGATATAACGATAAGTAAAGAAAAACAACTGGATTAGTTTATCAGGAAGATATAAATGACGCAGTGCATGGACCAGATTAAAAATTGAAGAAGTAGAAAGAAGAGCAATTCCAGTTAAAATAATAGAATTAGATTTTACAGTAATTAAAAAGGCATATTTAATACCTTCTCGAGAAATACCTAATGACCCTAAAGTATAAACCTTTTCACCGGGAAAGGTAAAGGGGAGCATCAACCATAATAAAAAGATAAAACTGTTCACCACTAAAAGACGGGAAATTACTTCTCTCGTCTTTAATTTGGCTATAATCACTACTCCTATAGCAAATAATAAAGCACCCAATAATGAGATATATTTATCAGTGATAGCAACAATTACTGAAAACAATAAAATCACGATAATCTTTACACGTGGATCGAGTTTATGGAGAAAGGAATCTCCTTTAGAAAATCTTTCTTTAATCAAATCAACCACCTGAAAATGAAGTTTTAAATCATCTTTTGCGACTTAAAAAGTAAGCAATTATTCCAAAAATACCGAATATATAACCGATACCCCCGATTATCTCAGTGGGTGAAATCTTATCGGTTTTAGATTTTTTAATCTCCCTCATAATCGGTTCTAATTTTTTATCCAGAACATCTTCTATTAATGATTGTACTTCTTTTAAATCGAGAGAAGATATTTCAGGAGAAACAACGGATACAGGTTCTTCAAGCTCGTCTTTATTTGATCCGGCAGTGTCTCTTAATTCATCGGCTAAAATAGAATATTCTGCCCGATGTCCCATACTGGCAGTAAGTACTATCTTTAAATCCCCTTCCTGAGGGATTTCAAAAGAGAACTCCCCTTCCTCATCAGTTAAACCTTCTAATAGTTTATCCCCTTGTTTATCAAATACTTCAATTTTGGAATCTATACATTTTTTTCCATCATTAAAATAACTTTCGGTATAGACTCTATCTCCTTCTACATAAGCAAAGATATTTACTTTGTGAGCAAAAACCGGAATATTTACCACCACAATGATTAAAAATATAAATATTAAAATTAAGTAAAGTTTATTTTTCATCTTATCTTCCTAATATAGTCTTTGCTATATTCAATTAATCAGGGTAATCCAAATAAAATCTGTATAATAAAACATTAGTCTTGTTATAGAATATTTAATATCTCTGGTCTAACTTTCCTCAAAAACGCTATACAAAAAACGGTCAATAACCCTTCTAAAATCATTACCGGCAAATGAGCAATTAGCACCAACTTGGCTACCTGTATAAAAGGTTCTCCAGTAAAGATTAGAGCAATTGCTACCATAATTCCGCTTAACATTACAGCCAAAAATCCGCAGGCAAAAGCCAAGCTAAAAGCAGTTAGATTGTTACCATTTCTAATTCCCTTGCGAAAAAGATAAAAACAGATGATAGCCGGAAAGGCCATATTAAAAGTATTTACTCCTAAGGTTGTAATTCCTCCAAATTGAAACAACACACCTTGCAAGGCAAGGGCAACGAATATCGCGGGAAAAGCAGCCCAACCTAATAATATTCCAATAATCCCATTTAAAATTAAATGTACACTTGATGGACCAACAGGAACATGGATTAAAGAGGCTATAAAAAAAGCAGAAGATAGGATAGCCACCTTAGGCACTTCTTTATACTCTATCTTCTTTAAACTATAGCCTATAGCTATAGCAGTCAGTCCTGCACCCGTAGTTAATACCGGTGCCGATAATATTCCTTCCGAAATATGCATCAGTTATTTTCCTTTATTTACTACATATCATAGGTTCTAACCCAGAGTACCGCTCCTATTTCTATTGATTTTTCTTCCCCATTATGTTTTATCTTCTCTTTATCTTCGTTTAGAGCGGCAAATCCCCACCATCCTGCCTTGGGCATAGCATAAGTAAATACACCATTCTGGTCAGCTTTAATCACTTGGGTAATCATTGGATCAGCAGGCCATTTAACTTCGGCATCTCGATTGTAATATTCTACCTCTATTTCAGCAAAAGAAACAATTTCACCTTTAACTTTTACTATCCCTTGAAATACATTTCCCGTCCAGAGACCATATGGTCTAGTCAAAGGAATAATTTCAGTCTTTAAACCCACTTCTTCATCCCAGCCTACTTCGAGACCAAGGCCATTTACAATCACTTTAGTATAGTGAATAATAAAACAATCCTCCGCTGGTTCCCAATAAGGTTGAGGCTTTACAAAAAAGATATAGTCACCTGGGCGTTTTATCTGATAATTGGCCTCCCAGACAGTGCAATCTTTAATTGTTTTTTCTTGAAGTTTATCTAGTAAATCAATTTCCTTTCCTTGAATCATGACTCCAAATTGCGCTGGTTTGGCCATATTCATATAATCCCCCTCCATAGGATGGATAAATTGTATTTTTAAGGTAATATTTTTACTATCATCTTTAGTAATCATATCATCAGACGGGATTATCATCCCAAAATGAGCACTAGCTACACTTATTAAAACGAACAAAAACACTGTTACAAAAAATAAAACCATAATAATTTTTAGACTAAAATTTTTCATACTTTCCCCCTGTATTTTATTAATTACCCAATTAATTTGGTTAGATAGTTAGATGGTTATCTGGTTAATT
>Ga0209636_10007974_pt1 | contig 10786 bp, 12 predicted proteins | sample DeeMarSWOR152_54_FD_187464 | JGI IMG/M metagenome (GOLD analysis project Ga0209636, IMG submission 187464) | Marine sediment microbial communities from White Oak River estuary, North Carolina - WOR-1-52-54 (SPAdes) (version 2) | ecosystem: Environmental > Aquatic > Marine > Intertidal zone >... | reverse complement strand
AACCGTTCGACAAGCTCACGGTCCTGAGCAAGGTCGAAGGACTCACGGTCCTGAGCAAGGTCGAAGGACTCACGGTCCTGAGCGAGGTCGAAGGACTCATGGCCCTGAGCAAAGCCGAAGGGCGGCGTTGCACTTCATTTTTGTTACTGTAGCGTACTGGTAAGTACACCTCATTCGTCAAGATTCGTGCACCTACATCGAGAGCTCTTTCCTATACCGTCTGATTTTTGACCGGCAAGTGTCCCACAAGCCCCGCCTTGTAGGTGGGGTTCGAGGGGCCCAATGGGTCGAGGAACACAATGAAAAATGAAATTTCATTGGCTCGCATTCTGCTCGCCACTGCGTGCCCGGGAAGCCTCCCCCTGTGGCTGGGGAGCATCACTTTTTACGAGATAATTTTTTTTATCCCTTTAGCCGCGAGTACCCTTTTAGCCGCGACTACCTTACCCAAAAATTGGCTGCTTCTCTGAAGGCCCCATATCCTCTTAGCCATTGTTGAAATCCAGATCGAACACCTTCAGGGACGGCTTCTTCCAATAGAGCCGCGGGATAAGACCGATTCGCCCAAAGGAGCCATATCCAACCTTAACAAGGCGTCTCTGATGGGGGGAGAAAAAGAGGTGGCTCCTACACCTGCAATCGGTACTACCAAACCCTGGAAGGAATTGGATGACACCGCTCAATTCGTTAGCCAACATACACTCTTTATCCGAATGGCATTGCCCATAGATGATGGCCTCGATTTCCGCATAATGGAGGAGGTAGTCGATATGCCAGTGAAATCGCTTTGCCTCCTTGAGGTGACGATTTAACCTCGACTTCATTCCCCTCCTCGCTGATCCAACGTAACCGTATGATCCTCGATGGAAAAATCGATATCCCAGCCCGCCAATCTGGATCCATCTTGGCCCATATAAACGGATCACAAGGAGATAAATCCCGCTGTCTCCATCGGGTTCATGAATAATCTCGGAAGATCCCATTTCAAGCACCATATTTTTTAAGCTTTAAGGCATTGGCCAGCATGAGAGGCATAATGTCTGTTGCGGGAAAGCGCCCCAACCCTCCCAATAGGCACGATCTTTCATTGAACCTCTCTACTGCATCGGTTCTTATGAACTTGGAAAAGAGCACAATAGGATTGGGATGCCAACTATGGGATTTAAGTATAGAGGGCGTGGAGTGATCGCCCGTGACCACCAACACATCCGGTTCAAGGTCAAGAAGATCCGGTATGAACTCATCCACCTCCTCGATGGCCCTCACCTTTCCATGGAAATTGCCATCTTCTCCGAACATATCGGGATCCTTGACATGAACATAGAAGAAATCATATTGATCGAAATACTCCCTCAATGCCTTTATCTCATCCTTTATCCCCTCTCCCGTATCCAAAATATCCATACCAACCAATTTTGCTATTCCTTTATACATTGGATAGACAGCAATGGCAGCCGGACGAATATTGAAGAGGTCGGTCAAGGTCGGGATTTTGGGAAGTTGAGAGAAACCCCTTAAGAGGACGGTATTGGCCAAGTCCTGGGATTTCAAGAGGTGGGTGGCCTCTTTTATGAAACGATTGACGACCCTTTCGGAGAACTTGGCGCTATCATCGGTGGCAGAGGCCGGGATGCTCGACTTCCCATTCTTTTGGGGGTCAGCGTCGGTCAAACCATCTCCCAACCCCTTGCCCTTGAAGAGGATGACGAATCGATGTTCCTTACCCGGATTGATGGTGATCTTAACTCCTTCGATCTCTTTAAGGCTATTTTGCAAAAGGTCGCAGAGGGCTTTAGTTTTTTCCGAGGAAATTCTCCCTGCCCTCCTATCGACGATGACCCCTTTTTCATCCATGGTAGCGAAATTCCCCCTAGCGGCCAGATCGCCCTCAGTGAGCTGAATTCCAATCCCTAAGGCTTCTATAACCCCACGGCCGATTTGGTATTTCAAGGGATCATATCCAAAGAGGGCTAGATGAGAGGGACCGCTTCCGGGGGTAATTCCGGGAGCGATGGGGTCCACAAGCCCACAGATCGATTTTGAGGTTAGTTTATCGAGATTGGGTATATGGCTCTGCTCCAATTCGGTCATACCATGTAACGGAAGGCCCCCCAATCCATCGATTACAAGCATGATCATCTTGGCGGGATTTTTTACGGAAATCGATTTCATCAACTCCTCAGAAATCATGGCTCTGTTACCTCCTCATGATTGCCTTCCTTGACTGCTTCGTAAAAAGTACATCTGCTGTTCGAAATGCAGTTTGACAAGCCGTTCGACAAGCTCACGGTCCTGATCAGGGTCGAAGGACTCACGGTCCTGAGCAAGGTCGAAGGGCTAACGGCAATGAGCAAAGCTGATGGGCGGCGTTGTGCTTCATCTTTGGTCACTGCGGTATGCTGGTATGCACCCAACACTCCTCAAGACCAGGGCAACGACCTATTCTGGAGTAATCTTTCTCCAGCATATTGTGCTCAGGGACAATAGTTTTCTCCAGAAATCGGGGAATTCTAGCTCCATGTAGTTTGACAATATAAACCAATTCTGTTACTTTTTGAATCCCTAAAGTCGAGAGAAACAACTTCTTCTCAATGTGAGATCATCGGTCGAAGAAGAAGAAAACCGACAGCAAATTCCTTCGTAAGGAAGATTCGATATGTACAATCCGATAACGGATGTGAGCGGTATTCGGGTGGGCCATTTTTCCCATTTTGAAGCCCTAAAAGATTGCACTGTTGCTCTCTGCGAGGAAGGAGCCCTTGCAATGCCGGACATGTGGGGGACCGCTACGGGGACGAGGCAGATGGATGCCCTCTCCCCAGGCCATCTGGTGAAACGAATCCATGGGGTTTGCCTCTCGGGAGAAAGCACCTTTGGTTTAGACGCAGCCGGTGGGGTGATAACATTCCTGGGATGGCAAAGACCTATTGAGCCACTGTGGTGGAGATAAATCTTGAGGAGACATCCCTCATCCGACCGGTATCAGATTATATTGTCTTGTGGCCTTGTAGTCCTACCATTTCCGAAATCGTCGGAAGAGTGAAAGGCCAAAAGGAGTAGTCGGAGATATGAAAATCGTGATATCAGAGTTACACTTCAAAACAACTGGCCAAACCGATATTATCGATATCAGCCGTGAGGTCCAAGAATGGGTATTGCAATCCGAGGTTCAAGATGGTAATATAATCTTATTTATTTCAGGATCGACGGCGGCTTTGACCACCATCGAATTTGAGTCAGGGGTGGTCAATGACCTGAGAAAGGCCATCGAGAGGATAGCACCAAGTGATATCCTCTACGAACATGATAGAAGATGGGGAGATGGGAATGGGTATTCCCACGTAAGGGCCGCTCTTTTGGGGCCCTCTTTAAGTATCCCCATAAGGAGAGGAAGGTTACTCCTGGGTACATGGCAGCAAATCGTGCTTCTGGATTTCGATAACCGCCCTCGCAGGAGAAGTGTCACGGTTCAGATAATGGGAAAATGAAGGGGGTTCGTTGAAAGAAAGGAGAAATGAGAGGGTTGAGAGGATAACCTTCGACGATAATCGCCTGGCCAATCACCTGTTTGGTGTTCAAGGAGAGCATCTCAAGCGAATTGAAAGGGCCCTCGGAGTAAAGATCACCACCAAGGCAAATACTATTGCTATTTACGGGGACGATATTGAGGTAGACCTCAGCCGAAGGCTCGTATGGGAGCTCTATTCGCTTCTGAGGAAGGGCTACCCCTTGTATCCCAGCGACATCGATTATTCAATCCAAATCCTCTCCTCGAATAATTCGGTTAATTTAGAGGAGATCTTCCTCGATACCATCTACATTTCGTCAAAGAAAAGGGTAATAACGCCGAAAAGTCTCGTACAGAAGGAATATATCGACGCTATAAAGAAGTATGATATCGTCATCGGAATTGGCCCCGCCGGCACGGGGAAGACCTATTTAGCCATGGCTGTAGCCGTTTCGTTTCTCTTGAAGAAGGAGGTGGAACGAATTGTACTGACTCGGCCGGCAGTTGAGGCGGGGGAGAAACTGGGTTTCTTACCCGGGGATATGTATGAGAAGGTAAACCCCTATCTGAGACCCCTTTACGATGCCCTCCATGATATGATGGATTTCGATAAGACCACTAAGTTGATCGAGAGGGGAGTGATCGAGGTGGCTCCCTTGGCATTCATGAGAGGAAGGACCCTTAACGATTCATTTGTCATCTTGGACGAGGCCCAAAATACGGTTTCGGAGCAGATGAAGATGTTCCTGACCCGTTTGGGGTTCAATTCAAAGGCAGTCATTACAGGAGATATCACTCAGGTAGACTTGCCCGAAAACAAAAACTCCGGGTTGATTGAAATTCAAGGGATCCTTAAGGATATCAAGGGAATTTCCTTCATCTATTTCTCCGAAAAGGACGTTGTTCGGCATCCCTTAGTTACCGATATCGTCAGGGCGTATGACAAAGCGGAATCGAGGGCTCGGCTCAAACGATTGAAGGGACATAACCGTGAATGATGTAGGCCTTCGGATGGGAAAGACCCAAAATAGCCGGGCTAAAACCTCCTTCTTGCCCTTGAAAAAGCTCCGGGATTTCAAGAGGCTTTATCTCGCTCCCATATACCTCAATCCCACAGCACAAAGATGGATGATCGGGATAATCTCAACCATTGTATTGGTTCTTTTGCTTTCCCCTGCAATTCGGTTTCCTGCAAAACAGTATCAGACAGGGGACGTCGCCTCAACCGATATTAAATCCACCCAGGAGTTCCTGGTGGAGGATGAAAATACAACCCTTACCAAACGTATTGAAGCCAAAATGGCTGTGCTTTCCTTCTACGATTATGATCCCTCCATCTTACAGAAAGCCGTGGGGAAAATCCAAACCTCCTTCTCCCTCATGAGGGAATACGTCGAATTAGGTGAGATCAAGGGTCGAGAGGGGGAGAGGAGGAAAGATTTGGAGGAACTCCTCGGGATTACCCTCACTCCCAAGGAGTTCGGCTCACTTGTCAAGAGCGGATTTAGCCAATCCATTGAAGATATCATCATCGGTATTCTTCAACCCCTTATGAAGAAGGGCGTTGTGGGAGATCGGGATTTTTTGGACCAAGAAAAGGGTAGGGGGATCATCGTTCGAAATGTCCAGACCCAAACGGAGAGGATAAGAAGACAACTCGATTCCATTGTTGATTCGGCTCAAGCTAATGCGATCATCAATCAGAATGCCAAGGCCTTGTCTAGGGATATTCCCAGAGAGCTCAGACCTGTCCTCGTCAAAATCACTTCCCATCTCATAGAACCCAACTTGACCTTCAATCGCAATGAGACCGAAGCACGTAAGACCGCGGCCTTTGATGAGGTTAAACCCGTTTTGTTTCAAATCAAGAAGGGTGAAATGTTGGTCAGGGAAGGGGAGAGGATAACGGAGGAGCATCTGATTAAACTGAAGGCCCTTGAGGCATTGACGAAAAAAGAGAATGTGCCCCTGATTACCGCGGGGTTGTTCTTCCTGATTCTCATGATTGTCTATCTCCTCTATACGTTTTCCACGAAGAACATCAGGAAGATTTCCCTCAGTTCCAGGGATTTGCTCTTTATCAGCTTGAACTTCATCATGGTCGTCCTCGCCTTAAAGCTCTTCATTTTCATCTCGGGATCCATTGAAAGCAACTTCTTATATATTTCCCCATCGTCCTATTACTATCTCTTCCCCGTGGCTGCAGGGGCGATGTTGGCCCGAATTGTGATCAACTCGGAAGTCGCCATTATTTTTTCCGTCATCGCTAGCATATTTTCGGCCATCCTCCTAGACAACAGCCTCTTCTTTTTCATTTACGCCTTTATCGGGAGCATCGTGGGGGCCAATGGCGTTGCCAGATGTGAACAGCGGAGCACCCTTATAAAGGCCGGAATATATGTAGGAGTAGCCAATGCCCTATTGGTCGTCTTTTACGAAATGTTTAGGGGAACCCTCTTTGGATTCGAAGTCCTGTTCAATTGCGGCTTCGGATTCATCGGAGGGATATTAAGCGCTGTTATCGCCTTGGGGACTACTCCTATTGTTGAATGGATTTTCGGTTACACGACCGATATTACCTTATTGGAGTTGGCCAACTTGGAACAGCCTATTCTCAAGGATCTCATCGTCCAGGCGGCGGGAACATACCATCACAGCGTTATCGTCGGCAGCCTTGCTGAAGCGGCAGCAAAGGCGATCAACGTCAACCCGCTGTTGGCCAGGGTTAGTGCCTATTACCATGATATCGGGAAAATCAAAAAGCCCCTCTATTTTTCGGAGAATCAGGGGGGGAAGAGGAACCCCCATGACAAATTGTCACCAAGCATGAGTAGTTTAATCCTCAATGCCCATGTAAAGGATGGTGTAGAGCTGGCCAAGGGACAAAAACTCGGCAAAAAGATCCTCGATATTATTCAACAACACCACGGAACAAGCTTGATTTCCTTTTTTTACCAGAAGGCGAAGGAAAAGGAGAATCCAGGGGTAGAATCCATCAATGAAAAGGACTTTCGATATTTAGGTCCGAGACCCCAAACAAAGGAAGCGGGCATTGTGATGCTGGCCGATGCCGTGGAAGCTGCATCTAAGACTCTATCCGAACCCACGCCATCTCGGATTAAGGGTTTAGTCAGCCGGATCATAAATAATATCTTTACCGATGGACAGCTTGAGGATTGTGAATTGACCCTAAAGGACCTCCATCATATTGAGGAAAGCTTCGACCGAATCCTTACCGGAATTTTTCACCAGCGGATTGAATACCCGAATTCCCAGGAAGAGCATAAGACCCCAAAGAAAGAGGGCGATGAAAGTACTCATTCAAGATCGACAAAACCTCGTAAGATTAGACAAAAAGATGTTCAGAAGGGTGGCCCAAACTATTTTAAAAGAGTTGAATCACCCGGATAAAGAGATCGGCATCCTTTTTGTCGATGATCGGCAGATCAGGGAGTTAAATGAGAGATATCTCAAAGTAAACCGACCCACCAATGTTATTTCCTTTCCCATGGCCCAAGGGGAGTTTTCCGAAATCAATCCCCAGTTGTTGGGAGATGTGGTCATCTCCGTGGAAACGGCAACAAAAGAGGCTCAGGAATCGGGCTTGGGCCTTGAGGAAGAGATCGCCTTACTCCTCATTCACGGTATCCTTCACCTTATGGGCCATGATCACACGAGAGGGGGCCAACAACGGATGGCGATGGCTCAAGAGAGGCTTTTTAGCAGATTATGCCTTATTCGAGAGACAAAGCCCAAGGACATCCGATCCAAACCATCAAAAGGAGCGTGATGACTACTGGAGGATGATTCGAAAAGCGGCCTGTTGTACAAATTTGGAGGATTGTGGCGCCGTCTTCTGCGAAACCGAAAACCTTCCATTTCCGAAAAGGATATCCAGTCTATCATCGATGTCGGTGAAGAGGAGGGGGTAATCGACCAGGAAGAACATGAGATGATTCACGGGATATTCGAGCTCAAGCAGGCCGTTGCCCGTGAAGTCATGGTTCCCCGGACTGATATTAAATGTATTTCCCGCAAGGCCAGAATCAAGGATATCATCGACCTCATCATCTCCGAAGGACATTCTCGGATTCCCGTTTTCGATGGCAAAATCGATAACATCGTCGGGATTGTTTATGCAAAGGATCTCCTCCAATTTTGGGGAAAAGATGGGGAGGAAATCCCCCTGGAAACGGTGATGAGGGAACCCTATTTCATACCGGAAACGAAAAGACTCGAGGAGTTACTCAATGAGTTCAAGATGAAGCGGGTCCATATGGCCATTGTCGTCGATGAATATGGAGGGCTATCAGGATTAGTCACTATAGAGGATCTCATCGAGGAGGTTTTCGGGGAGATAGAGGATGAATATGATCAGAGGGAGGAAGAGAAAATCATTCCCCTTGGAGATGGCGCAATATCGGTAGATGCAAAATTGGAGATTGAGGAATTGGAAAGCTATTTCGATGTCGAGATTCAGAAGGAAAATTTCGAAACGGTGGGAGGGTTCATCTTCAATCTGTTGGGAAGGGTTCCCAAAGCTGGGGAAAGGGTTAATTTCGGGGACCTGAAAATGACTATCGAATCCGCCGATGGGAGGAGAATCGAACGGATAGAGATAACCCGATCCCGAGGCGGACATGAAAATCACTAATTGAAGAACCACAATTTCCTGATCAATCCAAACCGCTTTAAATAGGACTTTTCCTCAGGGGTTAACGTATGCGGAGAGAGCCTTTTCTTGAGCTTTAATATCCCGTAGTAGTCGATTCTCTTGAGGAGGGGGAACAATAGCTTCCTGCCGATATACCCATTCCCCACATAAAAGCCGCTATTGAAATCGATGATAACCGGTTCCCCTCCTTTGGAGACCAGAATGTTCCCCTTGTGACTCAAATCAAGGTGGACGATTCCCTTGGTATGAATGTGTTCAATCCTCATCCTCAGTTTTTCGAAAAACCGATCTACGAGAATATCGTAATCGCTCCTCTCGATGGGTTTCGCATCGATGTATTCGAAAACAATGGCATACTTGTCCAGCTTCTGGTGGATTCGGGGGATCCCCTTTATCCCTACCAATTTACGGTGAAACTTGTATTCCCTCCCGATCAACCATGCCCCTATGGTAGATCGAAAGACAAAGGGTGTCTTCTGATAGTCCTTGACGATGGCCAGATCACCATCTTTTTGGATCAGCTTCAAATCGGGCTTCCCAAAGGAGCTCGATGGGTAAATCTCGGTGACCAGGTGCTCGATCTCTTCCCTCGTTACTTTCTCGAATTGGGAGGGTTCCGTTTGCATATCTATATCCATAATCTCATCCCAATGAGGAAGACGCCGATAACCTCCAAAATCACGATCCCCTCCTCACTATTTTTAATGAAAAACTTCCAGCGCCACTTCCCTTTGCTCCTCCCGTAAGACGATAGGCGCGGGATGTAATCCGGGACCTTCTCTGCATAATCCAGGTATGCCTCCCCAAACAACTTCTTCATCCGCTCCTCCTCCACCGTATTCTTATAGGGAAGGTAATAAAGGGAAAAAACCAAAAGGACTACCGCAAGAATGTAGATGTTATCCGCCATAATACAAAATCCCATGGTGATCAGGATCGTCCCAATATAGAGGGGATGTTTTACGTAGGCATAGGGGCCCGTTGTGGTAAGAATCTTGTTTTTCTGAAGGTGTCCTGCAGCCCAAAATCGCAGGACCTCCCCCAAGGATATAATGGCCAATCCCAATCCAAAGGATAATGATGTTGGTCGGGCGAAGATGACCATAACCAACGCAAGTGCGTAGATGAAGACTCTCCTCAGATTTGGCTTCTTTGATGCAGACATCCTTCCATGCCCCTATAGTCCGACTCAATCCGTTTCGGGAAAAACATAGCAGAATTCCGTCCAGAAGGCAACCACTCAGGTGGACTTGTTCCCCACTTTTTCGTTATCCTATCCTTATTATATTATCCACCGTTCTGTTGACTGTATGATCCTGGCCGTATCTCGTCTTGGAAGCCTCATCCTCGGAATTTCAAAGAAACGGGACCTGTCCATTTCAAATACTATTGGGTACCAATTCAATTCGGTATTTCCTTGACTATCTCCTGCTCATTCTGCTATCGTTTTGCCAATACATTCCGATCACCGTCATTGAGCACGTGTTTTCCAGGGGCAACATTTCTATCATTATAGCGTAAGTTCTTTTTGCCTCTTGATGACATGTGTATCAATGGGATAAAGGGGTAAGGAGACGTGAAGAGTATCATCATTGGAGCAGGCGAAGTGGGTTATAATCTGGCTATGAAGCTCTCAAAGGAAGGCCATGATGTCGTGGTCATCGATCATGATCCCGAAAAGGTTCAGCACGTCACTGAGACCCTCGACGTTCAGGTATTGCATGGGAAGGGGAGCAGTCCAAGGGTCCTCAAAGAAGCGGGGATTGAAGAGGCGGAATTAGTGATAGCGGTTACGGACAGTGATGAGATTAACATGGTCGCCTGTCTCATAGCGGGAACGCAGTCCAAGATTCCCAAACGCATAGCACGTATCCGAAATCTCGAATACACGGAGGAAAGCCAGATTTTTGACGAGCAACATCTCGATATTGACCTCTGTATAAACCCGGAGATGGAGACAGCCAAGACCATCTTGAAGCTCCTCGAATATCCAGGCTCCGCCGATTTTGCCGAGTTTGCAGATGGGAAAGTAGAGCTTATTGGCGTCAAGATAGAGGAAGACAGCTACGTAGTGGGCAAGAAGCTCAAGGAATTGCGTAAGGTAAGGGACCGGTTTCCCGATCTCAAGGTGCTCATTGTAGCCATTTCCAGGAATGACCGAATCCTCATTCCCAATGGTGAGGAGACGATTTTCATGGGGGATATCCTCTATGCTGTTCTCGATCGTGATTCGATTAGAAATGTGCTGGCCTACCTGAGAAAAAAGGAGGAGTCCGTCAAACGGGTATTCATCGGGGGGGGGAGCCATATCGCCTTTGAGGTGGCCCGCCAGCTCCAGGAAAAAGGGATCTCCATTCGGGTAATAGAAAAGGATCCAGCTCGATGTCAGTGGATGGTAGAGAACCTTGAGAAGGTACTGATTCTTCAGGGAGAGATAACCGATCAGAGGCTTCTTAAGGAGGAAGGCATCGAGGATGCCGACTTCTTTATTTCCGCCTCGGAAGATGAGGATGCCAACATTTTAGCATCCCTTCTTGCCAAACGACTGGGCGCGAGAAAGACGATCACCCTTGTCAGACAACTCTATTACCTTCCGATCCTGC